>Ga0172372_10006648_pt1 | contig 15740 bp, 10 predicted proteins | sample LakKiv5m_2_FD_114544 | JGI IMG/M metagenome (GOLD analysis project Ga0172372, IMG submission 114544) | Freshwater microbial communities from Kabuno Bay, South-Kivu, Congo - kab_092012_9.5m | ecosystem: Environmental > Aquatic > Freshwater > Lake | place: Democratic Republic of the Congo...
CATCGTTTCAGTGCGGAGGAGCGACAGAAATTGCTCTCAACCGTGAACGATCCGAGGTTCGCCGATCTGACCCCAGCTCAGATCGTTCCCATCCTTGCGGAAGAGAGTGTCTACGTGGGATCAGAGTCAACAATGTATCGGATTCTGCGTCAGGAAGGGCAATTAGGTCATCGTGGCCGCAGCCGCCCAGCACGCGCCGCCCAGGCGCCACCTGTACTGGAGGCGACGGGCATTCACCAAGTGCTGGCCTGGGATATTCCCTGGTGCCCGGCCCTGTTAAAGGTCAGTTTTATTATCTTTATATGGTGATGGACGTGTGGAGCCGCCGAATTCCAGGAGTAGAGGTGCACGAGCGAGAATGCGCGGAGCTGGCCAGGGATTTCTTTGACCAAATTTGTCACGATGAAGGGATCAACAGAAAATCAGGCAGCATTCTACATTCGGACAATGGTGCGGCCATGCGCTCGTCCACATTGGCTGCGAAGCTGAAGGAGCTTGGTATTGGGATGTCATTCTCGAGACCGCGCGTCAGCAACGACAATGCCTATGCTGAATCACTGTGCAACAGAATCCAGGCCGCTGGTCCAGGCCGCCTCGTGATTGGCGTCAGCCACAGATCGTGCAGCTGAATCATCCTCGGAGGCAGAAAGAAAAGCAATCTTAACAGAAAATTCTCAGAACCACTGCGGACTGTGACGTGATTTAGATTGTTTGCCGCTAGGGATGTGTCGAAGTTTGTGCTCGGGGTCATTGGCCGCCCAGCAATCAGAAATCCAGGCCCCAGGGGCCTGGCCGCTCAACCCTACGCAATGGATCAGAAGTCAATGCCTGTCTTTCCCAACGCTCGCAGCCCATAACCGGCTGTATGGAGTAGTATTCTGGAGCTGCTGCGAGCAGCACCCCGGCGGACATCTTTGCTGATAGGCACCGCCACGCATTCAGGACCTTGCTGGCTGGTGCCTCGTGCATCGATCAGCTCGATGCAAACGCCGCGCTTCCATTTGCCACCTGCGCTTCGGCCGCAGCCCTCGCGCCAGGGCTGCCTCAAAGTCGAAATGTCAGCTCAGCATGGCGGCTACGTGATCTGCTGCCACAGGATCAGCTGCCACAGGATCAAATGTTGTCAACGCCGGCAAGGCCGATTGTGATCGGAGTTGCCGGCGGGACTTTCAGGCAGCTCTGGCCCTCGCGCCGAGTTTGCACCCGCAGTGGGCGAATCCCGGCTGTGGCATCAGGGGGCGTGATCCGCGTCAGCCTGCAGGAAGCGGCTCTGATCGCTGCGCCACTGGCAGTAGTTTTCTGTCCAGAAGATACTGGCGGTTTGATGGAACACCTTGGTGTGCGGCGCACAGTAGGGTGTGATCAACTGGCTGGCGGCGGAATAGAATATCGCCCGGTCGGCAATCGCCCTGGGAGAGCGGCAATCGTGATCGCCGCCGCTGCGCCTGATCGCCTCGCTGGACATGCCGTAATGCTGCAGCACCCCCAGAGACCAGCCGCCAGCACCGAAATCCTGAACCGGCGTGGGGCTGCTCGGATCCATGAACCGCTCGGAACGATGCAGTTCCAGGAACGTGCGTAGCACGTTGCCAAGGGCGGGATGCCGGGCTGTGGCGGCAAAGGCGAAATTGCCGATCGCACCCGTTTCGTTCTCGACCGCGACCACCAGGCTGTGATCGGCGCCGATCCATTCGCTCACAGCGGCGCGGCATTCTGTATCGATGTCCGCATAGATACCACCGTAAATATAGACCACAGCTACCCTCCATACATCCGCCTTCATCACGCCGATCGGCAACGACTCATACATGTCAACCAGAACCGGATCAAACCAGTTCTTCATGAAATCTGAGCAGGCGCGATCATCGAAATAGTGGCAGGAGAGCCCCGGGTTGAACCGTTGCCAGGAAGCCATGCAGTCCCTGGCCCGCGGTGGTGGCACCGCGGTTCGATAGGTCTGCCACAGATGGGCGGGTATCCGCATGGCCGAGGCCGGGCAAGGCGCTGGGCCCACTCTGCCAGCCGCAACCCCGCGCCATCAGCGCCGGACGGGACGGCTGCAATCCACATCGGAGCAGCTTCAGGCCGGGCCCGGTGGGCTGTCAGAGGCGCCACACATCACAACTGCACCGCCAGCGCTGCAGCCAGGATTGTTGTGTCAGCCCTGGTCTCCCCCGTCGTGCAGCTCTCGATTGGCTGTCAGCTGGAGTTCTTCTGTGAAGGACCCACGGCACTGCTGGTGCTGGTTCACCCGCACGTCAACCGCCGCGGCGATCTGGTCGCAGCCGAGCTGCTGCAGCTTCAGCCCGATCTGGCGGTGGAGGTGCTCACCGATCAGCAGGGCAATCGCTGGTGCCGCCTGACGGCCCCGGGTGGCACCACCCGCTTCTCCTACAGCAGCGAGATTCACTGCCCCGACAGCCTCGATCCCGTCGTCAGCTCGGCACCGCAATGTCCAGTGCGGGCCCTGCCGATCGATACCTATCCCTATCTCAATCCCAGCGCCTACTGCGATACCCCGGCCCTGATGTCTCTGGCCTGGGATCGCTTCGGGGCAATCCAGCCGGGCTGGCCCTTGGTGCAGGCGATCTGCGACTGGGTGCATCAGCAGATCCGCTTCGACTACAACGCCTCACGCCCCCACCAGAGCGCCAGCCAGACCGTGGCCAGCGGCGCCGGTGTCTGCCGTGATTTCGCCCACCTGGCGATCAGCCTCTGCCGCTGCATGAACCTTCCTGCTCGCTACTGCACCGGTTACCTGGGCTATACAGGCATTCCCCAGGGAGATGCCCCGGTGGATTTCTCCGCCTGGTTCGAGGTGTTCCTGGCCGATCGCTGGTATGTGTTCGATGCCCGCCACAACATTCCCCGCTCGGGACGGGTGCTGATCGGTCGCGGTCGCGATGCCAGTGATGTGCCCTTCCTGCGCTCCTTCGGCGAACACCGGCTGACGCGATTCCTGGTGATCACGGAGCTCTCGCCCCGCGCCATCCCATCCCATCCCCCCCTCTGAGCCGAGCGACTGAGCAGCGATCAGCGCCCCGGCAGCCGAACCCGGTGCTCACGGCCAGGGCCTTCGCTGATTTTCTCCAGATGTCCGGGTGGGGATAATTGTCAGAACCGTTACCTAAGCCTGCGTGGATGCTGCCTAGGCTGGCTGCAAAGCAGCAAGAGGACAGGCCCATGGAGCGGTTCTTTCTTGAGCTTGATCCACCGCAGATCAGCCTGCCCAGCTGGCCCCATATCGTGGTGGTGGGGGGTGGGTTCGCCGGCCTCAAGGTCTGCCATAGCCTCGCCGGTCAGCCCGTGCGCGTCACCCTGATCGACAAGCGCAATTTCAATCTGTTTCAACCGCTGCTGTATCAGGTGGCTTCCGGTCTGGTCTCAGAAGCGGATGTCGCCTCGCCGTTGCGCCAGATGGTGGGCCATGCTCCCAACATTCAGATTCTGCTCGGTGAGGTGGTCGACATCGACCCGGAGGCGCGTCAGGTGCTGCTCAATGGGCAGCATCTCGCCTATGATCAACTGATCCTGGCCACCGGATCAGGCAGTACCTATTTCGGCCGGGAAGAGTGGCGATCGCTGGCGCCACCGATGAAGATCCTTGAGCACGCCGATGAGATCCGCCGGCGTTTACTGATGGCGCTGGAAGAGGCGGAGCAGACCCGTGATCCCCAGCGGCGCGCCTTTCTGCAGACCGTGGTGGTGGTGGGTGCCGGACCCGCCGGCTGTGAACTGGCCGGTTCGCTGATCGAGCTGATCCAGCGTGCCGTGCAGCGCGATTTCAAGCAATTGCGCCCGCAGGATTGCCGCGTGATCCTGGTGGATCTGGTGGATCGGGTGCTGCCGACCATGGCCGCTCCCCTGGCCGCCGCCGCCGCTGCCCACCTCGAGGCCGCCGGGGTGGAACTGCGGCTCGGGCTGCGGGTGGCGGAGATCGCCCCCGGGCGGGTGAGCCTCACGGGGGCGGCAGGCGATGCGCTGCTGGACGCGGCCACGATCTGCTGGACCGCCGGTGTGCGCGCCTCCCGGCTGGGCAAGCTGCTCCATGACCGCAGCGGCTGCCCGCTGGATCGGGCTGGACGTCTGATTGTGGAGCCCGACTTCTCGATTCCCGACCATCCGGAAATCCGGGCCGTCGGGGATCTCTGCCATTACTCCCACACCCCCGATGGCCTGCCCCTGCCCGGCCTGGCGGCCCCGGCGGTGCAGGCCGGCGGCTGGGTGGCCCGCGACCTGCTGGCCCGGTTGCAGGGCCGCAACAGCGCACCGTTCCGCTGGCTGGACCTCGGCAGCATGGCGGTGATCGGTCCGTGGTACGCGGTGGCAGATCTGCGCGGCCTGCATCTCACCGGTCTGGCGGGATGGCTGGTGTGGGCCCTGGCCCATCTGGCCTTCATTCCCGATACCGAGAATCGCATTGCCCTGTTCAGCAAATGGATGTGGCAGATCGTCACCCGGCAGCGGACGGCCCTGTTGATCACCGGCCGCCCGGATCAGCATCTCGGCGTGGATGTGGGCCTCTACCGCGCTGTGCGCCCCAGCCCCTGATGCGCCACCTGCCGGCGCCCCGCCGGGGCGGGCACGCAGCCGGCAGGATCGCTGCATCCCTCCGCTGCCAGGGACGCCTCCAAGTGCCGGTTTCGTCAGTCGTGCGCGACACCAGGGTTGCCTGAAAGTCCAGACGAAAGGCCACTCAGGCTCGCAGATGTCATGCCTGAAGCCGATCAGGACAGGGCCTGGCCAGGGCCGCTTCAAAGTGCCGGTTGCGTTGCGTTGCGTTGCGTTGCGCCAGTCGTGCGCGGACATCGGTGCCACGAGTGGGCTTCATCACCCCAGGCGCTGCCAGGAGCGGGCTGCCCCCCAGGGCCGCTTCAAGGTGCCGGATTCGCCAGTCGTACGCGACACGGGCACCAGGAATGGAGTCTCAGCACCCCAGTCGCTGCAAGGCGCGGGTTGCCCCCCTGCGGCTCAGGCCGCAGCCCTGGCGCTGAGTTTGAATCAGCCCTGGGTTGCCCCCCTCTGCTGCGACCGCAGCCCTCGCGCCGGGTTTGAATCAGCCCTGCCTCCGCTGCGCCTGATCCTGGACTGCGTCGGTCCCGATGCCCTGCCCCTGCCCGCCGAGCACGAGCCGTTGCTGCAGGCGATTGCCGCCGCCGCCGCCGCCAACGATCGCCAGGGCGTGCCGCGGCACCAGCTGGCGGCCCTGGCGGCGGCCGGGCTGCTGGGGACCCCCCTGGAACCGGCGGCCCGGCAACGGGAGCTGGCCGAGCGGCTGTTCATGGCCGATGGTTCGCTCTGCTTCTGCTGGCTGCAGCAGCAGATGCCCCTGCGGCGGCTGCATGCCGCCCGGACCACGGTGCAGGCGCCGCAGGCCGAGCAGCTGCGACATCGCTGGCTGGAACCGGTGGCCTGTGGTCGCGCCCTGGCGGCGGTGGCCTTCGCCCAGCTGCGTCGACCGGCCGCGGCCCAGGCGACGGCAAGCCGCAGCGGCACGGGCTGGCGCCTGGAGGGACGGCTGGACTGGATCACCTCCTGGGATATCGCCGATCTGGCGCTGCTCTGTCTGCGCTGCCGCGATGGCAACGCCGATCGGGTCGTGGGTCTGCTGCTGCCGGCCGGAGCCTCGGGCCAGCCGCTGCCGGCCGGGATCAGCCTCTCTGCCCCCCTGCCGCTGCTGGCCATGGCTGGCACCCACACCCGGGCGATGCAGTTCACGGCGGCACAACTGCCCGACAGCCAGGTGCTGTTTGTGGAGGACTTTGCCGCCTGGAGCCGGGCCGATGCCGCCGCGGTCTGCCGCGTCAGCCCGGTGGTGTTCGGCTGCATCCGCGCTGCCCTCGCCGATCTGCAGCAGGCGGGGTCTCAACAGGCGGATGCCACTGCCCTGGCCCTGGCCGCTGCCCTGGCTGACGAATGCCGGCAGCTGCGCCGTGCCGCCTACGGCCTGATCGATGCCGCTCCAGACGACAGTCCGGAGCTGCGGCAACGGCATCACCAGCTGCGGGCCCGGGCGCTGGAGCTGGCGATGCGGGCCGCCCAGGCAGCGGTGATCGCCCATGCCGGATCGGCGATGCTGGCCGGCGCGCCGGTGCAGCGACACCTGCGGGAGGCGAGCTTCCTGCAGGTGCAGGCCCAGACGGCCGACTCGCGCCGCGCCGCGCTCGATCTGCTGCGCCGCCTCGGCGCCGATGGCGCCAGGCGCTGATCCCGGCAGCTCAACGCCGAACCCCGCGCCGATCGGCGGCTTGATGGCCGGCCGCACCGGCGCCCCGGGGACCGCCCCATCCCCCACCGCGATGGGCCACGACCCGGTGGGCGGCAGGGCCGCTTCAAACTGCCGGTTGCGTTGCGCCAGTCGTGCGAGGACATCGGCACCACCAGTGGGCTTGATCACCCCAGGCGCTGCCAGGAGCGGGCTGTCCCCTGCGCTTCAGCCGCAGCACTCGTGCCGAGTTTGAATCAGCCCTGCGGTGGGCGGCGCCACTGCAGCGCCATCCCGGCCTCACCCCGGCCTCGCTGATCGCTGCTGATCGCTGCTGATCGCTGCCAGCCGCACCGGCAGCGCACGGTCGTGGTCTGGTTGGTGCAGACGGCAGGGCAGCGATGGGGCAGCCGCATCCCCGCGCCGCATTATCGGCAGCCCTGCCGTCGCCTGCCCAGGCTGCTGACCCCCCGAGCCGCTTCCAAGTGCCGGCACCGGCCGGATGCGGCCTGAGCGCAGGTCGCCGTTGCGGTCGGCATTCAGGCCAGCGGCGGTGCCGGCGGCTGCAGATAGGTGGTCTGCTCGAGGCTGGCGCGCAGATGGGCCATCAGCCGGCGGGCATCCTGAATCGCCAGACTGCCACGGCCGATCGCCGCCTCACTGGCCAGGCGCAGCCGCTCCAGCAGCAGGGCCGGATCGTGCTCCATCGCCTGCAGCACCTCGGCATTGGTGTTGCCCCGCACCACATGATCGATGCGGTAACGCCCGAGTTCGGCCAGGCGGATGTGGACGCAATTGGTGCTGCCGAACAGATTGTGCAGGTTGCCCATCACCTCCTGGTAGGCGCCGGCCAGAAACAGCCCGATCCAGTAGGGCTCAGCCGGCCGCAGCGGATGCAGTTCCAGCAGAGGCTTGCTGTGGCCGCCGCCGGCACGGCCGCCGGCATCGATGAAGCGATCGAACTTGCCGTCGGAATCACAGGTGAGATCAGCGAAGCTGCCCAGGCGCGTGGGTGCTTGATCAAGCCGATGAATCGGCAGGATCGGGAACAATTGATCGATCGCCCAGGTGTCGGGTGCTGAGCGAAACACCGACAGATTGGCGTAATACATCCCGGCCAATGCCGCCGGCAGGGCCGCCAGCTCGGCCGGGATGGCGGTCCCGGCCGGCAACTGCTCCAGGCGCCGGGCGATCGCATGGCCACAGGCCCAGGTGAGCTGCTCGGCCACCGCTCGCTGGGGCAGGTTCAGATAACCGAGCCGGAAGGCGGCCAGGGCGTCTTCCTTGAACTTGATCGCATCGTTCCAGGCCTCCTGCAGCCGCTCCGGCAGCTGGGGTTCCGCCGGGTCGAGGGCCTCGATGCCGGCGTGGGTGTCGCGCAGATTGCGCAGGATCAGCGGCTCGGCCGCCGCCGCCGCCGGCACCACCCCGGAGAGGCCGCCAGCCCCGAGGACATCGAACACCAGCACGGAGAAATGGCTGGCGATCGCACGGCCGCTCTCGCTCACCAGCGTCGGCACCGGCACACCGTGGGGCTCGCAGCATTCACGGATCGTGGCGACCACGTCATTGGCATAATTCTGCAGCGAATAATTGGTGGAGGCCGCCGTGGCGGTGCGGCTGCCGTCGTAATCAATACCGAGGCCGCCGCCCACATCCAGATACCCCATTGCCGCCCCCAGACGGGTCAGCTCCGCATAGATCTGTCCCGCCTCCTGCAGGGCGTCCTTGAGCACGGCGATGTCATTGATCTGGCTGCCGATGTGGAAGTGCAGCAGGCGTAGATCGGCCAGCAGATCCGCCTGGCGCAGCGCCTCCACCGTGGCCAGCAGATCGGGGATCGACAGGCCGAACTTGGCCCGCTCACCCACCGAACTGCCCCAGCGGCCGGTGCTGCGGCTCGACAGCCGGGCGCGGATACCGATATAGGGCGCTGTCCCCAGTTCGCGGCTGGCGGCGATGATCCGCTCCACCTCATCAGCCTGCTCGATCACCACCACCGGGCGCCGACCGAGCCGCCGGGCCAGGATCGCCGTCTCGATGTAGCGATGGTCTTTATAGCCATTGCAGATCAGCAGCGCCTCGGGATCATCGAGCAGCGACAGGGCGATCAGCAGCTCCGCCTTGCTGCCCGCCTCAAGGCCGAAATGCCAGCGCCGGCCACTTTCCACCAGCTGCTCAACCACATGGCGCTGCTGGTTGCATTTCACCGGGAATACACCCTGATAGCGCCCCTTGTAGCCGTATTGGGTGATCGCCCGATCGAAGGCGGCATGCAGCCGCTCCAGCCGATCTTCCAGGATGTCGTCAAAGCGGATCAGCAGCGGCAGGCTCAGATCGCGCCCCTGCAGCTCCTGCACCAGCTCGACCAGATCGAGCGAGCCTCCCCGTTCGCCGCGGGGTTGCACGAGCACATGGCCGCGGGCGCCGATTGTGAAATAGGGATCTCCCCAGCGATCGATGCCGTAGAGGGCGGCGCTGGCGGCGCTGCTCCAGCCGGCGCCATCCGGGGCGGTGGAAGCCGCGGCCGCCGCCGTGGTGCCGGAGGAATGGGCGAGCACCATCGGGCCGACGATCCAAGACAGGGCATGGGCGGGAATCTAGGAGCATGCGCACAACCCCGCTCCGCGACACCCGGCAGCGCCGCCCTGCAGCGCCGCCGGCCGGGGTGCCGTCGCGACGGCGGTTGCAGCGCTGCGCGCGGCAAGCCGCTGACGGCGGCAGCGCGGTCGATCACCCTGGAGCAGGTGTCGCCCCGAGCCCTGCTGTGGCCCTCTGCTCGCAACCGATCCAGATGCTGGCCCCGCTGCTGCTGTCGCTGTCGCTGGGGGTGCAGGCGACGGGGGCGCAAACGGGGGCGCCGGCCGTCGATCGTGGTCCCCGGGTGATCGCCGTTCCCTCGCGGCCGGCCTTTGTCGTTCCCCCCCGGCGCGGCGAGCAGCCGGCGGTGCCGGGGCTGCGTCTGCTGCCGCAGTCGTTGCTGCGCACCCAGCGGCCCGGTCGCATGCAGGTGCAGCTGGGCGATGGCCGCAGCTTCCGCCTCGGCGGCGATGCCCTGCTGCGCCTCGACCGCCAAGCGTTGACCCTGGAACGGGGCCAGATCATCGCCTGGATCCATCCCGGCTCCCAGGGCACAGCTCCACTGCGCATCCGCACCCGGATGGCCACCGCCTCGATCGAGGGCACCACGGTGTTCCTGGAGGTCACAGACCGTCAGGTGAAGGTGTTCAGCTGGGAGGGCCGGGTGCGGGTGATCACCGATGCCGGCGCCAGCGTGGTGCTCAACGGCGGCGAGGAGCTGCTGCATCAGAACGGACGCTGGTGGCCGGCCCGGCGCCTCAACCGCCAGGAGGTCGGCACCCGCCTGGCCAGGAGCCTGCTGCTCAACGACTTCCCAGCACCGATCGAGACCCTGCCGCTGATCCGTCAGACCCTGGAGGCCGCACCGCCAGCCCCCCCAGCAGCCCCAGCAGCCCCTCCCGGTTTGCCCGGTTCGGAACCGGCGCCGGCAGCGCCGGCCCTGCCTCGCTGATGGCCGGCCGGATGCGATCGATTCGCCCGGCCTGGCCAGCGCTGTGGATCGCGCCGCTGCTGCTGCCGCTGCTGGCGGCCCTGCCGCCCCTGGCGGGCTCGCCCCTGGCCTGGCCTCTGGTCGCGCTTGACAGCGAACTGAAGGCCTGGGCGTTCCGTCTGCGCGGCATCCGACCCGCGCCACGGCAGCCGCTGATCCTGGCGATCGATGCCGATTCGCTGGCAGTGGCGGATCTGTTCTCACCGGCGGAGCGGGCTGCCTCGCCGCTGCTGGGGGCCATGGGTCCCTGGCCCTGGCCCCGGGCCCTGCAGGCGGAGCTGGCGGCCTGGGTGCTGGAGCGGGGCGCGGCCCAGGTGGTGTTCAATCTGGTCCACCGTCAGCCGAGCCGCTTTGGCGCCGACGATGATCGGGCGTTTGTGACCAGGTTGGCGCCCTGGCGCGATCGCCTGGTGTTGCCGGTGTCGTTCGCACAGGCGGGGCAGGTCGGGGTGGACCAGCGGCGCCTCAGCCGTCCGCCCCTGGCGCAGGCCTGGCCCCGGGGACGACTGCCGCGCCTGGGGCTGACCAGCGTGCTGCTGAGCCCCCAGGGTCTGAGCGAAGCGATCCCCGGCAGCCGCTGGCTGCAGGACAACCTGGAGGGATTCCGCAGGCCCTGGCCACTGCCGCTGCCGTTCGCCGCCGCGGCGTTGCCGCCACCGCAGGCGCCGATGGCGATCGACTTCCCCGGCCCGGCCGGCACGATCGAGCGCATTCCCGCCTGGCGGCTGCCGCAGACAGCGCCGGGGAGCTGGCGGGGTCGGATCGTGATCATCGGCATCACGGCCGATGATCTGGGCGATCTGCAGGAGACGGCCTTCGGGCCGCAGAGCGGCACCGACGTGGAGGCGGCGGCCCTGGCCAGCGTGCTTTCGGGGACGGGCCGTCTGCCGCTCGCCGATGGCGCCGCCACCGGCCTGCTCACCGGTTGGGGCCTGCTCGGCTGGGCCCTGCTGCGCCGCAGCGGCGATTCACGCCGCAGCCTGGGCCTGGCTGTGATCCTCGCCCTGGCAGCTCTGCTGCTGGCGGCAACCGCCTGGGGGTTCGCCGGCCGGGAGCTGCCCGCCGCAGCCCTGCTGCTGGCACCACTGCTGGCGGGAGGCACGCGGGCCGCCGGCCAGGGCCTGCGCGAACAGCGGGAGCGCGCGTACCTGCATCAGCTGCTGGCTCGGCGCATCTCGCCATCGCTGCTGCAGGACATCCTGCGTGAACCGGGGCCGATCTGGACCCAGGTCGGCGGCAGCCGTTGCCGCTGCGTGGTGCTGTTCACCGATCTGGTGGGCTTCACCACGATGAGTTCACAGCTGGAACCAGCGGAGCTGTTCCGTCTGCTCAACCGCTACTTCGAGGCCATCGCTGCTGCCGTGATCGAGCAGCAGGGTCTGGTCGACAAGTTCATCGGCGATGCCCTGATGGCTGAGTTCGGGGTGCCCCGCAGTCGTGGCGATGCCAGCGAGGCCCTGGCCGCGGTCACGGCCGCCCTGGCGATGCAGCAACGCCTGCAGCAGCTCAACCGCAGCCTGGAGCACCAGGGGGTGACGCCGCTGCGCCACGGCATCGGCCTGCACATCGGTGAGGTGATCGCCGGCAACCTGGGCAGCAGTCAGCGGCTGGAGTTCACCGTGATCGGTGCGGCGGTGAACCTGGCCTGCCGGCTGGAATCGCTGACGCGGCGCTTTCCGGAGCACCCGATCCTGATCAGCGCTGCCCTGCGCGAGCTGTTGCCCGCCGATTGGCCCGTGGTGGATCTGGGCGAGCAGACCGTCAAGGGCTGGCCCGAACCGATCACGGTGTTCGCCCTCGGTGATCCCGGCCGCCCGGCCGCCGCCGGATCCGATCTGCCGCCGAGCTCTGCTGCCGGCGGCGCGGCAACCGCCTGAGGCCATGGGGTGGGCGCGGCGGCGGTGGCAGCGCTGCCAACGGCGGCCGCTGGTGCCGGCTTCGCTTGCCAAGCGGCAGGGCGGACCCACACGATGGCCGCACCTGCACCCATTGCTCCATGGCCACTGAACGCACCTTCCTCGCCATCAAGCCCGACGGGGTGCAGCGAGGCCTGGTGGGCGAGATCCTCGGCCGCTTCGAGCGCAAGGGTTTCAAGCTGGTGGGTCTCAAGCAGCTGGTTCCCAGCCGTGAGCTGGCCGAGAGCCACTACGGCGTGCATCGCGAGCGGCCGTTCTTCGCCGGCCTGGTGGAGTTCATCACCAGCGGCCCGGTGGTGGCGATGGTGTGGGAGGGCGATGGTGTGATCGCCAGCGCCCGCAGGCTGATCGGTGCCACCAAGCCGCTGGAGGCCGAACCCGGCACGATCCGCGGCGATCTGGCCGTGAACATCGGCCGCAATGTGATCCACGGCTCCGACGGCCCCGACACCGCTGAATTCGAGATCGGCCTCTGGTTCCAGCCCGCCGAGCTCAGCGACTGGACGCCGGCCGATCAGGAGTGGCGGGTGGAGGGCTGAGCGAGCCGCGAGCGATGTCCTCCCTGCTGACGCCGGCGGCACTGAGAACGATCCCTCTGTTCCGGCAGTTGTCTGACGATCAGGCCGAACTGCTGCTCAGGAATCAGATCGCGGCCGAGGTCGCGGCCGAGCAGGTGCTGCTGCATGAGCAGGACGAGGGCGAGGGCCTGGTGGTGATCCTCGAGGGTCTGGCCAAGGTGCGTTCCTATTCCGCCGATGGAGAGGAGGTGGTGATGGCACTGCTGGGCCCCGGCGATCTGCTCGGCGAGATGGCGGTGCTCACCGCCGGTGTGCGCAATGCCGATGTGGTGGCCCTGACGCGGTTGCTGACGGTGAAGCTGCGTGCCGGCGGCTACCGGCAGTTGCTGTTCCAGGACTGCAATCTGGCCCTGGAACTGGCGCGCCTGCTGGCCCAGCGCCTGACGGCCCTCAACCGGCGCTTTCTGCTGCGGGGAGCCGACGCCAGCACGCGCCTGCTGGCCACCCTGGTGGAGCTGGCTCTGACCGCCTCGCGCGGTCGGGATCCCCTGGCCCTGATCCCGCCCCTGGCCCAGCGCGAACTGGCCGTCATGGCCGGCCTGTCGCGGGAGACCACCTCCCGCACCCTGGGCCAGCTGCGTCAGCGCGGCACGGTGAGCGACGATCCACAGGGGATGCGGATCGTCGATCTGGCATCGCTGCGCAAGCGAGGTCTGCTGGGCTGAGGATCTGACCCCGCCCGGTCCGCCCGCACCACAGGTACCAGGGGCGGCCGGGAGCGTTTCTGCTGGCGCATCTGACCCCGGTCCGCCCGCACCACAGGCCGCCCGCACCACAGGCCGGTGCGGCTCAGGCGATCAGGGCGAAGTCGCCGGCCTGCAGGCTGAGCCCGGGATTGACCATGGCGAACACGCCCCCCTGGCCCGCTCCGGCGGCGGCTCCGTTCTGGTTGAACAGGATCGAGCCATCGCGCAGGTCGTGAACCAGCAGGGTGGTGCCGGCCAGGGCGCGATTCAGGTCGGCGTCATTGCTCACCGCCTGGACGCTGATGGTGGCAGCCGCGGCGAGACCGAAGGCAGCGCGGGAGAGTTCGATCCGATCGCCCTCGCTGCGGCTGAAGTCGGTGATGCGATCAGCCTGGGCCGTGCCGAAGCCGCCGGCGGTGCTGAAGCGGAACCGGTCGGCGCCCGTGCCGCCGGTGAGCTGGTCCCGGCCCGCGCCGCCATCGAGCCGGTCGTTGCCGGCCTTGCCATCCAGGGTGTCGTTGCCGCCCTCACCGCGGAGCTCATTGGCCGCGGCGTTGCCGTTGATCAGGTTGTCGAGAGCGTTGCCGCTGCCGTTGATCGCGGCCGCGCCGGTGAGGGTGAGGTTGCGAACGCCGCTCGCCAGCGTGGCGCTGATGCTGCTGGTCTGGTCGCTGGGGCTGTTCGGGGTCGCGGGCAGCGACGGCAGGGCAGGGGCCGGCGTATTGCCGCCGAGGGCCGCGGCGGGATCCTGCCTGAAGCGGGCATCACCGCTCGTGCTGGCGGCTTCATTGCCCGGATTGATCGCGCCGGCGCCGGTGCTGCCGCTGAAGCCGTTGCTGCCCTTGTTGCCGCCGCTGATGTTATCGATGGCGGGATTGACGGGCCGGCCGAACAGGTTCTGGCCCTGAACCGAGGCCTGATTGGCAGTGATGCTGCCATTGCGGACCACCGCATCGATGCCTGCGTTGGTCACGGGGGTGATATCACCGCCACCGCCCTGGCTGACGGGCTTGCCGGCCTTGGCGGCGTTGAGCTGATTGAGCAGTGATTGGCTGAGGATGTTGACGTTGCTGCCGGTGTTTTCGGGGTTGGGGATGGAAGGATCAGGCGTGGCAGAATGGCTTTCGGAAAGTCGGGCAGCCAGGTATGCGATTCCTGCACTTATGCCCATGCCAGTACCAATAGCACCCGCTACCGGCAATGCAAACAGGGTCGCTGCAGCGACGAGCAGCCCGCCACCAACCGCGACATCATTGGCAGTATCTTTCATCCAAGCATTTGCTATTTGATCCCTTTCATTATTGATATCGCTGGCGGCATCACTGACCAGGCCGCTGCCCGCGGCACCGCTGCCTGGCGTTGGTGCCTTCTGGCTGGCGGCGGCTGCGGTTCCCAGCGGGCCACCCACGGAGCCTCCCCTGAACGGATCCATCGGGTTGAAGACGGCGCTGGCGCCTGCGCTCTTGGTCAGGCTGGCCGACGAGCCGTTGGAACCACCGCTGCCGGCCGCTGTCAACGAGTTGCCCGATTCGCCGGACTGTCCCGCCTGGCTGGTCGCGCCTGAGGCGGGCCGGGAGGCCACCGGATTGCTGGCGAGGCTTGCCGGTTTGCTGCCGAAGCCCTGATCAAAGGCGGGCTGGTTGAAACGGTTGGTCGAACCCTGCAGATCCGTGAGCCTGTCGCGTTCCGATGCCACAGCGTTGCTGCCGCTGCCCACCCCGAACAGGGTCTGCACGGCCGTGTTGCGGTCGACCAGTCCCAGGGCCTGATTGATGGTCGCGGCCCTGTCGGCGGGGGTGCTGGGAGCGAGCGAATCGGCGCTGGGCTTGCTGGGGGTGGGAATGCTGGGGGAGGGGCCGGCGAAACCCTGGGGCGGGTTGCCGCTGCGCGGTTGACTGCCGGCGCTGCCCTGGTTCTGCACCGGGGTCGTGGCGTTGGTCCGGGTCTGCGTGCTCGCCAGGGCGGTGAGCGGCTGGTTGGCTACAACGCTGGTGGTCTGGGCGGCAACCGCGGTAACGGCGGTAACGGCGGTGGCCACGGGAGGCTCCGTTCGGGACCCCTTCACTGTCGGCGTGGTGCCCGGGGGAGCCGCGGAGCTGGATCACGCCGCGCTGTGAGATTGCTCACAGCCCTGCCGGGCTCAGCAGGGGGTTCGGCAGAGCCGCTGTTCACCCTGGTGTGCCGTCCTGCAACTACGCAGCAGCCGAAGTAGCTGGGAGTCCAAAGCTGCGCGCCACGGGCCGCCAGATCGGGGAACTGCTTGCGCAGCATCCGGCTGCTCACGCGCCTTTGAGGTGGTTCACCAGCTGTGGAGACAGAAAGCGTCGGCGGGTACTCCACCAGCAGCTGAACGTGGTCCGCTGTTGCGCCATTGCACCCCAGGTTTTGCATGGTGGTTTGTATAAAGCAACGCTACCGCTTCCGCCTCTACCCGCACCCGCATCAGCATCAGCACCCGCATCAGCATCAGCAGGTGGCGCAGGCAAAGGCGTTCGGCTGGGCGCAGGGCTGATTCAAACTCGATGCGAGGGCTGCGGCCGCCGCGCAGGAGGCAACCCGCTCGTTGCAGCGCCTGGGATTGATGCCCACCCACGGTGCCGGTGTCGTGCGCGACTGGCGCAACGCAACGCAACGCAACGCAACGCAACGCAACCGGCACTTTGAAGCGGCCCTGACCCTTGCGGTGGCAGCAGGCTGTGAAGCGCCAACCCAGCTGAACCTGGAGGCACAGCAATGCGCCGCCTCGTGTGCCGTCCTGCAACTACGCGGGGGAACGGAGGGATC
>Ga0172372_10006649_pt1 | contig 15739 bp, 13 predicted proteins | sample LakKiv5m_2_FD_114544 | JGI IMG/M metagenome (GOLD analysis project Ga0172372, IMG submission 114544) | Freshwater microbial communities from Kabuno Bay, South-Kivu, Congo - kab_092012_9.5m | ecosystem: Environmental > Aquatic > Freshwater > Lake | place: Democratic Republic of the Congo...
AAAAGGGTGTAAGAGTAGTAAGAGTAGTAAGAGTAGTAAGAGTAGTAAGTCTTAGTAAGTCTTACAGGGTGAGAGGGGGGGTGTAAGAGTTGGTGTAAGAGTTTGGATGGCTTTGTGATGCGGTAAAAAGCCTCTAAGGTGCCAAGTCTTACTACTCTTACACCCTTTTAGGGGGGGTAGCGCCCAAAATAGCGCATTCGTGGACAAAACGAAATATTGCAACAGTAAACGTGGCACTTTGTCAAATCGCGGGTCGTGCTCATGGCTCGGCTAGCGCACTTTGACAAACATCGGCTCTTGTGGTACAGTATAGAGCAGGTGACTCACAGAAGACGACGGGGATGACGTGGAGTTTACTGAACGAAACGAAGAAATCCGTTCAAGGGTACGAAAAGGCATGTCATTGCAAGACGCGGCAAAGCACTGGGGACTTTCGCGTCAGAGAGTTCATCAGATCTGCTACGACATTGTTGTCGGCTCAAACCGAAGACGAATTCATGACGAAGCAATCATTGCGTTTGCCACATCGTTTGCCGCACGAGGACTTTCCCCTCTTGGGATTGCAGAATCAATCGGCTTCTCACCGTATACGGTAAGGAAGGTTTTGAAGAGGCACGGAATCGTACCGCTTGATCCATTTCGCGAGGACATTCTGCGACGGATCAGTGCAGGCGAGAGCGTCAGTGACATTGCCGTCGCCACAGGAACAAGTCCATCGAACGTTCGTCGTATTAAATTCAGCAAACCAACAAACCGTCATCGATTCACTCCAACTACCGGTACCGGCACCCGAACCGGAGCGCGATATCAGCGCAGAACGACGGAACGAGACGAGGGGATCTGGAGGGAGTACAACGAAGGAAAGACAATCGTTTCATTGGCTCAGTCGTATTCACTGAGCACGGCACGTATTTACCAGATCTTGTCCTATGAACGGGCAAAGGCGATCGTGCAGATCCTCTCCGCGCCTGAGAGTAGATCCGTGCCTGAGAGTGGGGATGGTCATGGTCATGTCGCGGGTCGCATTCAAGGTGCGGTCGCGCCCGAGGAGAAGTCATGAAATTCGTGTTGCTTCTTACGTTTCTGTTTGGTATGGTCGAGACTGGTCATGACGTTGCTGAGCAAGAACCTGTCGACGGCGTTGAAGGTCAGGTATACAGCATCTTTGAGGTCATGGGTCGATCAGACGAGTTTGCGTGTGCAGCGTATATTTTTGAACGAGAATCACGATGGGATCCCGCTGCCGTTGGAGACCGTGGTCGATCATGGGGTCTTGGACAGCGATACACAACGGTATGGGGCATGCCACCACTTCCTTGGAACATTGATGATCAGGTTGCGTGGTTCACGTGGTACGCCGACCAAAGGTACGGTAACTGGTGTGAGGCAATGGAAGGATGGAAGCGGAACCGCGAAGTATATGGATGGGGCTGGTGGTAGGATGATCATTGACATTCATCAGGACGATACTGGATATACCGTTGACGTTGACTCAACTCCGATCATTACGGGAGTATGCCTTGAAGATGCGTATCGTCTTGCATGGTCGTACGCCGCACCGATATGGAACTCTTCCGGGCATCCAGTCACGATTCTTCTTCCGTCATTGTTTGAAGCGTCGTGGATATAATCAGGGAGACAATGTATGAAAGGCTTTGAACGAAACGCACTTCTCATCAAAGCACGTATTCTGAAAACATTCTCCGAAACGCTTGGAATTACCACAAACTCGGTCACGACTGCTGACGTCGCAGCAGCTGCTGACGTTACAGCAGTATTCACGGATCGGTATGGTCTCACTCCGTTGGAGCAGATGGTTGCAACAAATCACGCAATGGCTGCACACTTTCAACGATCTGTTGCTGCGACGTCAGCTGCTGCTGCGACCTCAGCAGTCGTGTCGAGCAATCATCTCAAGTCATTCTTCATGACGCAAGGCGGTCTTGCGACAATGCTTCTGGACATGGACGAGCGATGGAATCCGCACGAAATTGTGTCCATCATGATGATAGACGAAGAATACGACATTGGATCTCTGATACTATTTGGTGCAGCGGGATGCGTGATCCGCGTATCCGATCGTGTGTCAATGATCCAGCGAATAACTGAGGCATTGCCGGCGGCAAAGCAACTTCCCGTCGGCCATGATCATCATGCCATGATGATGATCATACACAATCACCTACTGAGTATTGTCAGGCAAAGTATTTTCGGACTCATCATGGCAGACCGTCACTTCATTCTTGCGAACGCACATGAGGAAAAACTCGCATGATCACTCGTGATGTCATAGACGCCTTGCAAGATGTCGTGAACGGACTGACGCTCGTCGTCGGGTCGAAGACAATAACATTGCAGGCACCCCACATTGACCGATACCCGACACAGCTCACAACAGCACAGCTGCCACTTGCCCTAACATGGCCAGGCGGATCTTCGTTTGACTATGAAGGCATTGCAGGCGGCAAGCGGCGGTTCATGCAGTCATTGACGATCATTGTCTACATTCAGCCACTGGGACAAAACGATATACCCAGTCGAACTGAGGAGGCCATTGACTGGCTGGATGTCGTCCGAAACGCTCTGCTTGACAACGTCGTCCTTATTCAGGAGACAGGATTCAAAGCATATCAGGCGGTACTCACGCAAGGTCTTGGCAATCCTCATCGAGACAGTGGTGTGACGCCGTCGTTGTCATTTGGTGGAGTTTCGTATGTTGGATTCACACTTGACGTTACAGTACGGATCCTTCGATCGTCATAGCTTGACGGGGTTGGCATGATATTTATTGCAGGAAAAAAAGCCTCGGGAAAAGACACCATCGCCAACTCCGCCGTAGCTCTCGGATGTATTGCCGAGCCATCTACGAAGTTTCACGTCGTGCATCCGGCGAAGACGTGGGTCATGAAAACCTTTCAGGTCTCTGAAGATCGCTACGATGCATTTCGGAGTAAACATCGTGTCTATATTCAGCAGCGAGCATCGGAGGTATTACGTCACGATCCGACGGTACTGCTCAGAATAATCTCCGACATTCCGCATTCACTTCGACGAGGTGCTATCGTTGTAGGTATACGTTTTTTGCACGAGCGAGACTACGCCCATGTTCGGAAAATTCCAACAGTACTGATCGACACTCCTGACCATGTTCGATCTCAGCGGCTTGCGGCTCGCGGGGAAGTTGTTCATGGTTCGGCCGTGCCCGTTGACGAGTTTGAGCGAGAACTGCACCCAAGGCATTGGGATTACGTACTTGACGGATCGGGAGATATTCAGCAAAATGCACTGAAGATCGTGCAGTGGATGCTTGCCGCTGCTGACGGCGCAGCAGCTTCGGAGCATACCGAGACTTCTGCGCTGTGAATATGATATACTACACGAGACATCATGTCCGAGCCATGACCACTGCTGACATCGCAGCAGCTACTGACATCGCAGCAGCGACTCACACCATGACCATGATCACGATCGCTCTCGGGCGTGCATAAAGGAGAGATGTATGACGCAGGGTATCAAGGAACTACGTTCCATTCGGCTCAAGCGGGAGACAACGCCGGGCGTCTCAGTCGTTCCTCGGTTTTTGTGGCGCGGTGCTGGTGACATGCCGGAAGACGCTCGTGAAGTCATGGAGATCGAGGAGCAGATTGGGATCCTCGGCGGGTCGAATCGTACTGTCATCCCGCGCCTCGCCGGTCAGATCTCGTTTGCAGACACGGAGGCAACGTTTGAGCAGCTCTCCGATCTTTTGCTTGCAGCGGGGCTTGGCACGACAACTGCGGGTGGCGCGTATCAGGGAACCATGGTTGCTTCGGGGTCAACGTGTTTTCAGGAACTTGTCTTTCCGTCAACGCAGACGTTTCCTGTCGTCTCGTACACCATCGAGGCGGGAAACAATGTTGAGGCTGAGGTTCTGCCGTACGCGATCGTTACGCAGTTCTCGCTTTCAGGAGCCGGTGGTGAGCCGCTGCGGTATAGTGCCGACTGGTCTGCGCGCTACGTGGATCGAACCAACGATTCTGGAACGTTCTCGGCTGCTGGAACGATCCCCGACGTTGAGACCATTCTTGCGTCGCGTGGATCCATATGGCTATCGGACACTCCGACGAACTGGGGAACTGGCTTGGTTCCTTCGGGAAACATCCTCTCGTTTGAGGTGTCGGTTGAAAGTCAGTGGGAGTGGAAGTACAGTGTTGACAGCGGAACCACGTATCCGTATCGTGCGGTGCTGACATCGCAGGCCATCTCGGGGCAGTTTACGTTTGAGCATCAGGTTGACGGCACGTTCGGCATGGCTGGTACAGCGGGGGTCAAGCAGCGCTGGCGTGATCAGGTGGCGCAGCTGATGCAGGTCGAGTTTGTTGGTGGAACGATTGCCGATAACTCAGCAGGAACTGCCAACAAGAAGCTACTCATCCGACTTCCTATCAAGTACTTGGAGATCGGCGGACTGGACGACCAGAACGGGAACGACATTGTTCAGGCGTCGTGGGTTTCGCGATACAATCCCACCATGCCAGCTGCAGGACGTGGTACGATCCAGATCATTCGGCGCGGCACGTCGGAATTCAGTGGAGCATAGGAGGCGTCATGAGCGAGGGCGAAATCACATTCACCATTGACCCGGACAAACTCACGATCGGGTTCATGGAGGACATGGAAGAGGCGCAGACGTCGGGGAAGTTTTCGGCAATGATCACCGTATACGCCGATCTGTTTGGCGTTGATCGGGCGATCATGCGTAAGATGACGCTGGCAGAATTTCGTGCAGTCACGGACAAGATCATCAAGGCCGTCTCTGTCCCAAACGCGAGCGGGTAGCTGTGGCGAATGCCCTGTCTGGCATCGGCAAGACTGCGCCACGGTGGTTACTCACACTGCAACTCGCGGAGGCTTGGCACGTTCCTCCGTGGGAGATCGAGAACGGTGCAGGCAGTCAAATCTGGGCAGCGCGATACAGTGTCTATCACGAAGAGCAAACAAAAATCCGTCGTGTTCAGGAAAAACGTGCTGCCGACCGCAATCGTTCTCGACGATAATGCTTCCGCCGCGCCATAGACGGACGCGCCCGAGAAACACCAAACATCAAGTCATGGCGCAGGCTGTGGTCATGGCGCGGACTCTCCCGAGAGGCACCTCACGTTCGTCTATGGCGTAGCCGGAGCGAGTCATCGTGGCGAACATCTCCATCACCATCAAAACTACAGCGCAGGCGGCGGGCGTCAAGGCGATCACCACTGCGCTGAGTGAACTCCTCAAAGAACTCAAAGAAATCAATGCGTCGGCCAAAACACTTGGATCGACGTTCACCGCGTCATCCAAGGCTGCTGTTGGTGCCATCGGATCCATCACGTCGGCTGCAAACGCTGCGTCGTCGGCCATCACTGCTGCGGGAAAGAACGCGGGGAGTGCATTTGGCTCTGCGGCGTCTGCGGCATCGGGATTTGGTGGTGCGGCGTCGAGTGCAGGTGCAGCTGCGGCCTCAGGTCTGGCAAACGTCTCAGGAGCGGTAGCAAACGTCGGGGGTGCCGTAGATGCGGCGAAGGTGCCTATTCAAAACTACGGTCTAGCGTGGGAGAATGTTGCATTTTCAATTGCTCACAACTTGACCACGCATGTCATGAATAAGCTTGGCGAACTCGCCATGGCAATCCCGAATTTTGCGAAGCAGTCCGTTGATACCGCAGCATCCTTTGAAGACCTGATGCAGCAATTTGAGGCAACATCAGGAAGTGGCGTTGCGGCTGCCGGGCTGGAGATAAAGGCATTCGAGGATCTTGTTCTTGATGTCGGCGCCCGCCTTCCTGTTACGGTGCTTGACGCGACAAAGATGATGATTGACATGGCCAAGGGTGGCCTCAACGTCGCAGGCATGTTCAATGACTCGACACAAGAAACCGTTGGAACGCTTGAGAGCACGATCAACTTCATGGATGCGGCATTTGTGGGTCCAGAGCGTGCGGCAGAGATCAGTGCAAAATCACTTGCGATGTGGAGGGACTCGACCAACACGCTTGCCGAAGACACCGCGCAGCTCGTAGCAATGCAGGACACGCTGGTCAAGGCGGCAAACTCTTCAACGACCGACGTTGATCAACTCTTCTTGGGCATGACAAACGCCGCCGCAGCTGCAAAGACCGCAGGGATCAGCTTCGACGACTTCACTGGTATTTTGTCCTACATGGTGGACGGGTTCAGCAATGCCAACACGGCTGGAACGTCCATGCGCTACCTCTTCAACAATCTTCAACCCAATACTGAGCCAGCACGTCTTGCGATGCAGGAGCTTGGCTGGACATCGCTGAACGTCTCTGATGCCATCTCTACGCTCACGATGTACGGTGAAGATTACGGTATAAGCTTGGAGGACATTGGAGACAGCCCCGAAGTTCTCCGAGAGCAACTCACAGACCTCGCAATACAGATGGGGAAAACAAGGTCGGAGACAGAGAAGTTTATTCAGCAGCACGAGAAGTCTGTCTTCTTCAGCGAAAAAGGAACGTTTCTTGGCATAGAACACATGATCGAGCAATTCGACGTTCTGAAACAAATGATGGACAGTGGTCAGAATGCCAAAGTCATGAAACTTGCCAAAGATATATTCGGCGAAGAAGGCAAGCAGTCTGTCACGGCAATTATTGCGAAAGGAGATCGTAAAGCATACGAAGAATACATCCAGACCATGATGGCGGCCAACGGTGTTGGAGCAACGGCGGCGATCGTTCAGCAAGGATACGAGTTCGCCGTCGAGCAATTCATGGGAACCCTTGAGGCTGCCAGCATTTCGTTAGGGAATAGACTTCTCCCTGTTATGGAGCAGATCGTCACCATTGGCGGCGAAGTCGTCGGCGTCTTTCTGGGTCAAGAGGACTCACTTGGTCGAATCAAAGATGCAATTCCAAAGATTTATGATGCAGCAAATCAACTCGTCGGAGAGGCATACCAATACATCATTGACATGGCTCCAAAAGTCGGACAGGCGCTTGCCGACGTCGTTCCGATCATTGTAGGTCAGTTCAGTGTCCTGAGCGGAGACATTGTTGAGAGCATGGACATCATTCTGCCGCAGTGGCGTGCCATACTCGGGGCAATGTCCGGTGCTCTTCTGGTCTTTGCGGGGCCGAGCATCATTGGCGTGGCCACAAAGGCAATTGGCGCCATCTCAACGGCATTTGTTACCGCGCGGGGAAGTGCATTTGCCTTCTTCGCATCGCTCGGTCCGCTGTTACCACTGGCTCTTGCCATCGGAGTTGCTGCGGCCGTCGTTGCCAACAACTGGGGAGCGCTCGAGAAAGCGTTCAATGACGCGGGCGGAGGCATCAGTGGGGCAGCTGCGGCGATCGGCACGCTAGGAACAATCATCAGCACATGGATTGAGCAAGAGCTTCCTGTGCTGCTGCTCCAACTCGGCGATCAGGCGGTACTGCTCTGGAAGTGGATTGAAGAGGCAATTCCACCAACGTTGCAGCGATTCAATCGTTGGTGGACGACCATCATGGCATGGATGGAAACTCAGTGGCCTCTGTGGCAGCAGCAGCTCGTTGACTGGGCGGTATCGCTCTGGAAGTGGATTCAGAATGCAATTCCAGATGTTCAGACGCAGCTTCAAGGTTGGTGGAATACGCTCGTCAATTATCTGAACGGACAGCTTCCACAATGGGGTGCAACGCTCGTTGATTGGGCGACACGGCTTTGGGACTGGATCACAGGATCAATTGGCACGACGGAGCAGGCACTGACCACATGGTGGAACGAGCTTGTCGCGAACGTCAACGCAATGTTTCCTGAATGGGAAGTTCAATTTATGGCATGGCGTGCCACATTGTTTCAGTGGATTACAAACTCGGGACCGACCACGATTCTGGCGATTGGTCAATGGTATCGAAATCTTGAGCAGTGGATTATTGGCGAGCTTCCGAAGTGGCTGGCACAGCTTGAGGAATGGGCAAAGCCTCTCTGGGGATTTATTGAGGACGCAATTCCCGATCTCGCCCCTACGATTGAGACGTGGTACAACAAACTGAAAGACGAATTCGGTAAGAAACTTCCGGGATGGGCTACGACGTTCTTGAGCTGGCGACAGACGCTCTGGCAGTGGATTCAGGACTCGTGGGCTGACACATCAGTCAAAGTCCAAGGATGGTGGAGTACACTCACGACCGAAGTATCCAGATTGTATGCTCAGTGGGCACCGCAGTTTGTCGCATGGGGTCAGCAGCTCTGGCAATGGATTCTGAATGCGTCCAGCACGGTCGTGACAACACTCCAGAATTGGTTCAATACGATTGTACGCTGGACGCAGAGTCGACCTGAAGATCTTGCGCTTGAATTTGCGAATTGGGCCGTTGAGGCATACGAGTGGATAAAGACGGCTGCCGATCAGAGTTTGATTGATCTTGGCGCATGGATCAATGAAATTCTTGACTGGATCATTGCCGAGGCACCGGAGCTGAGGCGAAGATACTTGGAATGGCAACGAGAGTCGGTCATGTGGATTCTTGAAGGAACCAGCCAGCTCATGGTCAATCTGAACACATGGTTCACCAGCTTGGTGGGGTGGATTATTCGGGAGGGTCCAGCATTTGCGTTGTCGTGGGTAGAGTGGACGGTAAAAACAGCGTCGTGGATTTTGTTGGCAACACCAGCGGCAATTGCTGCACTCTCAGTCTTTCTTGGTGATCTGATCAACTGGGTGACATCAAATCTTGGTAACTGGGATCGCAATGTTGCAAAATTCAACGAGGCGCTCACTGCTCTGTTCGGCCTTCCAACGCGACAAGAGGTCGACCGCGAAGCACAGCTGTGGTGGAACTCCATCAGCGGATTTCTCTCGCGACAGCACGTCATCTGGCAAACCCAGACCATTGCCTTCGGTGCTGAGCTTTGGAAGTCTATTGAGACGGCAACAGCAGAATTCCCTGTACACTGGCAGCGTTTTGCAAACAACATGATGGCGTACGTTGCGTCGCTCGGAGCATTACTCAATACCGCCACGGGAGGGTGGATTGACTACATGGTGGTGTGGATTCCAGCATCAATTGACCGGATGGTGTATGAACTTGCGCAGTGGGGAGCAAGTCTCAATTCATACATAATCGGATTTCTTCCCGGATGGGCGCAGACAATGTTGATGTTCGGAACAACAAGTCATCGATGGGTTCTTGACTCAATCCCTGATTTGCTGATCAACGTTGGTCTCTTCATGCTCAGTCTTCAGACCAAAGTCCTTGACTATCTTGAAGCATGGGTTGCTCAGTGGGCTCCATTTGCATCGGGCGCAGTGCAGTGGCTGAGGGACGCCATAAATCCTATGAACACGGAAGTTGGGAACTTGCTGACTGGCGCACGTGACGCGCTTTCCTCTCCGTCAAGCCAGCAGAAAATTCAGGACGGTGTTGCACCGCTCAGTAGTGTTGCGGCGATGTGGCCAACAAATGCAACGTCACAGCTCACCACCAACACGTCAGCAATGGTGACGTCTGCGGGAGACACACTTGCAAGCACGCAGAGCATTATTGACTCTCGGCTTGCATCGTACACCACAGCAGCACAAAACACGTACGGATCGACGACGTTATCAGGTCCGGCCTCAACAATGGTGACGAACGCCGCTGCTACAATAACGGGAAGCAGATTAGGGGAAGCTCCAACGTTGACCACAAGTCCCTACTACAACATAATGACTGCAACACAAAATGTCTATGGTCCGCAGGTGTTATCAACGCCTGCCTCAACAATGGTGACGAACGCCGCTGCTACAATAACGGGAAGCAGATTAGGGGAAGCTCCAACGTTGACCACAAGTCCCTACTACAACATGATGACTTCAGCACAAAACACGTACGGATCGACGACGTTATCAGGTCCGGCAGCAACAATGGTGACGAACGCAGTAACCGCAATAAACACGGCTTCATCTTCACTTCGTGCGGAATACGGTAATCCTATCAGTGTCTGGAGTTCGGCAAGGACACAGGCTTCAGGCGCATTTTCAGCCACTCTCGTCTCGGTACCGGCAAAGACGATGACGACGAACGCAGTATCCGCAGTAGGCTCGGCTTTATCTCCATTTCGGGCGGGATACACTAATGAAATCAGTGTCTGGGGTTCGGCAAGGAGAGTGGCTTCAGGCGCATTTTCAGCCAATCTCGTCTCGGGACCGGCAGCAACAATGACGACGAACGCAGTAGACGCAGTAAGGAATAAGAAACAAGATTTCACTACTGCTTTTGACGGCTACACAACCGCAGCCAAAGACACGTTCAAAAGAGATACGATGGTTCCCGGCGCAACCGCAATGGTCAACAAAATCGGAGATAGCTTCAAGAGTCGGAGGGATGATACCTACGGCTCTATTATCGTGAATTCGATGAAGGACACCGCAGCAGACGCTGTAAAGAAGATGGACGATGAATTTAAGAATTCCGACACCGTGACGAGGAGTGCGATTAAGGCTGCACGCGACGCGTGGGGATCGGTACGATCAGAATTTCAAAGAGGGATCAATCGACTTCCTGTGCCAGGTGGCGGGGGCGGCAGCGGCACGGGCAACTCATTTACCGGATCAACCATGGCATATAACGGTGCGCTTCCCACGACACCGATGGTTCCGGGAGCATCACCCGGAAGGGGAGGAGACGTTATCAATAACTACACCACGATCAATTTCTCTCCGGCATATCATGGATCGGGGATCAGCCAATCATCTGATGTTGCACTTGCCCGGATCATGGCAAAAGTATGATGCATCGGCGATGGCGTCAGCCATGCGGATGGCGTCAGCCATGCACCATACACATAATATCTGGCAAACCCAGATGTGCGCAAAGGTAGAATGCAATGACACAGATCACTGGACCATACTGGTACCTGATTGAGGCTGCACCATCGACCAATCAGATTATCAACCCGTCATTTGAGTTTGGCGGAACGACGTGGGGAACATTTGGCCAAATCGTGGGCGGAACCGCAACTCCCGGATGTGGCGTCTTCGGAGCGCTCGGTATGCAGGTGTTCACAAACGTCGGAAGCATCAATACCGGAATTGTGCAGAACGCTGGAACCGCTACGTCACTCTCCGGGGATTACACGCTCTCGTGTTATGTTCGTGCGGTCGGAACGACGGGCACCATTCGACTGGAGGCGCTTGGAGCATCAACGACGCTTGGGAGTGCAACGGTCGTGTCGGCAGATCGCTGGAGCCGTGTGAGCGTCAGCGTCTCAGTGACAAACAACCGAGTCGTCCCGCGCATTACCAACGCATCATTGATGTCCACGTTATGGATTGACGGGGTCGTGCTTGAGCCGGGAACAGTGGCCACAACATACTTTGACGGTGACCAGTCGGGATGTCGCTGGCTTGGGAATACGCATCAGAGTATCTCAGAGCGAACGGCTTTGACGCGACTCAACGGAAACGTCGTGTCATTTGCCGATCTTGGCTTCACCGTTGACGAGTCGGTCGGCATTGGCGCACCGTCATGGCAAAACATTGCGCAGTCCTATGCGCTGATTGATGGTGCCGACTTTCAGCGCCAGCGATCCGATCCGAGAAGCATCAACCTGACATCAACGCTCACTGGAACGTCGTGGAGACATCTGCATCAGCTTCGGCGATCGGTCATTGAACAACTGCGTCTCTCGAACACGCCGATGAATGCTCCGTTTCGTCTGCTCTACACCGGAGCGCAGGGAACGTCAGGGATCAACGTGTACTGGAGCGGCGGTCTGGAGTTTGGCGACACGCGGGGGTTTACGGAAGACGTACTCATCCAATGCACTGCCTACGATCCGTACTGGACTGACCAAACGCAGGAAGGAACAAGGCTTGTCCCGGCGGGAACATTTTCGACCATTCAAGGGGTGCTGTATCGCGATCCGCTTGCAAACTACGGCACGATTCCACTCTTTACCACAGGGTCATATGCACGGGTATACGCCATTGAGCAAAGCCCTGACCTCGGCACACTCTACTTTGGCGGAGCGTGGGGATCGCAGAGCACTGGAGTAGCACGCACCAACTCGCTGGTATCGTTTTCCAACAACGTCGTCGGCAGTCTTGTGGCGGGCAGTCTCAATCCCGGCATTGTCCGTGACCTGTCGTGGGACTTTAGCGAGGAGCGACTGCTGATTGCAGGGTCGTTCGGTGCATTAGGTGGAACGGCGGCGTTGGATATTGGATTTGTCAAGATCGGAACAGGGTTTGGCACGCTAGGGTGGTCGTTTACCAGTGTAACCACGCAGCTACGCGGAACATTTCACGAAGTTGCAGTGTTTGATCGATTGCTGTCAGGATCATACATTGTTGTAGGAAACTTCGGCAGCGTCAACGGTACTGCACTCGGATCATCGTCCAATGTCATCGTCTTACCATCGTCGTTCACGAGTGGAGATTACGGAACACTGCACCCTCCCGGAACGTTGGTCGCAGGATACTCGAATTTCCCGTTTCCAACTGGAGAGGAATATCAGAACAGTGCCATCTCCGCGTTTACGCAAATCGGTGATGCGCTGTATTTTGGCGGCAACTTCGTCACTGTTGGCGGAACCATTGGCGACACGATCGCCGTCTTTCGGCGTGGTCAATGGGGCACGGCGTCGTGGCCGATCGTCGGAACATTACCCGGATATCCGTCGGACATGATTGCGCTGCCCAATACGAGCGTCTATGTTGGCGTCACAGGCACGGTTGAAGATCCTATTGAAGGTATAGCCGGGCGAAACGACAATCGCTATCGATCGCTGGCTAAAATCACGGGGTCGAACGTGACCATGATCGGGTCAATTGACCGTGGAAGTCCGATCTCTGCCGGAAATAATGTGCTGAACGGGGTGAGGGCATTTGCTCCTGAGACGACGACGAGGCTCTGGGCAGTAGGGGATTTTGAGCGGATTAGTGGAGACATTCCGGTGACGGTACCGTGGATTCGTGTAACCAGCTCAGGGGTGCTTCCGGGCGAAGTGCTTGCCAAAACGCCGCTCACGTGGGCTGCATACGGATTTGGAACCATACCGAACCGTCCCACCGTTGCAAGCGGACTGTACACAATCTTCACCACGCGAGACGGGACGACCATTGCGGCGGGGGATTTTCGGGCGTCCGACATCAAGCCGCACTCCATCGGAACGTTGATCAACTCAGGCATGGCGGAGGCGTACCCAATACTGCGTCTGCACAATAACTCAAGCGGCACGGCGCGACTGTATCAGATGGCAAACTTGACGACGAATGACTATATCTGGTTCAACTGCCAGCTAGTACCGTTCGAGATCGCGCAGCTCTCGTTGATTCCTGGAAGCGTTTCCTTTGCTTCAAACATTCGCGGAAATCTACTGAACGAAATCATTGGTGGAAGCAACATCACGACGTGGCGACTACTGCCCGGAACCAATCGCGTGTCGTTTCTTGCCGACAATGATGATCTTCGGGCTGATATCTGGTGGACTCCACGGCATCAGTCGGCGGACGGCGGGGGGCGAACATGAGCATCGGCATTGAGACAACATTTCCAGTCTATCCGGAGCAACGAAAAGCACTGGATCAGGCGGCGAGCGCCAACAGTCGTATATCGGTGTTCTTGACTGATCCATACGGGAACAAGTTGATCGAAGTCTCAACATTTCAATCACTTTCGTACGGTCGAATTGTCAACCAGCCATCGTGGCTTACGCTCCAGGTAACGCCGCAGTCTGTTCCTCCTGAGATGATCCTCATTGACGGATTTGTTGAAGTCTGGCGTCGTCCTCCGCTCGGTGACGAGGTTCTTGATGGCGAGAGTGTCTGGCTTATTCAAACCATCAATCGAAGTATGAGTCAGGACGGTGCAGAGACCATCGTCATCGAGGCTGTGCATCCGCTCTGGCTCATTGGTTCTCCCGGGCGGTTCATCATCAACCACTCAGAAAGCCGTGAGGCCAACAAAGAGGGCTACGCAGACGATATTCTAAAGGCGATCATGCGCGAGCAATCGGGCGAGCTTGCGGCTGTATCTCGGCGCTATCCGTGGGTGATTGACAACGACTCGTCGCAGTCTGTCGTCATTGGTCGAGCGTGCGCATACGAGAATGTTCTTGATGTTCTCAAGAGTATCTGCGACAGCATCACGGAGGCGATTCCTACCGAGTATCTCGCGTTCGATATTGTCAAGCAAGGATCACAGCTCGTCTTTCGGACATTTGTTGGTCAGCGGGGTATTGACCGACGAGTCGGGAGTGTTGCTCCGCTGTATCTTGGGATTGAGTACGGAAACGTCAACAGCATCTCGTTGATTCGAGACTACCGAGATGAAATCAATGCTGTTGTCGTGGGTGGTCGTGGTGAAGGAGTGAGTCGGCAGATTGAGCGATTGGTCTCGCCGACGTATGCCGAGATTTCACCATGGCACTATCGAGAGATGTTCATCAACGCGCAGAACGCCACGTTGACATCGGAGTTATTCGAGGAAGGCCGCTCAGCCATTCGCAGGGCTCGTCCAAGAATTGTTGCAGAGGCACAGATCATCAATAGTCCACAGACGCAATACGGCGTTCACTGGGGGTTTGGAGATTTTGTCACGCTGAGCGCATTCGGACTTAATCTTCCCGTTCGCGTTGACGCGGTAGCCGTGTCGTTCAGTTCAGGTCAGGAGAGTGTCACGGCAGCGGTACGATTTGATAGTCGAGAATTTCCATTCTGAGGAATGTATGAGCGACGATATTATCCGGGTCATTGACGAGACGTACCGGCGCGTAGGGCGCATTGAGTCACGAGACGTCTACGGTAATCTGGAGTGGAAATATCTTCTGAGCGAATACCTTGCCATTCCCGACCTACGCGCCATCTACACGGGGCGGAACTACACCACGGGGACGGTATACGACGCAAGCGGAACATTCAACGATGCCATTGTCGAGGGTGTTCTCGGCACCGTGTTATTGTTCAATGACCATGCCACATTTGCCATGGAACAAGTAGCATTTCGAGCGCCGTCGCATGCCAGTCTCAGCACAGGGGGAACGCTTGCCGTCGGGGCGTGGGTGTACCTGTACGATACTCCATTTGAAGACTGGGGGATCATTGCCAAAGGGACGGCAAATCAATTCATTGGCGGAATTGACTATGCATTGTCCGTCTTTGCAGGAACTCCGACGTTCAAGGTTCGGATTGGCGCTACTGACTACGTGGCATACGGTGACACAATAAAGAAGGAGGCGTGGTATTTCATCACTGGCATTGCCATGGAAAATCTCAACCTTGAGATACGTGTGAATCGACAACTAACGTATGGTAATAAACTTCCACCGGGATCATCGATCAACACGTCAACACAGCCGCTGATGATTGGTGCGCTCGGTACTGAGGCGGCCTACCAATTCTTTGGTCAAATTGCGCTACCATTCATCTCAGGCAATGATCTGACGTATCCTACGCTTGACTTTCTGTATTATCGATCACGTCCGTTTTTTGGCAATCCGCTTTACAATGATCCGGATGCTCCGAGCTTAGGGAGCACATTTGGAACAATCGTTGCGGAACACGGTGATTTTACGTCGCTGACTGTAAGCGGGAACACCGATCTTGGATTTGCCGAAATTGATCAAGTCTCACTCGGGTCAGTGTACACTGCGGCCAACCCTGCAGTACGATTTCAAGCAGACGCAAACACCGGGATATTTCAAGGCACAAGTGATGTACTGTCGTTCGCTGCGGGCGGAGTTGAGTATTTCCGCATTCAGACGTTTGGCGGCAGCACCGGTGCTCAGG
>Ga0172372_10006652_pt1 | contig 15736 bp, 12 predicted proteins | sample LakKiv5m_2_FD_114544 | JGI IMG/M metagenome (GOLD analysis project Ga0172372, IMG submission 114544) | Freshwater microbial communities from Kabuno Bay, South-Kivu, Congo - kab_092012_9.5m | ecosystem: Environmental > Aquatic > Freshwater > Lake | place: Democratic Republic of the Congo...
GGCCCAGACCCGGCTGCACTGCCCCAACGAACTGGCGATCGTGCCGGGCGCGACCCATCTCTTCGAGGAGCCGGGCACCCTGCTGGACGCAGCCGATCAGGCTCGGGGCTGGTTCTCGGCCAACTTCGGCCAGCGCGCCGAAGGGCGGTAACTCCCCGCGTGTGGCTCCCCCACTTGGACTCGAACCAAGAACCCTGCGATTAACAGTCGCATGCTCTGCCAATTGAGCTATGGGGGATCGCGGGCGAAAGGATAGCAAGGCCGCCTTCGCCCCTTGCAGGCCGACTAGATCCCCAGGGTCGCCCGCAGTTCGGCCAGGGCCCGATCAGCTCGAGCGCGCAGGTCCCGGTCCGCAGGGTCGGCGCCGGGGTCGAAGGCGATCGTCCAGCGGATCTCCCCATCCTGGCTGGCGCGGCGGGCGATGGCCTGAGCACCGGGCCCGGGCCCAAGGTCGAGTCGTTCGGCGATCACCACGCTGTCGGTGACCTGCGTCCGGATGGCGGCCGTCAACAGGCCCGGCTCGACCAGTTCGATGCTGCCGGAGCACGGGTCCCCGTCCACCGTGCCGGTCAGGGACAGCAGGGGCTCCTCCCAGGTCGCCCTGCCGATCTCGTCCCAACGCACCCGCGGAGCCAGTGGGCCGCCGTACAGGGCCTGATCGGTGGCGACCACCGGCACCCGCTCCCCCTCGATGCCCCGCCCGATCCCCCAACCCAGGACCCGCTCCCGGGATGGGATGCCCAGGGCCTCGCGGGTGGCGCGGTCCAGGTGGCTGGGCCAACGACCACCGCGAGTTGGCAGCCACCTCATCGCGACCTCGCACTCGCGCTCGAACTGGCGCTCGAACTCGACCTCGAAAACGAGTCACCCTCGGCGACCTGTCTGAGCGACCGTCGCATCTCCTCCAGGGCGAGCAGGTCCGCGAACAGGGACGTCGCCTCGTCGCTGCTCGGATCGGCTCGCTGCAGCCGGCCTCTCAACTCCTCGATCCGTCGGGAGGCATCCCGCTCCTGCAGCCTGGCGACCACGCCAACCGCATAGCGTACGTCCTGCCCGGCGCTGGCCGGCAGCGGTTCGACTGCGAGTTCGCGCACCAGTCGCCGCACCTCGTCATCCACGCAGGCCTCCAGGACGGCATCGATCCAGTCGATGCCCACTCGCTCCGCACTGGGCAGGCCTGCGGCCTCGATGGCCTGATGCACGGCCTGGGCCTTGGGGTGGGTGAAGGCAAGGGGCTCGACCGCCTGGTACCAGTCCGCGACGGCAGCCGGTTGCTGCAATGCGCACTTCAGTGCCTCGCGCTCCACCGTCAGCCCCGCATCGCGTGCGCCGGCCACAGCCGGTCGGCTCGGACCCCGGTCGGTTGGCCGCCGCCCCTGGTCACTCACCGCTTGACTCACCACCTGCGGTTCCAAGCCAAGCCAGCCGGCCAGCAGTCGCGCATACTCCGGCCGCAGGGCAGGGTCCTTGATCTTGGCCACCATCGGGGCGGCTTCGCGCAGGGCAGCGACCCGGCCCTCAGCGCTGTTCAGATCGTGAGCGGCAAGGGCCGAGGTGATGGCGAACTGGAACAGCGGCACCCGCCGCTCGATCAGGTCGCGGACACCCTGATCCCCGTGGGCCAGCCGAAGTTCGCACGGATCACGTCCGGACGACTCGATGGCGACGAAGGTGCGCGCCACGAATCGCTGATCCTCGTCGAAGGCTCGAAGAGCTGCACGCTGGCCGGCGGCGTCACCGTCGAAGGTGAACACCACCTCGCCACGCACCTCGTCATCGTCCATCAGCAGTCGACGGAGCACCTTGATGTGCTCGGCCCCGAAACTGGTTCCGCAGGTGGCCACGGCCGTGCCGATCCCGGCTAGGTGGCAGGCCATCACATCGGTGTAGCCCTCGACGATGACGACCTGCTGGGACTTGGAGATCTCTCGCCGAGCAAGGTCGATGCCGTACAGGACCTGGCTCTTCTTATATATAGGCGTCTCCGGGGTGTTCAGGTACTTCGGGCCGTCGTCGTCCTCGAAGAGCCGTCTCGCACCGAAGCCGATCACCTCACCACCCAGGTCCCGGATCGGCCACACCAGTCGACCACGGAACCGGTCGTAGACCCCGCGGTTGCCCTGACTCACCAGTCCGCCGGCCAGCAGCTCCGCGTCAGTGAAGCCCTTGCTGCGCAGGTGCCCGGTCAGTCCGTCCCACCCCTTCGGGGCGAACCCGACGCCGAACCGGTGGGCGGCATCGGCATCGAAGCCGCGCTCCTTCAGGAACTCAACACCGACGCGCGCCTGATCCGATCTCAACTGCTCGGCGTAGTAGGCCGCAGCCGCCCGATGAGCCTCGACCAGTCGAGTGCGCTGGCCCGCCTGCCGGTTGACCGCCGCGCCGCCCTCGACGTAGCGCAGTTCGATCCCGGCCTTCGTCGCGAGTTTCTCCACCGACTCGGCGAAGGTGAGGTGGTCGATCTTCTGGACGAAGCCCAGGACGTCCCCGCCCTCGGCGCAGCCGAAGCAGTACCACATGCCCCGCGCCGGGGTGACGTGGAAGCTGGGGGTGCGCTCCTCGTGGAACGGGCACAGACCCTTCAGCGATCCGCCACCGGCGGACTTCAGGGTGACGTATTCGCGGACCACCTCGTCGATCCTGGCCCGCTCGCGGACCGCGGCGATGTCCTCGTCACGAATCCGGCCGGCCATGCTCCGAGTGTAGGTGGGCAATCCGACCCGGGCTCGGGTGCACTTGGATGGAGCCATGCCAGCCCTCGACGTGCAGCGACTGCGAGCCCAGACTCCCGGCTGCGACCGCATCATCCACCTGAACAACGCCGGATCCGCGCTGCCACCCGCCGTGGTCACCGACACCCAGGTCGAACACCTGCGTCTGGAGGAATCGATAGGCGGCTACGAGGCCCACGGCCGGGTCCTGGACCGGGTCGAGGCCGTCTACGCCTCCATCGCCCGGCTGCTGGGCTGCCGGGCCGAGCAGGTCGCCCTGATGGAGTCGGCCACCGCCGCATGGGACCGGGCCTTCACCGCTATCGCGCACTCGATGAACCTCGGTCCGCAGTCACGCATCCTGCTCTCCGGCTCGGAGTACGCATCCAATGCCCTGCCGGCTCTGCAACTGGCCCGGCGCAGCGGGGTGCGAGTGGAGTTCATCCCGGACGGTGCCGACGGTGCGATCGACGTCGCCGCCGCAGCGAGGATGCTCGACTCGGACGTCGCCATCGTGGCCGTGAACCACTGCCCCTCGCAGAACGGGCTGATCAACGACGTCGCCGGGATCGGCGCCGCCCTTCGAGCAGCGGGTTCCTCGGCCTGGTACCTGGTGGACGCCTGCCAGTCCGCCGGCCAACTCCCACTGGACGCCCGAGCCATCGGTGCCGATGCCCTCTCCGCAACCGGACGCAAGTTCCTGCGCGGTCCACGGGCCACCGGGTTCCTCGCCCTGTCCGAGCGGGCCCTTGCCGAGTTGGAGCCGTTCCCGCTGGACCTGCACGGGGCTACCTGGCAGTCCGAGGGATACGCGACCCTGCCGACGGCCGGGCGCTTTGAGTTCTGGGAGAAGCCCTATGCCGCCCTGCTCGGGCTCGGTGCGGCGGTCGACTACGCCCTGGACTGCGGAATCGCTGAGTTGCGCGGCCGAATCGACGACCTTGCCCGCACCCTGCGAACCGGACTTGAGTCCATCGACGAGGTCCAGGTCCGCGACCGAGGCACCGAGCGCAGTGGGATCGTCACCTTCGACCATGTCCGCATCCCGGCAAGACGGCTGGTCCCAGCCATCAAGGCCGCCGGGATCAACGTGAGCCTGTCGACACCCGACTACTCGCGAGTCGACTTCCAGGCGCATGGGATCAGTGGCCTGGTCCGCGTATCACCACATGCCTACAACACCGATGAGGAGATCAGCGCATTCCTGAATCTGTTGCCCGACCTCATCAAGGGCGCATGAAGCAGTCGGCTATATGGACAGCACTCGAAGGTCCGTCTTCGACAAATCGCCCCAACGATGGTCGAGGCCAGATTCATCCCAAAGGGCCTCATCACTCTCGCGGTAAGTGACCGTGTTGACGGGACCTCGCGCACGAATCGCTTCGTGAAGAGCCTCCACGGCTTCCGATACTTCCCGATGACGGTCCTGGCGCAATCGCTCAAGCCTCTCCCGCAGGGCAACCTGAATTGCGGAGGTGAGAGATTCACCGGTGATCTCACACACAGCGCGAACGAGGTCGTCTACCTCGCTGTTCTTGATGCTGAGCGCCATGCGTCGCATTCTAGGTGGAGACAGCACCGCAATGGGGGTTCCCGCTCTCGAAGGTGCCCCTGTGGCAGTCGCGGATGCGCTACCCGCAAACGCGAGCGTGCCAGGCAAGGATGCTCACGTCGGTCAGGCTCGCGACCTGGTCAATGATGACCCGGCGGCGGCCAGCGTCGTCGGGGGCCGCCAGGTAGGTCGGCCGCAACCAGGGATCCAGGCTCCGGCCCTCGTCCAGCACCAGGGCGTGGACCAACTCCGCGATCACCTCACGCTGACGCGCATACTCGGCTTCGGCTCCGGCTCGGTTCATCACGTAGCGAACGGCAACGGCCTTCATCACCGCGACCTCATGGCGCACCTCGTCCGGGACCACCAGATCGGCGGAGTAGCGGGTCAGTCGGTTGCTGCCGTGGGCGACCTGGGTTGCGATCTGGGCACTCACGCTGAACCGACCGATCAGGTGACTGGTGAAGGTCTTCAGTCGCACCAGGTCGCCCATGGAGCCGTCGAAGGATCGCGGCCAGTAGTCCAGTGCGACGAGACGGTCCAGTGCCTCCCGCAGCCCCCCTTCGTCAACACCGAATCGCTCGTGCGCGATCGCCAGCAACTCCTGACTGCCCGCGGCAGATCCGAAGGCGGACAGCGGCACCAGACCGGCATGGATCGCGTCCTCGACATCGTGCACCGAGTAGGCCACGTCATCGGACCAGTCCATCACCTGCTCCTCCAGGCAGGTGCGCTGATCGGGGGCACCGTCGCGCAGCCAGTGGAACACCTCGACATCGTCCGCGTAGCAGCCGAACTTTCGCAGGCCCGGCTGTCGCTGCCACGGATACTTGCAGGCGGCATCAAGGCTCGCCCGGCTCAGGTTCAGGCCGACGCTGCCCCCGCTGGGGTCCTGGACCTTGGCCTCGAGTCGGGCCAGGACTCGCAATGACTGGGCATTACCCTCGAAGCCCCCGATCGAGGCAGCCAGCCGGTCCAATTCTTCTTCCCCGTTGTGACCGTAGGGCGGGTGTCCGAGGTCATGGGCGAGCCCGGCAACCTCCACCAGATCCGGGTCGCAGCCCAGGGCCTCACCGAGTTCCCGGGCGATCTGCGCGACCTCGAGGGTGTGCGTGAGTCGAGTCCGCGGGAAGTCAGCCTCCCCGGCGACCATCACCTGGGTCTTGGCCGCCAGTCGGCGCAGTGCCGAGGAATGCAGGACGCGGGCGCGGTCGCGCGCGAACGGGGTGCGCACCGACTCCTTGACCGGCTCGACCACCAGTCGCTCGACATCATGCACCTGGTAGCCGGCCGGTATGCGCACCCCATGACCATAGCCATACCGGCTCTACCCGGTCGATCCGGTCGATCCGGTCGATCCGGCGGGTATCGGCACCGCCGTCACCACCACATTGGCCTGGTAGCCCCCGCTGTCGCGGTCAAAGGCTCCACCACAGGTGATCAGGGTGAGCCGGGGTGGTCCGTCCGAGGCGAAGAACTCCTCGATGTCCGCCTGGAACTGGGCCTTCTGGATGCCTTCGACCGATACCACCCGATACTTCAGCACGAATCCGGCGGAGGTGACCACCTCGACCGTGCTGTCGACGTCCAAGGCGTCCAGGGAGAGGAACACGCCCCTTCCTTGCGTCGTGCCGTCACGGTGGGCAACCAGCACCGCCGATCCAGCGGCAGATCCTGGTCGCGGGCCGAAGCGATACCAGCCGACCCGGTCGATGTCCTGCGGGACCTGCAGGACGTTGCCGTCCACCAGGCCCACCGGATGCACCGGCGCATCGATCCGCGGCGCATCGATCCGCACCCGGGTGGGCAGACCAAGCCGCTGAAGCATCGCCTCGTCCCCGACCGAGCTGACGGCAACCGAGGCGGGCGCCATCGATGACTGCTCGGCCGCGAGGGCGGCTGCCCGATCGCCGGTCGAGGGCAGAGGAGCGGTGCCCTCCCACAGCAGCAGGCTGGTCCCGGCGATCACCAGCACACTCAGGGCAAGGACCAACACCGCACCCAGTCGTGAGCGGCCTGATCGCGCCCGCCCGTGTCGTCCGCGATCTTGGCGTGCAGGCATCCCAGCCCTCCGCACATCGAAGGACCCCTCGCCTCCACGCTAGGCAGTTCGCACGCCGCAGTCCGCGGCGTCAGCCTTGCTGACCGGGCATCATCCGGTCCATCCGAGCCTGGAGCAGTCGCTCACGAGCCTCGCGTTCGTGCGCTGCTCGATCGCTGGTCATCCGCTCGACCGCAGCGCGATCCACTCCAGCACGATCCACTCCGGCACGATCGGCACCGATCGCACCGGGCAGACCGGCCGTCACCGGTACCCCCATGCCGCCGGGCCCGCCAAGTCCACTCGCGACATCCGGACGATGCACCCGCTGGCCGGATTCACCCGCCGGCTCCAGCATGCCGCGCAGGCCGGCGATCCGGACGGCTTCGTGCCTGCCTCCGACATTCAGGAAGCGATAGATCGCCATCGTCTCCTGCCGAACGGTGGATTCACTGAACCCGACCCGGGCCGCGATCTGACCATTGGTCAGTCCCTTGGCCATCAGGCCCAGGATCTGCAGTTGCCGCTCACTGAGGGCACGGATCACGCGTGCATCATCGACCTCCGCGGACATCCGATGTCCACCGTGGTTGCCGAGATGACCGTTCCCGGTGATGCGCGGCATCTCCAACGTGTCCGCTCCGGCGAAGCCACCCGGCCGCTTGGCCACCAGACTGAAGTACAGGGCCAGGATCGCGGCAACCCCCGCGACGTCCGAGCGCAACGGCTCCGGATCCGGCGATTCGCTGAAGATCACCTCCACCGCCCCGATCCGCTCGCTTGGCAGTGCCAGCGGCCAGGTGGCCAGCGGTTCGTGCGGATGTTGGGGATTGCCCAGCCATGGATAACGCTGCTCAACGGCCTGCGCCGTCGGCAGGATGACCGGCTCACCATGCCGCAGAGCGTCCGTCATCGGGGATGCGTCCCACAGGGACAGATCCGAGCAGGCCTTCAACGTGAGCGGGGACATGCCGAACGATCCGATGACGCGCAGCGTGCCGTCCTGCTCGAAGACGCTGATCACCGCACCCTTGGAGTGGTGCTCGTTCATCAAACCGAGGACCAGTTGCTGGGCCACCTGATCCGAGGACGGCTTGGTCATCAGGAAGCGCACCATCTCGAACATGATGCGCGAGTTGGCGAAGTCGTCCCTGCGTCGACGCAGGATCGCCTCCGGTGACGCCAGTGCTGGCTGCTGACTGGATCCCGATGCCGGTGATGCCACGAGCTCGGTCGACTGGATGGTCACGTTCACTCCTTCTGGGTGGCGCCGCCCGGTGGGCGACGGTCGCTGCGCGACGCTCGATCGGTACTGGTCCAGGCTCTGCCCGGTTCGGTTGACCGGCCATCAGCCTGCCCGCAATGGTGACCGGACGGGGTAGTGGTTGACCGTGCAATCACGTGTATGGCTCGGTCTGCACCCGTGCACGCGTAGTCGACGACATGTGCACCGGGGCAGTCGTCAGCGCGTGTCGCTACCGACTGCCGACCTTCGCACCACGGCCCGTCCGGCCTCCAACCGAGCAACCGGTACCCGGAACGCGGAACAGGACACGTAGTCCAGGCCCACCTCATCGAAGAAGTGCACCGACTCAGGATCGCCACCATGCTCCCCGCACACCCCGCAGTGCAGGCCGGGCCGGCTCCTGCGTCCCTGCTCGACCGCGATGCGCACCAGTTCGCCCACACCCTCGCGATCGATCGATTCGAACGGTGAGACGCCGAAGACCCCCTTGTCCAGGTACGCGGAGAAGAAGGCGGCCTCCACATCGTCGCGGCTGAATCCCCAGGTGGTCTGCGTCAGGTCGTTGGTGCCGAAGGAGAAGAACTCGGCCGCCTCGGCGATCTGCCCGGCGGTCAACGCGGCCCGCGGCAGTTCGATCATCGTCCCGATCGGAAAGTTCAGGGTGCAGCCATGGGCCTGGGCGACTTCGGCAAGGACGCGCGAGGCCTCCTCGATGACGAGTTCGAGTTCGGTGATGGAGCCCACCAGCGGGATCATGATCTCCGCCTGTGGATCGCCGCCCATCCGCTGCCGGAAGCATGCTGCTTCGGCGATCGCCCGGACCTGCAGGGCGAACAGGCCGGGGAGGACCAGGCCCAGTCGCACCCCACGCAGACCCAGCATCGGATTCTGCTCATGCAGGCGATGGACGGCCTGCAGCAGTCGCAGGTCCGACTCGACGTGTTCACCGCGGGCCTCGGCAAGCGCCACCCGCACGCTCAACTCGGTGATGTCCGGCAGGAACTCGTGCAGGGGCGGATCGATGAGCCGGATGGTGACCGGGAGTCCATCCATCACCTGCAGGATCCGGATGAAGTCCTTGCGCTGCAGCGGGAGCAGATCCTGCAGTGCCTGGTCTTGCTCCTGCTGGCTGTCAGCGAGGATCAGTCGCTCCACGTAGGCTCGCCGCTCCCCCAGGAACATGTGCTCGGTGCGCAGCAGCCCGATCCCCTCAGCACCCATGCGACGGGCCCGAGCGGCGTCCTCGGGTGTGTCGGCATTGGCCCGCACGGCAAGCCGTCGACGGGCATCGGCATGCCGCATCAACCGGTCCACGGCCTCGAGCAGTTCCCGTGTCGCCTCGTTCGCACCGGACAGTGCAGCGTCCAGGTCAGCCTCGAAGGCGCGCACGACCGGACTGTCCTTGACCGGCACCTCACCGAGGAACACCTCGCCGGTGGAGCCATCGATCGACAGCAGGTCCCCTTCGCGAACGACGCTGCCATCGGCCGCGGTCATGCACCGACCCTTGGTGTCGACGTCCAGGGAATCGGCGCCGCACACCGCGGTCTTGCCCATTCCACGGGCCACCACGGCAGCATGCGAGGTCTTGCCCCCGGCGCTGGTGAGGATGCCGCTCGCGGCCAGCATCCCCTCCAGGTCGTCGGGATTGGTCTCGCGGCGGACCAGGATGACCTGCTGCCCCCGGCCGGCCCACTCCACCGCCGTCGGCGAATCGAAGACGGCATGACCCACCGCGGCTCCCGGTGAGGCGCTCAGCCCTCGAGCGATTCGCTGATGGGGCACGTCGTCGGTGAAGGTCGGGAACATCAACTGCGAGAGTTGGTGCCCGGTGACCCGTAACAGGGCTTCGTCCATCGTGATCACGTGCTCGTCGACCAGCTGGACGGCGATCCGGAATGCCGCAGCCGCAGTGCGCTTGCCGATCCGGGTCTGCAGCATCCAGAGTCGACCGTGCTCGATGGTGAACTCGATGTCGCACAGATCGCGGTAGTGCAGTTCGAGGCGATGCATGATGTCCAGCAACTGCTCATAGCAGCCGGGCTCCAGCTCCCGCAGGGCATCGAGCGGGAGTGCGTTGCGGATTCCGGCCACGACATCCTCACCCTGGGCATCGGGCAGGTAGTCCCCGTAGGCGCCGCGGGCCCCGGTGCTCGGATCCCGAGTGAACGCGACCCCGGTACCTGAGCCGGGCCCAGCATTGCCGAAGACCATGACCTGCACGTTCACGGCGGTGCCCAGATCGTGGGCGATCCGCTCCTGACGTCGATAGAGCCTGGCGCGATCGGTGTTCCAGGACGCGAACACCGCTTGTACGGCGCTCAGCAACTGCTGCTGCGGATCCATTGGGAACGGGCGACCGCTGCCGAGCTGGACGATCTGCTGATAGGCCGCGACCAGTTCACGCAGGGATGCCACCGGCAGATCGACGTCGGCGGACACCCCGGCACCAGACTTCGCCGACTCCAGGGCCCGCTCGAAATCCTCCCCCGGAAGTCCGAGCACGGTCTTGGCGAACATGGCGATGAGTCGGCGATAGGAATCCCAGGCGAAGTGCTCATTGCCGGCGCGACGGGCCAGGCCGGCGACGCTTTCGTCATTGAGGCCGATGTTCAGCACCGTGTCCATCATCCCGGGCATGGAGAACCTGGCGCCCGATCGAACGGAGACCAGCATCGGGTTCACCGGATCACCCAGCACCTGGCCGGTCCGCCGCTGCAGGATCACGATCTGGTCCTGGATCTGCTCAGCGAGCCCGTCGGGCAAGCGACCGTCGGCGAGGAAGGCCTGGCAGGCCCTGGTGGTGATGGTGAAACCCGGTGGGACGGGAAGGCCCAAGCGCGTCATCTCGGCGAGGTTCGCACCCTTGCCACCCAGCAGGTCCTGCTGGCTCCGATCCCCCTGGGCGAACGGCGAGACGTAGGTGGGGTGCAGCCCCGAGGTGCGAACCTGGACGGCGCTGGTCAGCGAAGGTGTCATCCCACCATGGCACCGCCAACCGCCCCGCACAGCAAGGGGCGATGGTCCCGCCTGCCGGGGACGGATGCCAGTGCCTGGCAGTTGGCCGTTCGCATGGGGACGGAGCGGGGTGCTGCCCTCAGATGCGACTGTCATATGGTTCCTTGGTTAGCAATATTTTGTCAATAGTCGGAAGGAATTGACAGTGGCCCGAACCATTCCGCGGTCGTTGGCTTCCGTAGTCGAGCAACTTGAACTGGACGGGGCCTCGATTGTGACCGTCGATGGCCTCGCTCGACTGATCGGTCCGCCCAACTCCCCCGAGGTGGCTCGTCAACTGGCGTACGAGCTGCAACGCACCGGCTGGCTTGGGCGACTGCGCACCAAAGGCGCCTGGGAATTCCTACCGGGGGCACGCGGCGGAGCCTTCGGATCTCAGGATCGCTTTATCGAGTTTCGTGCTCGGCGGGCCACGGAACCTGGTTGGCGAGGGGTCCTGGCGATGGAGTCGGCGGCGACCACTCTGGGCCTGGCTCAACGCCTACCTGCTCAGGAAGTGGTCGCGCTTCCAGAGGGCAGTGCCTTCCCGAAGGCTTTCGCCGGCGACTGGCGATGCGTACGAATTGATCTTGGCCCCAAGGGGCAAACCGTCATCAACTCCCTTCCGACCTGGACCGTGGATGCACTCATCGTGGGCATCGCAGCACGTCCCTCCGGCTACCGTGACGTCGCGGGACTCGGCCAGTTCCTCGACGAAGCGGGCCAGCGCGTTGATCCGGCTCAGGTCATCGAGCTTCTGAGGACCCACCCCGCAGCGACTCGACAACGCGCTGCATACCTCCTGTCGGCATCCTCGCAGGGCCGGAAGGCCGATGAGGTACTCAAGACGTACCCCCCAAGGCAACCGGTCTGGCTTGGGCCTCGGACGACGGGCGGTCACTTCGACCGGCAGTGTCTCGTCAACGACACCCTCATCTGGAACTACCTGACGATTGGCGCGGGTGCATGACTCGCGTCACCGAGGGGCAACTCCCCTCGTCAACCGCCGCTGACCGAGAGCTCAGCCTGCCTGAGGCAGGCTGATGCGGACTCATCGACGATTCGACTGTCCAGCCAGCCGTCCGGCAGGGTCGGTCGCCGGCCGGCCGAGGTGCGGCCACGTGGGCCGGAACCGACCGTAAGGTCGAACCGCTGATCGCCGTCGATCTGGCTGAGCAGTCCCTCCAACTCGTCCAATGAGGCGACCATGCCGAGCGCCTGGCGCACCTGCTGGCGCACGCTGAAGCCCTTCAGGTACCAGGCCATGTGCTTGCGGATGTCCCGGCACCCCTTTGCCTCGCCGTAGTCCTCACACAGCAGTCGCGCATGTCGTCGAAGGATGTCCAGCACTGCGCTCAATGGCGGATCGGCTGGCATCGGCGCACCGGTGAACGCCGCCGCCAACTGACCGAAGAGCCAGGGTCGACCCAGGCAGCCCCGGCCGACGACCACTCCGTCCGCACCGGTCTGCTGCACCATGCGAATGGCGTCCGCTGCCGTCCAGATGTCGCCGTTGCCCAGGACCGGGGTGTCGCCGAGGTGCTCCTTCAGGCGAGCGATCGCCGACCAGTCAGCCTGCCCGGAGTACAACTGCTCGGCAGTCCGACCGTGCAGGCAGACCCAGGCGACTCCCTCCTGGGCCGCGGCAGTCCCGGCCTCGAGGTAGGTCAGGTGCTCGGGGTCGATACCCATCCGCATCTTGACCGAGACCGGTACTCGGCCGTCGGCAGCGGACACCGCGGATCGCACGATCGAGCGGAACAGGTCCAGTTTCCACGGCAGTGCACTCCCCCCACCCCGTCGCGTCACCTTCGGGACCGGGCAACCGAAGTTGAGGTCAACGTGGTCCGCGTGGTCCTCCTCGACGATGATCCGAACAGCCCGGAACATCACCTGCGGATCGACCCCGTACAACTGAACCGATCGCGGGGACTCGTCCGGTGCGAAGGTCACCATGTCGATGGTCTCGGCATTGCGCTCGACCAGGGCACGTGAGGTGACCATTTCCGATACGTACAGCCCCGCCCCCGCCTGTCGGCACAGTCGCCGGAACGCCCGGTTGGTGATGCCCGCCATCGGAGCCAGTACCACTGGGACAGCAAGCGGCAGGCCGCCCAGGTGCAGGCTCTCGCGGGGTTCGGCGCTCAACGTGGACACGTCCCAAGTGTGCCAGCGTGCCGACGGGCCCCGCAGTGGCAGACTGCAGCCACCCGTCACGGCCCAGGAGGCACACCGCATGACCACCAGCCAGACCGTCACCACCGTCCTGCAGGGCAATCGACGCTGGATCGCCCTGCTGTTCCTCGCCCTCGGGGTGGCGATGATCATCCTGGACGCCACGGTCGTCAACGTCGCGCTGCCCCAGATGATCAAGGACCTGGGCCTGACGACCAGCGACGCCGAGTGGGTGAATGCCTCCTACTCGCTGGCCTTCGCCTCGCTGCTCATCCTGTCGGGTCGGATCGCCGACCTGTACGGCCGCCGACTCATGTTCATCATCGGCATCATCGTCTTCGTCGGCGCCAGTGTCCTGGTCGGCATCTCGTCCACCTCCATCGAGGTGATCGGCGCCCGCACCCTGCAGGGGGTCGGTGCCGCCCTGATCCTGCCCTCGTCCCTGTCGGTACTGAATGCGGTCTTCACCGGCAAGGCCCGATCGATCGCCTTCGCCGTCTGGGGCGCGACCATCGGCGGCATGGCCGCCCTCGGTCCGCTGGTCGGCGGGTGGTTGACCACCTACGCGAGTTGGCACTGGGCCTTCTTCATCAACGTCCCGATCGGGATCATCGTGCTGATCGGAGTCTTCCTGGTCGTCCCGGAGACCAGGGCCCAGACCGCCACCCGCGGCATCGACATCCCGGGCACCTTGCTGGCCACCTTCGGCCTGCTCGGCGTGGTGTTCGCCCTGATCGAGGGCCAGCGCTACGGCTGGGTCATCGCCACGAACGACTTCGCGGCCGGGCCGCTGGTCTGGCCGCAGGGTCGCGTCTCCTTGGTCCTGATCGCCGGAGTGGTGGGCCTGGTGTGCCTGGTCAGCCTGATCCTGGTCGAATCCCGGCGACTGACCGCGGGCAAGGCGGTGATCCTGGACCTGCGCCTGTTCCGCATCCGCTCCTTCGGTGCCGGCAATGTCGTCGCCATGGTCGTCTCACTCGGCGAGTTCGGCCTGCTGTTCACCTTGCCGCTGTTCCTGCAGTCGGTGCGCGGATACACGGCACTGCAGACCGGCGTCATCCTGCTCGCGCTGGCTATTGGCTCGTTCGTCGCGTCCGGGGCCGGTGCGGGCCTGTCCCAGCGGGTCGGGCCGGTGCGAGTCCTGCAGTTGGGCATGGCACTGGAGGTGATCGGCATCCTGGGCATCGGCTTGGTGATCTCCACCACGATCACCGGCTGGGGTCTGGCGCCCTGGCTCTTCGTCTACGGGGCCGGGGTCGGCTTCGCCACCGCGCAGCTGACCGGGGTGATCCTGGCCGAGGTGCCGGTCGCCGAGTCGGGCCAGGCCAGTGCCGTGCAGTCCACCGCCCGGCAGGTCGGTGCGGCCGTCGGCACCGCCATCCTGGGCACCACCTTGCTCATCGGGCTCGGCGCCGCGGTGCAGACCAACCTCGCAGATCGCGGAGTGCCGACCCAGCAGGCCGAACAGGTGTCCAGCATCGTCGCCAACAGTGCGGGGACGGCGACCGCCGGCCTGTCGGCTCAGCCTGACGGGCAGGTCCTCTTCGAGGGGGCCTCCGAGGGTTTCGCGGACGCCTCACGGTACGTGTCCTGGGTGGCGGCCGGCTTCGTCTTCCTCGGCCTGCTGGCCAGCCTGCTGCTGCCACGCAACGCGGCGCGGATCGAGTCCGAGGGCTACGCACCGCCGCCCGACGCCACGTCGGCGACCTAGGCCCCGGCCAGCAGCATGTCTGAACCCGAGTCGACAGCCGGTCCCCGTCACATCCTGGTGATCGGGCAGGGTGACGTGGGTCGACGTGCCTGCTCGATGCTGCAGGCCAGCGGAGCTCGGGTAACCCATCTGGACGAGCCAGCTGACAGTCAACTCCGCGCAGCCCTGTCCAGTGAGGTGGACGGGGTCGCGGTGATGCTGCACGACGACATCAAGGCCTTGCGCTACGGCCTGGTCGTCCACCACATCCGACCGGACGCATCGCTGTACGTGGCGATGTTCGACCAGACCGCCCGTAGCCAACTCCAGCGAGTGGTGCCCGGATGCGTGGTCCTGTCCCCGGCCTCGATCAGCGTTCCCACCATGGTGGCTGCCGTGCTGGGAGATCCGCCGGGCTTGACCGAGCCGGGCCCCACCACCCGTCCCGCTGCTTCCTTGCGTCGCCGGGGTCTGTTGGGGCGGATCGCCGGTCAACTGCGCCCGTACGACGCCGGCAGCAGAGTGCTGCTTGCCGGCATCCTCGGGCTGTTCGCGGTGATCGCCATCGACACCCTGATCGGCCTGAGCCACGGCACCCTGCTGCGCGCCCTGTACGACGCCACCCGGACCACCGCGACGATCTCCGCGCCGGAGCTCGGTGACGGATGGATCCTGGCCTGGGCGACCCTGGCCGCCCTGCTGGTGATGGCCTTCACCGCGATGTTCGCGGCGGGCCTGGTCAACTACCTGATCTCCGGGCGACACGTGGCCCTGCTGGGCCGTCGAGTCGCGCCGCGCAGCGGCCATGTCATCGTCGTCGGCATGGGCCAGGTCGGCCTCAGGCTCGCCCAGGAGCTTCGAGCCATCGGGATCGCCGTCCTCGGGGTGGAGGTGGATCCGGCAGCCCGGGTGCTGCCAATCGCGCGCCAGTCGCGCATTCCGGTCCTGGTCGGGGACGGGTCATCCCGCAGCCTGCTGAACCGAGCCCGGGTCAGCCACTGCATCGCCCTGGTGGCAGCCGGCTCCCTCGATCGGGACAACATCGCCGTCGCGGTATCCGCCCTGGCCCTGAACCCGCAAGTCCGGGTCATCCTGCGCGCCGGAACCGACGACGCCATCGAGGAGACCCGGTCGCTGTTCCACATCGGCTCGGTGGTCGACGTCAACGGCCTGACGGCCGCATTCGTGGCGCAGTCCCTGATCGCCGAGCCGGGACCCGTTTCCGCAGCACCGGGCACCGCCGCTCGCTGCCAGTGCCCGACGGCCTAGCTCCGCCCATCAGAACAGTTTCAGGCCTGATACTTTCACCGGTGATGCTATTACA
>Ga0172372_10006654_pt1 | contig 15734 bp, 18 predicted proteins | sample LakKiv5m_2_FD_114544 | JGI IMG/M metagenome (GOLD analysis project Ga0172372, IMG submission 114544) | Freshwater microbial communities from Kabuno Bay, South-Kivu, Congo - kab_092012_9.5m | ecosystem: Environmental > Aquatic > Freshwater > Lake | place: Democratic Republic of the Congo...
GAATGGCTTGGATATGATGTTTCAGAACAAAGATTTCCAAAATTAGAATATTGTAAAACTATTGGTGGATTATCTCCTTTATTCCAGTATCAAACCAAAGACATTTCTTTAGATAAATTAACAACTCTTAGTTATTTTCAAGGTATCCAAGGTGTTGGAACAAAACAATTACAATTAAATACTAATTATGCATTTGCTCAAAATACTGGACCAGGTTTTCTAAGAAGAAGAGGTGGAGCAAATGAATCAACAAGAGCAACTGCTTTAAACGGCGGTAGAGATTATAATGTTGATGAAAGAATGGCAGAACTTGCAGATTATATTCTTACAAATTATGCTACTCCTGTTGAAGAAATTAAATCAATCAATTTTGATGTTCATCCAACAGATTTAGATACAATTAAAGTAATTGATATTTATGACAGAATTGATATTGACCATAGTTATGCTGGTTTTGTTAGAGATAAGCAATATGCTGTTATGGGAATTACTCATAGTATTACTCCAAATAGTTGGAATGTTACATATCAACTTTGGAATCAAGACGGAAGACCATAAATTTCCTACCACACTGCCGTAGGAATAGCAAACCCCCCAGTGGTGTCATAATCTTGGGGGGTTTGTTTAATTAATCTTTAATTTCTTCAATAACTACTTCAATAACTTCAGCAGGTACCTCAACCTGGGTTTCAGGTTCAGCAACTACTTCTGCTTTCTTTTCCTTAACTTTAGGACGCTTTCTGTCATAATCCCAATCTTTGGCAGGGATTAGTTTGCCATTGTAATAAACTTTCTTAGCCATTCTTCTGCTCCTTCTTAGAGAGTATTGTATAAATATCATCTACCCGCTTTTCAAGCCTGTTGACCTGATCTTTGAGGCTATTGCCTCCATTGGGTTTTAATTCAACTAAAAACTTACTAATTAACCATTTAATTAATGCAATATTTACCCCTAAAATAGATGTAATTGCTCCTGCGAGGGCAGCAAGTAATTCAGGACTCAACATACCTATATTGTAAACTATATGTAGATTCACCTTGGAGGTCTTATGGACATATTAGATTTACAACCGCCCACAATAGAATGGCGGGTATACAGAAATGACACAGCCCCTATGACTGTTTTGTTAGCAGATAGCAACGGGAATGCATTAGATATAGATGATTGGGATTTTGAGGCTAAGGTTAGAGAATATCCCTTAGATGCAGCAGTAGTTACAACAATATCAATTGTTAAGAATGGAAATGTTTTAACATTAGAATTAGATACTGCAGACCTACCAATGATTAGTTATTTTGATATTGAAGGTACAAACACAGAAAACGCCAAGGTAAGCACTGTCCTTAGAGGACAAATCTTTGTAGAAGAGGACATAACACGATGACTATTTCAACATTATCAACAGGGAAAGTAACAATTGTTTCCCCTTCAGAAATTAAAGTATTAGCAACAGGATTAGAAGTTGTTGCAGGACCACAAGGCCCAACAGGTCCTACAGGACCAACAGGTGCTACTGGTGCAACAGGTGCCACAGGCGCAACAGGTGCCACAGGCGCAACAGGTGCTACAGGGCCTGCAGGGGCTACAGGAGCCACAGGAGCAACAGGGGCTACGGGAGCACAAGGCCCACAAGGTGAAACTGGTCCACAAGGACCTCAAGGTGCTACAGGAGCAACAGGTCCTCAAGGCATTCAAGGAGAAACAGGACCACAGGGGCCTCAAGGAATTCAAGGTGAAGAAGGACCGCAAGGTGCAACTGGTGCAACTGGTGCTCAAGGTATTCAGGGAGAAACTGGTCCACAAGGTATTGAAGGTCCGCAAGGTCCGCAAGGAATACAGGGAGAACAAGGCCCACAAGGAATACAAGGTATTCAAGGTGCAACAGGATCCACAGGTTCTGCTGGTGCTGATGGAGATAGATATCACACAACATCTACAACATCATTAACACTTGCATCAAGTGGACAAATAACTGCATACACAGCAGATTTAAATTTAGATTATTCAACTGCACAAACTGTAATCATTGCTCATGATTTAAATAATCATATGCATGGTGATGTGGTTTCATATAATGGTGGAACTGGTGCATTGGTTGTTGACTTAAAAAATAAAACAGGTTCAGGAACATATACATCATGGGAAATAAATCTTGATGGTGCTGTTGGTATTCAAGGACCTCAAGGTATTCAAGGAATTCAAGGAGAAGTTGGTCCTCAAGGTCCTCAAGGTATTCAGGGTGAACAGGGAATCCAAGGTCCTCAAGGTGAGCAAGGCGAACAAGGAATTCAAGGTGAGACTGGTCCTCAAGGCGCACAGGGTATACAAGGCGAAGAAGGTCCACAAGGTGAAACTGGAGCACAAGGAATTCAAGGTATACAAGGCGAACAAGGTATTCAAGGCATTCAAGGTGAGCAAGGAATTCAGGGTATCCAAGGAGAAACTGGATCTCAAGGCCCACAGGGTATCCAAGGAGAAACAGGTGCTACTGGCGCAACTGGCGCTACTGGTGCAACTGGAGCGCAAGGTCCACAGGGTGAAACAGGACCGCAAGGAGCGCAGGGTATACAAGGAGACACTGGTGCTACAGGTGCTACAGGAGCAAATGGTGCAGATGCATCTGTAATTGTTAATACAAACAATGTTAAGTTTAATAATCTTAATGGATTAGATGCAATAACAAGTGGTGAAAGAAACTATGCTCTTGGATTTAATGCTCTTGATGGAGTTACAAGTGCAAATGACAATATTGCAATTGGTACTGATACTCAAAAGAGCAATAATGTAAACAGAACTATTGCTATTGGTACACAAGCACTTGAAGTAAATACAAGAGACGATTTAATTGCCATAGGACATACTGCACTTAGACATAATACTACTGGTACAAATAATCTTGCTATTGGTAATTCTGCATTACAAAACAATACAACTGGTACTGGAAATGTTGCTCTTGGTATAAATGCACTGCAATATAACACAACTGGTCTTAATAATCAAGGACAAGGAGCAAATGCATTATCAAGTGCTACAACAGCCAATGCAAATACTGCTATTGGTAATGCTTCAATGCGTCTTTGTCACACTGGTGGTTTTAATACTGCTGTTGGTGCTGGTTCATTAAATGCAAATATTATTGGTAATGAAAATACCTCAGTTGGACAAGCAGCATTGTCTCAATTATCTTCAACAATTGCTTCTTTAGGAACAATCACTGGTGGTTCTGGCTATACTGATGGAACATATATAAATATTAACTTACTTGCAACCAATCATAATGATTCAATTCCTAAGCCTGCAACTATTGTTGTATCAGGTGGAATAGTTACATCTGTAACAATGACTGGAACCACGAGAGGTGTTCGTGTTGGTTCTCTTTTAGGTCTGCAAACATCAACTGCATTAGGTGCAGGAGGTTCAGGGTTTACTGTTGAAGTTGCAAGCGTTGGTGGCGGTGGAAGTAACAATGTTGGAGTTGGTAGAAATGTTGCACAAGGAGTTACTACTGGTTCTAATAATACTTATTTAGGAACATATAGTGGACAATTTAATGATAGTGGTTCAGGCAATGTATTTATTGGATATTCTGCAGGACAAAATACTGCTTCACAAAGCAATCAATTAATAATTGCCAATAGCAATACAGCAACACCATTAATATTTGGTGATTTTTCTGCAGGTACACTTAAAATTAATGGTGATTTCCAACTAACTACAAAGACTCCAGCATCAGCAACCGCAACAGGTGTTACTGGAACAATTGCATGGGATGCAGATTATATTTATATCTGCACTGCAACCGATACTTGGAAGCGAGTTGCAATATCTACTTGGTAGTGCTATACTAATATTCCCTGATCTGTTTCAGGGTCTACCCATAAACTGGGAGTCTGCAGTTCTTTTTACCTCTTATCTGCAGGCTCCCTTTCTCATTTGACAAATAATCCGTTTTGTGTTATAGTAGTTATGGTTTTGTAGGGGGCTTTACACTGAAGATTATGTGTAATCCTCTCTCTCCCACCAGTAGATTGCAACATAAAAATCTATGGGGGGAGGGGGGGCTTTTGCTAAAGATTACTATATATAAATACTACTTGACAATGTGTATAATTGAATGATATAATAGTATCAATGGGTAACAGAAAAGAGGTCAAAATGACAAAGAAAACCCCTGAAGAAAGAATCCAAGAAGCATTGGACTATATCAAGGAAATGGCGGGTATCAAAGATGAAAAATAAAACCTGCGCTAAGTGTAATAAGAAACAGTCTATAAATAAATTCTATACGAATAAACGCCAGAAAGATGGCTATGATTATTATTGCAAGGAATGTAGAAAAACATCAACCTTGGGAAGTCATAGGTTTGGTAAGAAAAAGCCTAAATGTAGTCTTGATGGCTGTGAGAGAGGCAATTATGCCAAAAATCTATGCAGAATCCATTATGAGAGAAATCGTAGAAATGGAACTACTAATTTAGTTAATTATAAGCGGGAATACTATGAAGATATAAATGCCACTTATGAAGAGGTACGCAGAGGACACCTTAAACGCAGATTTAAATTAACATTAGAACAATATCAAGAAATGGCCAAGAATGGTTGTGAGGTTTGTGGTAAGAAGGCTTTGCCTCATAAGGTTTTGCATGTAGACCATGACCATAAATGCTGTCCACCTAAGTTAGATAAGAATGGTTATAAGACTGCCGTCAATTCCTGTGGCTTATGTGTTAGGGGCATAGTTTGTGATATGTGTAATCAGGCTATTGGGCGGTATGAAAAGGGTACCTTAAGACCAGAATATCCATTACGCAATGAGGTAATAATGTATGTAGCAAAATACAATTGGGTGATTTCTGATAGAATGGAAGCCTATGACAAAGAGCAGAGGAATAGGTAGGGGTAAACATGGGAACCATAAAGCAGGGCCAGGAAGAGGCAATCATGGCAAACATGATGGTGGGGACAAGAGAGACACACCTACTTGGTATCTCAAAAAATATAAAACGACTCAAAGACCTTTACCATGCATCAAATGCCGTCAGAATGCTTATTATGATCATAAAGATTTCGGCTTTCTGTGTGCTGCTCACCTGCTTGACTTGGTTAATATAGGAGGGACAGCCTTCAATTGGGACGATTATCCAGAAATGTGGGAGAGGACAGAGAGACTACTACAGAGGCCAGCCCCTCCATTATCTACTACTGTCCAGAACATGGATGTGGAACAGACAAAACCTGTGAGGAAGCCAAGGAAATCGGATGGGTAACTACAGTAGCGCAGAATACAAGCGGAATAGAAAGATAGTCCTTGAGGCAGCCCAATGGACATGCCATTATTGCAAGGGTCCAGCAAATGAGGCAGATCACATAATCCCTGTCAGTTTTGGCGGGGGACATGAAGTAAGCAATCTACTACCAGCATGTAAACAATGTAACGGTACAAGAAGAAATGAAATGCTAAAGAGATTACCTTATTGGAATAGGAAATATACATGACCAATACAAAGATACAAGGGTTTGATGGTTTGGATACAAGGTTTGATGGTTTGGTTATAGATAAATCTACCAAACCTTTAACCATTTGTCAAACCAATAAATATCAAACCAGGTATGGGGGATATATGCCATATAGGGTATATGGGTATAGGGGGTATAGGGGTATAAAGGTTTATTATCTATACCGCCGCATACCCGCCATCTCACATACTGAGACATTGAGCGTCTCAAATAATAAGACGGCGGATAGGGGCGGGTATATAAAGAGATACCAAACCATACTATTGGAACATATAAAGCATATAAAGCATATGAGGAATATGAGGATATATGGTTTGATGGTTTGAGATTAAATGGTTTGAAATAAAATAAATTAAATGGTTTTTTTTATTTTATATATATTACCCCGAAAGAGTATTAACCAAATATAGAAACCATAAACAGTGAAAAGGAGAAGATATGAGAACAGGACAAAAACCAGGTCCAAGAGACTTGATAGTAACAGGAAAGGTAAATCCACCATTAGTATTGGACGAAACCTTAGAAGCCAGTGTTAGAAATAGCATTAGTAAAGCCACATGGCTTGAAGAGGCTGATCAAGGAGCAGCAGTACAAGCGGTATTGCTTGCCAAGACTATGGATGAGTTTCCAGAACACAGACATAAGATAGCCCCAACATTAATATCATTGATGGGTAATCTTGGTTTGTTAAATAATAGAAAGGCAGCAGATTTAACTCCTGCTGATATGTTGGCTGCTATTGCAAATGGATAATTGGCTACCGTCGCATTACACCTTGCCTTTGGCAGACGATTTTGTGTCTGATGGAGATAAGATTATTAATATTAGTCAAGCCTTATGGCGTTTGCCTGAAAAGAATGACGAAATATTAGTATTGACGGATTGGCAGAAATGGCTATTGCGTAGTGTGTTAGAGCGGTATCCAGATGACCATCCTGACTCTGCTAAGAGGGGTAGGCTGCGCTATAAACAGGTAGTCATATCAATGCCCAGAAAGAATGGAAAGAGCCTATTAGGGGCATTATTAGCCCTTTATGGGATGCTATTACATGAGCCTGCCCCTGAAGTAATATCAGTTGCAGCATCCGCAGACCAGGCTAAAATTGTCTATAGACGGCTAAAACACCAGGTAGATTCAAGTGAATTATTAGGACATTTCTTTGCAAGGAGTACAGAACATCGTGGACTTTGGACGAAAGATGAAACAGGTATATATAAAGTTATTGCAGCAAAGGCTGCAACTGCTCAAGGCTTACATCCTTCAATGGTTATCTTTGACGAACTTCATGTTGCTAATAGTGATGTGTGGACTGCTATGGCTCTTGGTTCTGCTACCCGCCCAGACGGCATGGTAATTGGAATCAGCACTGCAGGTGATGATACATCTGAACTACTCAAAAATCTTTATGAGAACGGATCCAAGGCTATTGATGGCGTTGAGGATATGGAAAGATTTGGATTCTTCTGCTGGGAAGCACCAAAGGGCTGTGCACTTGACGATGAAGAAGCAGTCAGGATGGCAAACCCTCAATTAGCAAGCGGAATATTAAATTGGGAGTCTGTCAAGAACGAATTAGCCACAATGCCAGAGGCAGATGCCAGAAGGTATAGATTAAACCAGTTTGTATCATCCATGAACGCTTGGTTGCCTGTTGGAGCATGGAATTTATGCCCTGAAGGACGACCTACAAGCCCAGAAGTCTTTGCTATTGAAAGAACATCTGGTTGGGAGCATGTATCTATTGTTACCGCCCAACTTATGGAAGATGGCAAGGTAGCCACAGAATTAGTAGCGTCTTTCAATAATACAAACATAGATGAGATTATTAAAGCCTGTTTGACATTGGGTAAATATGGCAAACCATTTATTATGGATATAAATGTATTAGATGACTTAGCATCAGGCTTAAAGCAAAAAGGTTTGAGGGTAAAAACAACATCAAATAAGGATTTAATAATTGCGTCAAACAACACATACCGTACAATAATGCGTAAGGAATTAATTCATCCTCGTGATGAGATAGTTTCACTGCAAATACAAAGAGCAGTACGCAAAAATAGCGGGGAATCATGGAGAATTGCCCGTAAAGATAGCGGAATGGATATTGATGCAGCAGTTGCAACAGTATTAGCCACTTGGTTTGTAGCAACGCAGCAAAAACCACAGAAGATGGTATTTTTTTAAGGAGAACAAATGGGATTAAGAGATAGAATTGTAGAAAGACTTGGCTATCAGGTAGATGTCGTTGAACCTTTTGTTCCTGCCACACAAGACCGTGCCATGAGCGCACCTGCAAGGTCAGAGATAGTTATTAATGAATCAACTGCATTAAATCTTGTTGCAGTAAATAGAGCAGTATCTGTTCTTGAAACTGCAATCATGCAAATACCTGTAGAAGTCTACAGAGGAAATGAAAAGATTACAACACCTGCTTGGCTTGACTATCCAGATGTTGAGAATAATATTTCTCAATCCGAATGGCTTGGAACAACATTATTTCACATGGCGGTATTTGGAAATGCATATTGGCTAATCAAGCGAGGTGCCAGAGGTATTGTTAACATAACAAATATTCATCCAACAGAGATTAGCGTATCTGAAGATAACAAAGGTATTGTTTATTATCAGGTAGGCGGGAAGAATTATAAAAAGAATGACATTGTTCATCTTAAACTTCTTCATCCAGCCTCTGCAACAAAACTATTAGGCGAAGGTCCGCTTCAAAGACACAAATCAGTCTTGCGTTCAGCATTAGACCTACATAATTATGCTGACAATTGGTTCCGTAATTCAGCAGTGCCAACAGGAACCTTAACAACTACAGAATTTCTCTCTGAAGATGTAGCAAAGCAAAATAAAGATGCTTTTATTACATCTCAGCAAGAGAGAAGTGTTGCTGTCCTATCTTCAGGATTAAAATATGACTCTATCGCATTAAATCCTGAGCAGGCACAGTTTTTAGAAAATCAAAAGTTCATCAATCGTCAAATTGCTTTGATGTTTGGTGTGCCACCAATGTATATGTCCATGGCTATTGAAGGCCAAGGTATGACATATATTAATGGCAACGAAGATAGAACAAGATTGTTTGATGATGGTTTACAGCAATATGTTGTAAGAATTCAACAAGCAATTACCGACTTGCTTCCACGAGGACAAAAGGCTGAGTTTAATTTAACTGAGTTTCTTCGTCCAAACCAGAATGCAAGATATAACGCCTATGCAACAGGTTTATCAAATGGCTTCCTAACAATTGACGAAGTTCGTGAGATGGAAGGTATGCCAATAATGGATGTACAACCTACACCTGACCAACCCTTAGCGTAGAATGGAGTAATGGAAATGGATAATTTAATCACACGCTCGTTTGAAATACGAGCAACAGACACAGAGAAGCGTGAAGTTTCTGGTGTGGCTGTTCCATTCAACGAAACAATTGACATTGGTGGTGGATGGTCTGAGCGCTTTGAGAAGGGTTCAGTTGACCTAAACACAGATGTTAAATTGTTCCGTGATCACAAAGATATTATTGGACGAGTAACCGAAATGGAAGAATCCGATGAAGGTTTAGTAATTCGTGCAAAAATTTCTGAAACAATTTTGGGAAATGAGACACTTAATTTAGTTAAGGATGGAGCAATCCGCTCATTCTCAGTAGGCTTCATCCCTGTAATAGATGAAAAAATAGAAAAAACAATCGCTCGTAAGAAGGTTGACCTCAAGGAAGTTTCCTTAGTGGCATTCCCTGCTTATGAAAATGCTTCAGTTACTGAAGTAAGAGAAGTCAAGGAGGAAATAATGACTGAAAACAAAGATTACTCTGCAGACATTGCAGAAGTTCGTAATCACGCAGAAGAATTAGAGCGTAGACTTGATGTTCTCGCTACTACTTCTGTTTCAACTCCTGCTACCGCACAGTTCCGTTCATATGGTGAATATGTAAAGGCTGTTGCAGCAGGTAATGAGGATGCTATTGAATTGCATCGCTCATTTACAGGTGCAGACTCAGCAGATTCAATTATGAAGAACGCTTGGGTATCTGACACTGTTCGTATTCTAAATGCTGGTCGCCCAACATTCAATACACTTTCATCTGCAGCACTACCTGCTGATGGTATGAACATTGAGTACCCAGTTGTAAACACAAACACACTTGCAGTTGGAGAACAGGCTGCTGAAGGAGACACACTTGACTATGGCAAGTTGACTCTAACATCTGCAACCGCTCCAATCAAGACCTACGGTGGATATACAGATATGTCCCGTCAGGTTGTAGAGCGTTCAAGCATTGCTTATGTTGACACTGCATTCCGTGCAATGGTTGCCAAGTATGCTGCTGCTACAAATGCTGCTGCAATCGCAAAGATTACTGCAACACAAAATTCATTTAACCAAACATCACTTGCATCATGGGATGTTGATGACATTCTTGAGGCTCTTGCAGATTCTGCATCAGAAGTCAACGAGAATTCAGGTCGTGCACTTGAAGTTCTTCTTGTTGGTAAGACAGTATTCAAGAATCTTGCTAAGGCTGTTGATGCTTCTAACCGCCCAATTCTTTCAAATGTTGGCGCAACTCAGAACACATTCGGCTCAATCAATCCAGTTGGTTTGACAGGAAATATTCTTGGTCTTCCAGTTGTATTGGACCCAGCACTTGATGCGCTTGCAATGTTCGCAATGAACTCTGCAGCAATCACACAATATGAGTCTGCTGGCGCACCATTCCGTCTAAATGACGAAGAAATCACAGGTCTAACCAATTCATTCTCAGTTTATGGATACCTTGCACTTGCTGCAAGCGAGCCATTGGCTGCGACACGCTTTGGTGGAGTTGCTGGTTACTAATAATTAAAGGAGACGATTATGGACTGGACTGATTTGAAAGCATATGTAGGTGCATCTGCAAATGATGATGCCTATGTTGAAGAATGCTGGGACACAGCAAAGGATTTAGTTGCATCTTATATTCAAAGTGCAAAGATTCCTGTAGGTGTGTTAAAGCGTTCATATCTTGAAGTAGGTTCAGAACTATTCCAGCGTCGTAATGCACCAATGGGAGTGGCTCAATATGCTACATATGATGGGTCTCCCGTCAATACAGCAAGAGATCCTCTCGTTGGTGTATATCCTTTGTTGAACCGTTATATGGTGAGGTTTGCATGAACATAACGGCAGTAAGAGATGAATTAGAATCTGCCATTATTCTTGGCGGTATTTCTAAAGTCTATAAATATGTACCAGAAAGACCTAATCCACTTTGTGCGATTATGGAACCTGACACAGAATTTATTACAGTATATGAAAACCAATATGATGCAGATTATGCAACTAATTGGAAAGTATTAATACTTGTTCCATATGCAACTAATGAAACTGAGACAGAAAATCTTGATGACACATTAGACACTCTTATTCCTGCTATGTGGGAATACACCACAGCAAATAAACTCACTGTTGACAAACCATTTATACAAGATGTAAATGGCGCAAGATTTCTTGCAACGAACATAAGAATTTCAATAGATATTGAAGGAGGAAATTAAAATGGCTCGTATTAAAGGCAAGTCTATAATTTTTGAAGTTGACGGTACAGAATATCAGGGTGGAGTAAGCAATGTTGTTTTCTCTTCTGCTGTTAATACCCTTGGCTTCGGAGATTACGAAGACTCACTTGATTTTACCTGCGCTGTAACTGGATTCCAGGACACCGCAGCAGCATCATTTCACTCATGGTTGTTTGACAATCCAGGAGTAAGCGTAGGTATTCTTTATGCACCACACGGCAATGCAGCAGCATCTGCAGCACAACCACATTTCTCAGCAAATGGTTATGCAGAAGTTGTTCCAAACATCGGTGGAGCAGCAGGAGAATATTTCACATTTGATGTTAACTTTATTCTTGATGGTAAGCCAACAAGAGTAACATCGTAATTAGGTAGTCATGGCAGAGGCTATATCTATTTCAGTTGAAGGCGAAGAGAAGGTTAAAGCCGCTCTTACTAAACTTGAGAAAGATATAGTTGATAGATCGGAACTTAACAAAGATTTAAGTGAAGACTTATCAAGAAAAGCCTCTGCTATGGCCCCTCGCCTTACTGGTGCTCTTGCATCATCAGTAAAGGGCAATCCCAGCAATGAGAAAGCCCAAATATTGGCGGGAAGTAATGCAGTACCTTATGCAGGAGTACAGGAGTATGGATGGCCTGCAAAAAACATACAGGCTCAACCATATTTAAGACCAGCAGTGTTTGACAATATGGATTACATTGTTGAAAAATATAACAAATATATAGAATCAATCGTTAGAAAGTATAACTTAGACTAATTGGAGGCAGTGATGAATAACGATTTAATGTCCACACTTAAGTGGAAAGAATTAGCAGAAGTAGAAGACTACTTAAATTTACCAATGGATGAATGGGAAAGTTCTCCCTCAAAGGCAAAATTAGCATTTGCTATGCAATATATGATGGCAAAGCGGAATAACCCATCCCTTACAATAGATGTTGCAGAAGCAATGACAATTAACGAATTGTCTGAAGCATCAGGGGTCACAATGCAGGTCCCAAAAGACGAGGCTTCAGCCTAAGCGTAATGGCTAAGTTCTGTGTAGCGATGAACTACACGCCAGAACAATTCTGGGAACTTACCTTTGAAGAATATACCGCTTTGGTTGAAGAACTTAACAGGAGGAAGTAGTGGCACAACAGATAGTAATTGATATCGTTGCAGAAACCAAGAAACTTACTCAAGGACTTGATGAAAGTAATAAGCAACTTGGTGGTCTTGATAAAAATATAAAGGCTGCTGCAAAATCTGCTGTTGCCCTTGCATCCGCATTTGTTCTCAAGCAAGGCATTTCATTTCTTAAAGATGGTATAGAAGAGGCTAAAGACGCTGCTGCAGCCATGAGGGCAGCCAATGCTACCTTTGGTGAAGGATCAGCAGCGTTAAAAAAGATTACAGCAGACGCTGATAAGTTTGGTAAAGAACTTGCTGTAGACAATGATGAATTAATTAAACTTGGTACACAATTAGGTTCAAGATTACCTAAAGAAATACAATCCTCATCTGTAGAGTTAGTCAAAATCTTTAAAGATGTAGAAGCATTTACTGGTGGTGCTGTATCTGCAGAAGCAGCAGGCAATAAACTTGCCAAAGCATTTGCAGACGGTAGCCTAAAAGCAGGGGAATTAAATAAGATATTTCCAGGATTAAAACAATCTACATATGAACAAGCAGAAGCATTATCTAAGGCTGGAAAGAATCAAGAAGCATTAAACCTATTACTTACTGAAGGTTCAAAGAAATATGGAGATGCTGCTGCTAAAAATGTTGATGCTACACAAAAATTCAATGTTGCATTAGATAATTTTAAAGAAACACTTGGCACAAAGGTTTTGCCTATATTAGAAAAAGGCATTGACTTTCTTACAAAGATACTTGAAGCATTTGATGCATTGCCAACACCTGTACAGAATTTTTCATTAGGTTTATTAGCATTAGTAGCAATTGGTGGACCAATGCTTACATTTATTGCAAGCATTAAATCAGCAGCAGAAACCCTTGGAATATTAACTATAGCAAAGGGTGGAGCAACTACTGCAACTAATTTATTTAGTATTGCATTGAGGGCTATTCCAATACTTGCAATTATTGCATTAATAGTATTGTTAATACAAAATTGGGATGATGTATCTGCTGCAGCCAAGAAGGTATATGAGGCTGTAAAAGAATGGTTCGGCAAAGTATATGACAAGATTGAAGAAGTTGTAAAGAATGCAATTAAATGGTTAGAAGAGAATTGGCCAAAGATTTTGGCGGTATTGACAGGTCCTTTTGGATTATTTGTATTATTCTTAGTCACACATAAAGATGAACTTATTACAAAATTTAAAGAACTATGGGAAAAGGTAAAGGAAAAGATTGTAGAAAAAGTCAATGATATTAAGACTTGGCTTGAGGATAGATTTGATGCAATTAGAGATTTTATTGGCGACTGGTTCTTAAAACCAGTAACAGGTTTAATTGATTTATTTAAAACTGGTTGGGATTTAGTTAAAGGTTTTATTGACACAAAAATTGATGCTATTAAAACTTCTATTGAAGAAAAATGGAATAATATAAAAGATTTTGTATCTGATATTGTTGAAATTATTAAATTAACTATTGGTAATAAATTCCTTGAAATATTTACAAAGGTTACAGAAGTAGTAACTGCAATTAAAACTGGTGTAGTTGAAAAATTTAATGAATTAAAAGACAAAGCCATTGAAAAATTTAATGAACTTAAGAGTGCTGCATCTCGTATTTGGGATAATATTTCTACATATATTAGAGATGTAGCCACAAAGATTAAAGAAAAACTTGATACAGTTTATAATGACATGGTTCAGGTTGGTAAGGATATTGCCAACGGTATTATTGATGGATTATTTAGAATTCAGGGTGTATTTAGAACTAAACTTGCATCATGGGTAAAGAGCAATATTCCAGATTGGATTAAAAAGGTATTAGAAATATCTTCTCCATCTAAAGTTATGATGCAAATTGGTGGAAACATTTCTGAAGGTCTTTATATGGGAATGGGGCTTCCAGGAAAACCAGGAGTCAATTTGCCAAGCATAAATGTTGCTGGAAATGGTGGAGGCGGTAATGTAACAATTAACATTACTGCTGGTGCAGGTACAGATCCTTATTCTGTTGGTAGAGCGGTTCAGCAGGCATTAAATAGATACACAACAATAAGTAAGTAGGAGGCAGTGAATGATTAATATGCGTGGAGCGGTAGTGGTAAAACACTTCACAGGCGGTACATGGGTTGATAGCACCAATGGCATATTACAAGTTGATATTGTTCGTGGTATTCCACAATATGATGGATGCTGGTCACAAGTTCAACCAGGACAATTAACATTAAGGTCAAGAGATTTATCATTAAAAAATGTTGCATTACAGACCAGAATAAGAATTGAAGTAGATAGTGCACCAATATTTACTGGAAAGGTATTTGATATTAATACTCAGTATGTTCCAAAAGAAGATTCTGTAGTTACATTAATTGCATTTGATGAACTTGGAGCATTGTCATTAAAAAAGTTTGGTCATCAAACCATTATTGGTGGAGATTATCAAGCAAGAGAACTTGCTTCTTATTTAACACTTCCATTTATTTTAAGCAATGTACAAACTACAGTTATATCAAATGGTGGAGTATCAGGCCCTTATGGTTATTATGATCAACAGGGAACAGATTATGAAGGCAGTGGAATTGGATATTCACTTGCAAATACAAATTATGGAGAAAGTGGATTTAATCCTCCAGCCCCTGCGCCAGGCGCATCAAGTGATAGTACCTGGGAGCCATATTTAGCAGATACAAATGGATTAATTATTGCAAATCCAGACAGAAAAACTGGAAACATTACAGTATCCAATTATGGTTGGGGATATCCAGTTCTTAGTAGTTGGGTTAATTATAATACAGATGCAACTGGAGTTCATGGAAATGGTTATGATGGAATATTTTATGATATTTTGTATGCTAACAATGGACCTTCAAAATCAGTAGTTAACGATGGTGGTCATCCACTTTATGGACAGGCTGGTTATTATAAAAAATATTATAAGAGTATAAGTACTGCAAACATAGGTGCAAGTTGGTGTGCACTAATAACAACAAATGATACTGATGCATTGTCATTATTCTTAAAAGCAGAACAATCAGAAGCAGGATTTGCCTATGTTGATTCAAGAAATAGATTTAGATTACTTAGTCGTGCAATTGTAGATAATGATGTTTATTTATCAAAGGCTACATTTAAATCTGATGGAACAGGTATTTCATATAACAATATTAATGTAACAAATGGTTGGGAAGGTGTTGTTAATGGTGTAACTGTTAACAATGTTTGGTCTAATGATTGGATTGATTTCTTTGATTTAGCACCATGGCCAGATAATGACAACGATGGAAGCATTACTGGATGGTATCAAAATTCACCGTCGGCGAACAGAGACGGGACAACAACAACTAAAGTCTTAAATGATGCCCCACCATCTCCCCCTGCTGGTTATCCAAAAGATTATGAATGGCTTGGATATGATGTTTCAGAACAAAGATTTCCAAAATTAGAATATTGTAAAACTATTGGTGGATTATCTCCTTTATTCCAGTATCAAACCAAAGACATTTCTTTAGATAAATTAACA
>Ga0172372_10006655_pt1 | contig 15732 bp, 7 predicted proteins | sample LakKiv5m_2_FD_114544 | JGI IMG/M metagenome (GOLD analysis project Ga0172372, IMG submission 114544) | Freshwater microbial communities from Kabuno Bay, South-Kivu, Congo - kab_092012_9.5m | ecosystem: Environmental > Aquatic > Freshwater > Lake | place: Democratic Republic of the Congo...
ATTTTGACGAATCATAGTCAATAGCAATACTAATAGCACCTACCGATGTTGATCCGACCATTTGTATTGATAACGGTACTTCAATGATTTGTCCAATACATCCAGAAACATTTCCTATAGTAACAGTTACTAAAGTTGGAGTTGTTATTGTAGGTGTTACAGTTATAGTTTGTGTCGGTGTCGGTAAAGTCGGTATCGGAGGTGTAATTGTTGGTGTGGGTTCTGTAGGACCCGGTGGGTTTGGATTGACAGTTGATGAAGAATATGCAACATCACACGGAATCTGTCTTCTCCATTTGTATTTTTGTCTATTCATAACTGAATTTTCATATCTTACACCAGTATTCCAAATTGTACTTGCTGGTATAAATTGTTCCACTAATCTCACCCAACTAGGCCCAAAACCTTGTGCATATTCAATTAATTTAGAATATGTAAATCCATAATTCGTTACATTTGCGTTTTGTTGTGAATATAAAAAATTAAAATAAATTGAAAGTAATGTTGAGTATCCGCTTGTTTTTCCATCACTATTAAACCACCTATCTCTAACATTGATTGTAGATCTTATAAAATCAAGTTGAAAATCGAAGAAATTTTTTTTGTTAGCTTGTGGGTTTATGAAACTCCAATCATAACTATTCAAACTCGGATAAGTCGGTGTCAATCCTGAGTCTGGAATTGGGTAATTAAAATTTCTTGATATGTACCACAAGTCATATAACAAAGCTTGACTCGGATTTATAAATAAATCGACGTTTTTTGTGTTGATTACAAATTTATCTGATTGAACAATATAGTACGCATTAAAACCTGATTCTGTACTACTTCTGATAACAGGTGGTTGCCAAGATTTTTTATTGTCAATACAATACTTGAGATTATATCCTAAATTCATATACGGAAAATTTCTATATCTTTCAAAATATTGTTGTCCATATGTGAATGGTAAAAGATTTGTTTGAATATTTGGGCTTGTACCTGTAAAAACAGAGAATGTCGGATTGACTTCTTCAGGACTTCTGTGTTGTGGTGTTGATTCAAACCACCCAGCACCCATTTGAAAAAAATAATCTTCAGTTTCTCTCGGTGCTTTAGGGAAACCGAATATATCCACAGGGTAATCCTCAAAAGTTAAAGTTGCGGTCTCAACTATTGTTGACGATGTAAATGCTGTATATTGTGTACCTAAAATGTTATATGTATTACCACTATCTAGTGTTGTAATAATATCTACATAATTCCCACTTGATAAATCTTCAAATTCTTTGTCGAACTGATTCATATCAATTCTTTGATCCGTAATATAAACATATTCATTGAATTCTGTCATCGCCTCAGGAACTCCCACAAATCTCATAATAAATTCGACAGCTTTTCTAGTACCTTTCGATTTAAATAGATAGGCTGCGTTTAGTATCAAATTCTTATAAAATTGAAAATTAATTTCATCGTCGGTTAATTGTACCGAATATCCTTCAAATTGAGGTTTACCAGAAACTGAAAAAGTTGCGTTAATAAAATTTTGAAAAAGTACTGGCGAAATATTTGTACCATACCCGAGGGTTTGTGCTAAGTATTTAAGAAGTTCGTCTGGAATTGTATTTCCGTTTTGATACATAACATTTGTCATGGTTGACAAAGTATTGATGTATAATTTCAGTTGATCATAACTTCTACCATAAATTTGCAATACTTTATAGACTTTTTGGTCTGGAGTGTCAAAATCTATAAAGGAATTGGTTGTTAAAAATCTAGTTACCAAATTAGTTTTAAACGTGTCAAAATTTTCACAAATATTATTTAATTTAATCAAATAATCTTCAAAATTTATACTTCTAATATCTAAATTCCAATCACCATCTAATGGAAAAGTTAAATTTTGACTTTGTAGTGATGCGACTCCATCATCACCTTCTATAGGTACAACAAACGTTGCTGTGTATATTGGTGTTGTAAGTCTATTTAATAAAAAACCTTCGATTGAATTAAATTCTTCCGAAAATACTTTTTCAGAACTCAAGTCTGTAGGTCTAATAAGTAAATTTTTGATACTATTAGATGATTGTAAATCAAAAGGATTTCCTTTTACGGTTAAACCAATTGATCCAGAAAACAAACTTTTAGATGGGGAGAATTGAATAATTGGGAATTGTATTTTATCGACTATAAGGATATAATCAGTATATCTATTTGTTAAATCTCTTAATGGTGAAAATTCGGTTTCTCTAGTTTGTAAATTAATTTTAGAATTATATGTAAAATCTATTGAAAACGGATTTTGTATTTTTTCAACATTAATTTTAAAATTTGTAAGATCAAATTGTGAGTCGTACACAATATCATAAGCAGTGTAACCCGTTGATAAATCTAAATTGTAATAATTAATTTGTAGTCCAGCGGGAAAAAAATTTAAAATTTTTTGTATTGAAACTTCAATTCTTTTTTGTAAAGACCCATATAGTGTAAAGTTTGTTACTATAGACAAATCTATATTTGGGAATACTCTGAATTCTCTTGATTGTATAAGTCTTGATTGATTTATTGAGTCAACATCTAAATCATCTAGTGATATTGGATCCCCGAAAACACCTAAAAAAAAGTTTCTGTTGTTTTTTTCAGATACGGCAACTTCAAATTCAAAGTTTCCCTGAGTCAGTCCGCCACCTCGTACTGTCTGTAATCCGACAATATTATCAAAAGGTGTGTCCGCTCCAGAGGCTCCGTTAGTCCGAAAAAATTGTTTAGCCATTTAATTTTACTGTTGTGTTATGATTTGAAAAGATTTACTGAAGTCAATATTACTATTTCTATTTTCTTTAACCTCATACAATAGTTCATCAAAATCATCTTTGATTTCATAGAGATTATATTGTTGATAAATATTATTTTGTGTATCGTATATTGTATAAATTCCATCTTCCATAGACTTAGTTTGATTTCCGTAAAACGCGATATTGAGAGTTTCCAAATCAAACTGGGTCATTTGAATCTCCATTGTTATTGGATTGAAAAATGTATTACTTAGAATTATTGATTGTCCTGGTTGTCCAATGAAAGGTATCGAATTTGGATTATTACTGGGAGAACTACTTGGTGATAATGTACAAAAAACTAAATTAGTTTGTCCTTCAGTATATCTATACCTAATCGCCTTTTGTGAAGTGTTTGTTAAATTTTGAACTATTGCTTCACAGAAAAAATTAGAGGTGACAATTCTAAAAAAATTAGGTATTTTGGATCCACTAGCATCTAAATATTCTATTCTAAAACCTACAAGGCCTTGAGCTTGGAATTTATTTACAAATTGACTGGGTACATTTGATAAATCAATTATTATTCCTCTTATGTTTGGTAACGCCGATAGTACATTACAATCTGTAATTACTGTCCTAATTTGTGCTGGTCTAATGTAAAGCGTATAAATACCTAGTTGTGTAAATACCTCAGCTGGTAATCTTAAATTGTACAATCCTCCTAAGATTTCGTTTGAATTACCACCTGTTGCAGTATTATTAAAATAGGGTCGTAGAATTTCTGTAGCATCTAATCTAGTTAATTCATAGTTATTTGTTACATCTCTAGATGGTGTAAAATTCATTAAAATTTCAACGTCTTCGGGAGAACAATCTGCTGGTCTTATAGTTCCGTAAGTTCCTGTAGCCATTTTTTTTGTTTTATTTGTTTATAATAAATATTAAAATTTAGGTTTTGACTATTTTAAAAAAACCATAACCATATGTTTCTAAATCACGTAATCCATCAACTTCTCCAATTCTTTGAATATTTTCAAATGCTGATATTTTTCCTCTATCTATAAAAATATTTGATTGTACTTGTGCATCTGAAATTACATTGATAAATGCTTCGTTTTTATAAATAGGTAGACATGGTAATGGTGTAATAATCGGTATTATTGGTGTTGGTGGCGGTGTTGGCGTTGATAAACAAGGGCCTATATCAACTATTGTGAATATTACTGAGGATGGTTGAGATGGATATGTTGGTTGTGTACAACTACAAAAACTAAGATTGCTACCGGGTGTCAAATTTAAATCATTTGGGAATGTTGCAATACAATTTGAGAATGTAATTTTTACATCTCCTGAACTACCCATGGCACTACTAGCTTGGTACCTACGGCAACACCCCGTGTATTGTGTCGGAGGACATAGTAAGGCTAAACCAGAACTGTTTGAGGTTATACTTACAAATGCGACGTTATTTGGATCAGTAAAAAATATACCAAAATCTGAAACATAATTTTTGGTTACATTACCAGAACTAATATATTGTGTTGTAAATCCACTCAAATCACAATCATAATAATAAAACCCTACAGGTGTTGTCACTGGATTAAGTAAAAAAATCAAAATCGATTTACAAGTATATCCTTGAGGTGAACAAGGAACAGGTGTTGGTGTTGTATTAATAATTTGATTTGTATCACAAGTAAGCCCTGAAGATTGTAACGCATAAATTGTGGTACCATCACTATAATCATAGTAATCTACATTTTGTATTGTGTATCCAGTATAAATTGTTGTTATAGTGGTAATAACACCATAAACTTCACCATTTTGTATTACTGGAGCATTAATTAAAAATTTATTTGGCCCATAATTCGATAACTCATTTAACCTTGATGTTGTTGTGCCAGTGATTGAAAATGGTAATTGAACATAAGAGTTAGATTGATCTAAACAAAACTCACACACACTGTCCCCGCTAAAAATAAAATCATATGATATTGGTGTGCCTGTCCAAGTTCCGACCATTGGTGTAAAATACGCAGTACCTTTAGAATCCAAAATAGGTACTATTTGATAGGGTGTTTTAATTTTTTTTACCACAGTTGTAATACCCCAAGGATTAGTTTGTCTCATTGTAATGGTATAGGCGCTTGCATTTGATGGATAAAGATGTGACAATGAATTGGGTGAATAGGTAGTCAAATTTTGAACAACCCCATCACCCCAATCTACAGTATATTTTGATAATGATAAGAATTGATTGAGTTTAATATCTGAAGTATTATAAATGTACCACTTGTATGGATCTGTAGTTGTAGATGAGAATATAAAATTAGTAACAACATCCATCTGTGAAATAGCTCCATCAAACGTATGATAATACCCAATATCCGTTGCGGTTTGAGTAAGTAAAATTGGTATGGTTAATCCTGTAAATAAAGAAGATGGCGCTCCATTATAAGTTGAGGCTGTCATCATTTGAGGAATACCAGAATACACACCAACAGTGTTTCCAGAGTAATTGATTTGAACTCTATTGGTTAATAATGATTCTTGAGATATTTTTAAACTAACAAATTGCGTATCCATATACCTAAGGGTTCACGTATTCATACCAAACAATTGGGTTTATATTTGTACCAAATCTTAGAGTTTGATTGGAATTCCAAACCTCATATTTTTGAGTTGTATAGTTCAATATAACTTTATAATAGAAATAATCGTCCCCATTTAAAATATACGGGTTTGTTAGTGAGTTTTGAGGACGATTTGTCATTCTTATAAATTGACCAACTTTTGCATCAAAAAATTTAGCACTCATAAAAAATTGATTGATATTTAAATAATCTCTTTTTTTCAACCAATAAATAAAGAAACCCTCTTTATCCCCCAAATAATCCAAAAGATATTTTGGTTTTTTGATTTCAACAGGTATTTGATTATTGAATCCAGTTGTGGTTGTTTGTATCAAACCTTGATGTGTTGGTAAAATAATTGTAATATAATTTTTTTGAATTAATGGGTTTACATAATCATAAAGATCTAATTTCCAAAAGGATTTTTTAAATGCAAGAGGGTTATATGTTGATGCATTATTTAAAGAACTAGGTAGTCCCGCAAAATAAATTTCATTAACTTTGAATTTAGGTAGGTATGAATTTTGCCATGTTCCAGACAATAATGAATTAGGATTATTTATCACCGATGGATTATAAAAATTAAATTCATAATTTATATCCGTTTTACCATTAGGATTTAAATCATCTAAGTATTGATTGTGTTCAAATCTTGTAACTTCAAAGTCTTGATCTGAGTTTAAAATTTCTTCAATTATTGTTTGTTCGTATTCATTAACCGAATCTTGTTGTCCATAAAAATCCCATGTCATTTCAATTGGAATGACAATTTCTTTATCCCTTTCGCTAAATAATATTTTTTTTCTATTCACAGGGGTCTTCAATTGGTTCAATCGTTATTTGGTAATAGTCAAGGATATTAAATGAGGATCCTTGATTATACAATTTAAAAATTACATTTGTAAATGGATAATGTGCATCGTTTAAAAATGGATAATTAACTCCTTCACCTAATTCATTAAAAAACCCATAAGTATAGATATCTCGCCATAACCATAAATTTTGATTGTGAGAATAAAATGCGTAATTTGGTAATTCTGTCGGGTTCAACCCAGATGCTGATTCTACATAATCTGAAAAAACTTTAATTATTATTGGGTGATGTACCTGATAATAATAACCTTGAGGATTGTTTTGGTTTAAAGTTGTATCTGTCGTAAATAAAGTTTGATTGTACGACATTTTATGCATGTAGTTTGAAATGACATATTCAGTTTGTTCTATGTCATTGTACTCACAATAATCTCCATAAAATGTTTCATTGATTTCTTTTGGTTTATTAATTATAAAATTAAAAGTACCACCACTTTGTCTAGTATAATTTAATTGTGTGACGGATTCTTGAGATCCATTATTATTGGTATCAAACCAATTATTTGTTGACCCTGTTTGCATATTAAATCCCCACCCCCTTCTTAATCTATCATGCCATCCAAAATAACCACACCATTGAAAACTAAGAAAAAGTTGGGTTATTGGTTTTCCATTGTTATCGAGTAAACCATTTATATCAATGTCCCTTTCAAATGTTACATTATATGTGTTTGAACTTTGAAATTTCACAACTTTTGCAACCCCGTTAGGTGTGAGAGCTGATAACTGATATACTGATCTATCTGCGAATGAATTTTTTTCAAATCCATTTTTGGTCAACATCATATCTGAAGTTGAGGTTAGTAGTTTATGATTTCTAATATAATACTTTGATTTTGTTTCCCCCGAATTAAAAATGTTTATTATCCTTTTGAAAGTTCCCATTCTTGCCGAATTAAACGTACTTCCAGTGAAACCAACATTTTCCATATTGAAAATGTATTTTTCAGAGTCATATGTATTGTTACCCAAGCTAGACACTTGAAAAGTATTAATAGTATTATATGTAAAACCTGAAGATAATTCGACATATTCACCAACTTTTACATTATGTGGAACTGGACATACAAACTGTATTATCGGTAACCCATTATCAGTACCTTGAGATATAATAAATGGTAATCCATTTGAATTTACCCACTGTATCACACGGTTTCCACCGAAATCATACGACATTGTGACCCCGGTAATATTTTCAAAGGGGTATGATATTTTGATATTCCAATTATATGATGTCGCACTTTTTGTTGTAAATCCACCGAATGAAGTGAAATTTAATTGCGGATTTGTTACATCAGTTCTTATAAATTCAAATTCTTGATATAAAGGTAATCCTGTCCAGACATTTGTATTTAATGATGTCTCTGGATTAGTATAAAATAAATTATTATTATAATTAAACCATTTATTGTTAGGTGGACAAAACCCTTGAATATTGTTATCATAAATATACGATATGGTATTGATTGGTCTGAATGTGGTTGATTTTTGTCTTTCATTATCAAAAACAGTCAGTAAACTTATATTTGTTGTTTTATTGTAATCTATTATCTCAGATTGAGTTTGAACTAATTCAGTATTCAGGTAAATATCTGTTTTTGGGGCGGCCGCACCCATCAAATCTGGTTTTACAATGATTAATTCAGTATCACTCATTTTATGTTTCGGGTATGTATAACTCTCTAAATTTATCTATTGCTGTTTCTCCAACAACAACTCCAAAATAAAAATACCAAGGCCCCGTATTAATTATATTCGAATTATTTGAACCTGATGGTTTAGTATCCGAATTTAATCCGTTACTATTAACGTTAAAGATGTGTCCTTGTGAATATTGAACATTCAAATTTTGTCCTTGGAAGAATGGCGCAAACAATCTATCCATTCTTTGGTGTTCAAAAGTTGGGAATGAAGCTAAATTTGTTTGCCAATTGTTATCTTGATTACCAAAAATTGTAGGGCTAAAATTTGTAATATTCCATTGATAGTGAGGTGTTCTTTGGGTTTTAACTGGTAACCTATTTGATCGACTTAAAAAACTTGTGACAGTCCCTGTAGTTTGAAAATTTAACCTTTTTGGTGAAATCAAATCTTGGGATGTTGTATCTCCAGTAAGAAACAATCCAAAAAAAGAATCGTCGTTAGAATCTTTCCCAAAATAAATGGCGTTATTTCCTGGATCGTCATAATTTTCAACTCCAAATGGGAATATTGAATACTTACTATTTATTTGTATCATTTGTGCATAATCACCATCTACAGCACAATCCTCTAATAATGTCCCACCATCTCTAGAAAAAAGGGATTTTACTACCCCGGCATTAAATACCCTATTTGCATTCACAATACGTGACAATGAAAAAATAAGTGTTATATCTTCTAATGGATTAAAAGATGTCGCATCTAGTCTATCAACTTGATAACCAAAATATTCTTCAGAAAAATAAACTTCCCTTGTCCAAAAATATTGTGGCCCTAAATCTACTAATGTTGTTGGATTTTTAAGATATTTATCATTCATTTGGTACTTATGATCATATTGAGCCCCGATAAACCCACTAGTGATGTTATACGGGGATGATCTATAATAAAAATTGTTTGAATTATTTTCATAAACAATTTGACTAGGACAAAACGTATATTTAACTTTACCTGACGCAATGTATCTTACAAATGGTTTGTTATTTCTGTCAAAAAACACATTAGTATTAAATGGATATGCAAACAAAGCGCCATTAATCCAAGCGTTTTTAAAAGTTTGACCAATTACACCTCTACATAATGCAAAATTCATCCTAAATCTTAATTTCCATTCTGAGACCAATTGAAAATCATTATTTCGACCAAACATACTCAAAATAGGTGGATTTAATAATACGTAACACCCGCCTTTCATTACTTCATTGTCAACAACATTAGTGTTACAATTATTAGTAGAGGGTAATACATTTATAGTTGGTGGGTTATATTCATAACAATCCAAACTTCTCATACCCTCACATGTTGTAGATTTTATAATTAAATCAACTTGAGAATTTCCAGAAACATAATCATCTCCTCGATTATCACCAAAACCAGAATTAAATGTACTCAATTCTCTTACGGAGGAACCAGTTTCGCCTAAAATGTAATAAGTTAATGTATTAGAAGCTTGTAAACAAAATGTATTACAATTTCCATTACTATCACAAATTTGATCTAAATCACTACCCGTTGGTAATCTGTCAGACCTCATAATCAATTTTGATCTTTCAATTCGTATAGTAGGAGGAGTTGCAAAATTTTGACCGTTTGAGTAATTTTTAGCTATGTAAGTTGGCCCGACATATCTTACAGGTCTGGTGAAATTATTATTCAATCCACATTTATCATCGTCATAATTTCCAATTGGATCTAGTAAAGGGCCGTCCCCATCATCATCTTCTTCATATAGAATATATGAACCACCTTCAATATACTCGTCACTTGCATAATTACCTAGTGGGCCAATTAATGGAACTCCATTAGCTCCACTTCTATTTAATCTCAGTCCAGTAGGTGAATTTGTTAAAAAAAATGATGAATTTAATGTCTGTGGAGATGACGGTGGTCTAAAAGTAGAATTAATTTGTAGTCCATCTAAAGACGAATAATATAAATGATTTGTTGTTGTATATGCACTTATTGATGTGGTTGCCGAAAATAAATAAGATTCAAAATAAATGTTTGGATAACCAGATGGTATTGTAGTATTGGATGTTAATAAATCTTGTCTCGAACAGATCCCACCTGGTTGAATTGGTATATTTAGGTAATATTTTGATGTGTATTTGAATGTATTACCACTGAATCCATATTCATATCCAAATATACGTGATAAATCATAACTAACTTCATGTTTTCCACTCCATGGATCTACACCTCGTACTAAAAATATTATTGATGTTGATTCGGCGTCATAATATTCTAAATAAGTTGAAGATAAACATTCATCATAATCAGGTAATCCCCCTTCTGGGGCAAAATTAAGTACTGTAAATGTTCGCCAAGAATTAACTATACTGACATATCTTCTGGGATATAAACTATTAACTAGAGACCATTTTTGATTTGAAGTTGTTTGGTTTGGTTTGTAAAGATTGGCTTTTAGTTTAAAATTGGTTAATGTCATACCAGTTATTAATTGGTAATATTCTAAATCAGAAGCAAAATTATAAGTCTTTGCTGAATACGATAAATTAGACCCTGATGGTGGTGTACCAATGTTATATGTTTGTTGTAAAGGTGAATTTACACTATCTGGGTTGGCATATTGTACTGTTATTGTTTTATAAGTTGACACATTACCAGAAGTAGACGATGACACATTAAAATCAAATGTTTTTGCAGGGTCAACAAACGTCATTATGTCTCCAGCATTCATATTTTCTAGACATGTATTATCAACTAAAAGCGCAATAACATTATCGGTATGAAATTTATTCGGATTTGATTGAGGATTAAATGCAACTCTTATTTGATTACTACCCTGTAATCTGTCATTTGATGTGAGTGTATTAAAATATTTACCTTTAAGAGCAAATTTATTTATATTTTCCCAAACAGGTAATTCAGTTACAAAATATTGATATCTGTTTATTCTCGATAATGGATTACCATCTCTATCATAATACCTATGAACAATCGGGCAACGTTGCAAATACTCATAACCACGTGGCATTTTTTGATCGTAACCCCAACCAGCAAACATCCATGTTTCTTTATCTGGTTCTGAATCATCTTCACCACTTGACGACCAAGATGATGTTGAAAAAAAATCAGCATTACAACTAAGACTATCAAATCCAATATCAGCAACACCTACTTGTGACTCCATAGAACAATCACAAGCTTCACAATCGGGATAGGGTAATACTGGAAGTGTTATTTTTGAAATAGTCGGAAAGGCATCCCACCATTCTTTCAATGATGGTGGTTTTCCACCACAGTTACCAAACCCTAGTGAAACAACTTTACAAACTGCATATAACCCCCACCATAAAAGCCAAACAAATATTGATAAAATTTTTATTATTTCTAGAATAACCCACAAAGCGTGTAAAACTATAACTAAAGCATACATCGTAATACCTAGTAATATCATAAATAAATTCACTATAAAAAATAACCAATCAAATTTATAAAAAGCGTCCGTAGTTGGAAATTTATTGATTGTATCTTCACACTCATCATTTGTGATATCCTTAATAGATAAAAATCTTTGTCTACTCAATCCTTTTTTGAAATTATCAATGATTGAAGCTGTTGTGTATACTTTTTTATATCTTAATTGATAAAAAGTATCTTCACAATTAATGATTTCAGTTATTCGATTATTCTTCTCGGATCCTAAAGAAAATCCATCTGTATAACCGCTCCAATCCAATCCAAAATAATATGAACTTTGAAATTTTTTATAATTTGTGTCACCTGTGCTTACAATATCTGAAGGATCGGATTCGGAGTTAGTCCAGCCGTATTCCTTTACATTAGGTACCAAATAATACGCCCTTCTTACTTCCCGTTTTTCGAAAGAATTTGGTTGTGAATATTTTATTTTAAAACGATATTTTCCAGTTGTTGGTATACCTACTTCAGGATTTAAACTCAAAACTTGTTGACCATTTTCATCTGTTGTAACATAATCCATATTCATTGGTACGTTAAACACATATACACCATTTGGATCAATAACCTTTCCATTTTTTGGTAATTTTGCAGTTTCTAATAATGGATACCCATTTTCATCATTAAAAATTGTTTGTCTAATCCCAATAATTTCTCCAGGCCCTGTTTGTAGTGTACACAATTGTCCCAACTTTTTTGCTGGTCTACAAGACTTTCTCAATGAATAATCATTAGGATTAGTAAAAATAGATCCCATGAAAACTGCGGATGGTGTAATTTTCACACCAGATTCTGTTAAATTAAAATCTTTTCGGGCTATTGAAGATCTACAAATTTCTTCTTCACCCCAAAATGGATTAACTTCTACGGTTGCTGATTGAAATATGATTTGAGGAAGTGTTGATAGATCACTACTACTTGAAAATGTAGCACCAGTAATTTGATTTGATGTACCTAACCCCATATCAATGATATCTTGAGGTGATTGAGAAAATTCTCCAATATCAGATAAATCACAATCCATAACAACTGTATGATTACCGGGTGGAACACCCATTATCATATAATCACCACTCTCATTTGTCTTGACTGTGAATTTATAATATTTGTCATAAACTTCGCCAAGTAATGGATTTTGAAGTATGTCGTTTTTTGATACAAAAGTTCCAGTTGGTGCGTGTCCAGAATGTTGTTTTTCATATGGTAATAAATTGTATCGGTATCCATCATCATTAGTAACCCCTAAATCTGTGTACGGATAAACTGAAGATATTAATAAATTTTGTAAATCAACATTGTCAAGTGGAATAAATACACTTACCTTTACATTGGGTAATCCAAACCCATTATTCACAAAAACACGTCCGACTATAACACCAAAATCAGCACATGATTTCGGATAAATATCTTGTTGTCTGAGTTTGATTGAAAGAATTTCTAATTGATCGAAATCTTGTTTCAAATCAAAATTCACTTGTCTATCAACACCTACTTGTGCCCTGATTCTAAAATTTTGTGACATAAAAATATACTTTCAATAAATAGTAATTTAACTATTTTTGAAAATATAGTTATCACTTTTGATAAGTGAATTACGACTATAAATTAAACTTAAGAAAAAATCGTAGTTTGGTAGTTTTTAGTTCTTACAGTAATATCTCTATTTGGAAATCTGATTTGATATATTTGGTTTGGTTCAGCAAACAATGTATTATCAATTAATTTTATTTTCTTTGTAGATTCATTCTCGTATTTCATTGATGTTTGATCTGAAGAATATTGACCACCAACCTTACCGTAAACATCTATAGTATTTATACCAACAACCCCGTTTTCAGATTGTATTATTCTATTTAACTCGGATATTGAAATGTTTTGTCCCAAAGTCAAAACTCCTGGACTAAAAAATGTTGTGACTTTATTAATAATATCTGTAATTACAATTCCTTGATTTTGGGTTCCATCTAAAACAACAGAAATATCTATAGCTAAATCAATTACTTGTGCTGCACCAACAGAAATATAATCATTTATCATTCGATAATTGGAAAGATATTCGGCTATATTATTTTTTAATGTTTGTGATATTTCTGTAATTAATTTACCATCCGCATCATATGATAACACATTAACATTTATTTTATTATTATTTTCAGTAATACTTACCTTAGCTGGTGCACCAAATAACGATGGCATATTTCTAATAATTGCCTCATAATCGTTTATTGTCACTGCTCTTTTTTGTGCTGCAAAATTGTATGTAACATATTGTCTAACTTCTTCCGTTGTAGGGTATCCAGCACCACCTATAGCTGCTGTGGGATTGATGCATGTTAATGAATTAACAACTTGTGTGTTTATCGTTTCAGATGGGCCGTTTACAAAGAAATCAATAATACCTATTTGATTTATAACATTAACCCCGATATTTGTGCCTACACCACCTCCAATTCTATATTGAACAAAAATTGTGGTGTTTGATTGTGGAATTGACCCTAGTGAAAATGTATTATTTTGATACTTTTGTACATTCATTGGTATTCCCAGAGTTGTAAATTCTCTCAATTGATCGTCAGCAGTGTTTGTCCCTCCACCAAAAGTTATCTTAAAAAAACCTTCAGGTGTGTATTCTGTCATAAATCTTTGTTGAGTCTCAATGTACTTACCTACTTTTATAGCAGGGTCATTACTAGGTTTAGAAGGATCTTCAACAAAAATTCTACTTTCAGCTAAAGCATATACTTCGTACCATCTACCCTGAGTTCCCATAAATTCTTGAGCAGGCGGAACATTTGAATATGCGGTTCCTTGTTTTTGAATAATCGAGGTAACACCCAAAACATTTTTTTCTGGAAGGAAAAAATTAAAAAACGGAACAACATCGTTTGGTAGTATAGTTCTTTTATAAACTTTAGTAATACCATTTACAACAGTCTCTCTTTTAGTAATTGTGTAATTTACTAATATCCCATTGGTATCAAAGTTAGGTATCTTGAGTCTATTTGGATATCCGTCTGAATTGAATGGTGAGGCAAAATTAATATCAGACACTGTTTCAAAAACTTGTCCAGCACCAATAACTTGTGCACCCGATCTTATTATTCCTAAATATCTTTCATCTTCTTTATCACCAAACGCTGGAACAACAATAGAAAAATCTACTAAAGCAACTGAAGGTCTTTGACCCGGAATTTTTAACCCGTAAGTTCGAGCTATATTATAAACTGATGATCTTTGTTGTGCAAATTGAAGTACGGTCTCTTGAATACTCCTATCTATATTATAATGTAAGTTATCGGAAATTGCGGCATTTAAATCTAAAAAAACCGAAAATACCGCAGCATCGTTGAAATTGTCAATCAGTTCAGGGTAGAAAGTTTTTGTGTAATTAACTAATTCTTGTCTGATTGCCGCAAAATCTCTGACGGTATATGATATCTTTTTTTGTGACATTATATGTTAATAATTATAAAATCTTTAGGGTTGAATACGTCATTTGAAACCACATAATCAATTCTGACTTTAGCTGTATAATCTGTAACATTATGATTAACAACAGTAAATTCATTATTTTTTAAAGTATTCATTGTTGTTGTACTTATAGGATCATTATCCGCTGGTGATATTTTTATGTCTGTAATCTGTAATAGTGGCATAAATGTTTCAACCGAGTCTCTTATTTCGGATTCAATGTCCAAAAAAGTTGGGCCATCCATAGGTTGAAATATAAATTGGTATAGATTTGTTCCAAAATTTGGAAGAAAGTAACGACTACCTTTTCTCGTCAATAATAAGTGAATAAGATCAGCTCGAATTTCTTCGGCCGTAAATTCAGTAAGTTCCAAATACTTACCTTCAATGCTATCCATGAATGGAAAACTTATTCCATATGTTTTTCCTTGAGCCATGTAAATAAATATATCACCTTGAATTTTGTGATATATTTTTACGAACTACACGTCAAACAATCTGGATCATCCAACGAACAAACTTTATTCAACATTTCTTCTGAAATATTTAGGTTGTTGTTTTCAATTTTAATTTTTGGTGTAGTTGTTTGTTCCGTTTCCAAAGAATTTAATTGAGACATATCAACACCCAAACCTTTAATGGCCGCAGCTTTAGCTTTGGTTCTCAAGTAATACATACCTGTTTTGAGACCTAATTTCCAACCATACATATGTGCTGAAGATAGTTTTGAGGGTGTAACATCCTGCATAAACAAATTAAGTGATTGTGACTGATCAATAAAAACAGCTCGATCACGTGCCATATCCAAAATTGTTTTACCTTTCATTTCCCAAACGGTTTTGTAAACTTCTCTG
>Ga0172372_10006656_pt1 | contig 15729 bp, 7 predicted proteins | sample LakKiv5m_2_FD_114544 | JGI IMG/M metagenome (GOLD analysis project Ga0172372, IMG submission 114544) | Freshwater microbial communities from Kabuno Bay, South-Kivu, Congo - kab_092012_9.5m | ecosystem: Environmental > Aquatic > Freshwater > Lake | place: Democratic Republic of the Congo...
AAATGGAGAGCCGGGTGGAGTGGTGCTGCCGCTGGAGAAGAAGACTGCAGTTCCGAGCCACTTGAGCGGACGCTGGGGGTCAAGCGGTTCGGTGGCGGTCTGGATTTTTCGGCGGAGTTCTTCTGTGGGGGCGGTGCACCAGTTCTGGATGAGTTGCAGGAAGGCGGTTTCTTCGGGGGCGAGATCGGGGAGTTGAGTGATGGCAGCAGCGAGCCAGTTGATGGCGCAGCGACGGTGGAGGGCAAAGGCGAGGAATTCGAGTTTTGCAGCAGGGTGAGGCAGTCGCTGGAGGAAGTCCGCTGGGGTTTCGTTGTCTTCAGGTGTGAGTGGGATGGATTGTCGCAGCTGGAAGCGGGCGAGGATGGGGTCGGCGGCTGGAAGCAGAAAGCCGGCGGTGGGAATGAGTTCCGGGGGGAGTTTGGGTGTGGGGGCGGCAGCTGGGGCGGCGGAGTTGGGGGCAGCGGCGACTGTGGAGCCGGCAGCAGTGGTGGCGGATGTTTTGACGGCTGGAGGAGGACCAGTCCATTCGATCAGGAACGTGGTTTGGCCGCAGACGAAAGAATCACCGGGTTTAACCTGGGCTGTCTGCACGGGTTCGCCATTGAGCGTGGTCCCGTTGGTGCTGGAGAGATCGCGGAGGGTACAGGAATCGGCAGTGAGAAGCAGAGACGCGTGCCGGGAAGACATGCTTTGATCATCGGGGAAGGGAACATCGGAGGAGGGGCTGCGACCGATGATGACCGTGCGACCCTCGGCGAGTGCGGCGACATCGCGAGGTGAGGTGTTACCGGGGAGAAGGGCGCGCAGGAAGGCGGGCATGACGGGATCGGGTGGTGGGGTTGGTGGGGATGCGAGTTGTTGAGGGTGTGTTTGGGGGTTCTGGTGGGTTTGGCCCCTCACCCCCGGCCCCTCACCCCTGGTCGGGGAGAGGGGAGTAAGTGGGTTTGGCCCCTCACCCGCGGCCCCTCTCCCCTGGTCGGGGAGAGGGGAGTAAGTGGGTTTGGCCCCTCACCCCCGGCCCCTCTCCCCTGGTCGGGGAGAGGGGGGAGGGGGGGTTAGTTGATTTTGGTCATGGCGCCTGTGAGGGTGAGGAGAGCGGAGCCCTGGACGGTGGTATTGAGTGCTTTCATGGTGGCGGTGGCGGTGCCTTCGACGGTGATCATGGGGCCTTTGATTTCGATGCCTGTGGGGGAAATCTTGATGGTGCTGCCGCCGCAGATGAGTTCGATGGAGACGGTGGCTTCGATTTTGATTTTGGCCTGGGAGGCGAGGGTGGCATCACCGGTGACGGTAACGGCTTGTTTTCCGCCGACGGAGACGGTTAGATCGGAGCCGACGGTGAGTTTTTGTTTTCCGCCGACGGTGGAGGTTTCGTCGGCTTTGACGTCATCTTTGCGATTAGCGCCGACTTCGATTGTTTGATCGGAGCCGACAGTGAGCTGCATTTTTGAGCCGATTTTGATGGTTTGGTTAGCGTCGATGGTGACGGTTTGATCTTTGCCGATGGTGATATCTTCGTTTCCACCGATTGTATTTTTTCGATCGACACCAACATTCAGGGTTTGATTGTTATTGACATTGGTGTCCATGTTGTATTGGGCATTGATGCGGAGTTGTTCTTTTCCGGCGGTGTCATCCATGGACATTTCGTTGTAGCCGGATGCTTTGTGGGATTTTGTGGTATTCCCGCGGCGTGTTTTTTCACCTGGCAGAGCGAATGGGGGCGCATTTTCGCCGTTGTAGACGCGACCGATAATGATGGGTCGATCGGGATTACCTTCGAGGAAGCTGACGATGACTTCTTCGCCGATTCGTGGGAGGTCCATCATCCCCCAGCCTTTTCCGGCGTGAACCTGGGAGACGCGAATCCAGGCGCTGGAGCGTTCGTTTTTCTTACCGAGTCGGTCCCAGTAGAACTGGACTTTCACGCGGCCGTAGCGATCGGTGTAGAGTTCTTCACCGGAGGGTCCGACGACGAGGGCGGTCTGGATGCCGTGGATGGCGGGAGCGGGTCTGAGAGTTGGTCTGAAGGGTGTGGTGGCGGGGAGGCAGTTAAAGGAGTTGGTGTAGAGGAAGTCGCTGGCGCCTTCTGAGGAGAACCAGGCACCGCCGACGGAGGCCTGGTGCTGTACGGAGACGAGTGCCCATTTTTTGCCGACTTCAGCGGGGTCGTAGTGTGCTTTGATGGTGAAGCGGGCCCCTGGGGAGAAGAAGGAGCAGGTGCTTTCGCCGGAGGCGTTATCGTGTCGGGCTTCTTCGGCTTCGATGCGGAGGATGGCGAGTGAGTCGCCCTGGGCCATGGTGCCGTAGATGCCGGGGAAGTCGTAGTATTCCAGTTTGGAGTTACCGGTGAGCGAGACGACGCTGTTTTTATCGACGAGGAGTGAGGTGGAGGGAGTTTCGAAGTTGTAGTCGGTGTGAGTGTAGCGTCCGGTGGTGAGTTGCCAGTTGCGTCGCCAGGTTCGGAGGTTGTTGGTTTCTTCGGAGTGTGAGGCGTTGGTGGCGAGTTCGAGATCAGCGTCTTTGGAATCGCAGAGTCCGCCAGGGTGATCGGTGAGTACGAGTGTGTGTTTGTTTTGTTCGTGGAGGAAGTACCAGAAGATGCCTTCTTCGCTGAGGAGTCTGGCGAGGAAGTCGAAGTGAGTTTCGCGGTACTGCACGCAGTACTCGCGTTTTTCCGGAGTGCGTTTGAGGTCCCATTTGTAATCGGAGAAGCCGAGTCCGGAGAGGAGTTTGTCGATAATTTCGCGGGCGTTTTTGGATTTTTCGGTTTCGAAGATACGGCAGTCGGAGGCTTTGGTGAGGAACCAGAGCCAGGGGACGACCTGTGCGCGATAGAAGTAGAGTCGATCATTGAAGCCGGCGTAGACGAATGCGGCGACGAAGCCGTGGAACCATCGGGTTTTGCCATCGGGACGTCGGATGCAGAAACCGACGGGCTTGCCGATGATATCGGCGGGTTTGATCCCGCCGTCTTCGGAGAGGAGTTCGAGTTCGAAGTTGAAGAGATCGGAGATGGCTTCGCTGCCGGTGAAGGAAGCGAGGAGGAGTTTATCTTTGCCGAGCGGGGTTTCCACGGCGAGTGGTTTGTTATCCTGAGTGAGTTCAGCCATGGAAGCACCTGTGAATGTAGGAGGTCAAACTGGAAAACGCTGCCGGGATTCTGAGGACACCACGTTTTGTAGTGAGCATCAGGGAAGCCGGCAGCGTTTGGAAGCGGAGCGGGAAGGCTGAGCGGGAATCAGCTGCGTCCGGTTGCGGGTTCGTACTTGCCGACGACCTTGCCTTTGTTGTCACCGGTCTTGGGATCGACAACGACGTAGGTCCATTCGACTTTCTGGTAGTTCATGGAGAAGTCTTCACCTGGGAGCGGCTGTCCGGTGGCGTTGCCGTGCATGCTGTAGCTGCTGATGATGACGTCAGACAGTTTGTAGATGAGGTAGGGTTCCTGTTTGTTCTTCACGGTGGTGCAGAGGTGAATTTCGACTTCCTTGAAGAAGGTGCCGTTGGCACAGGCTTCCTGGAGTTTGGTGCTGGACTTATCGAGTTGTCGGGTGATGTGCACGTCACCGAGGGTGGTGCTGCCTTTGGTTCGCTGCTGATCGAGAGCACCGACGGGGATGGTGCGATGGATGCCGGCGGAGAGGGTATCGATGAGGACCCAGTCCTTGTGATCGGTGTCCTGAGCTTCACCTTTGATGTCGCCAAGTTTCATGAAAGCGGGCATGGTTGCGGCCTTTCTTAACTGACCGTTTTGGGAGACGCGGAAGGTTCACCACGCGTTGTGGCGAGTTTTTTAACCGCTTGCGTTTCCCTTGTGAGACTATTGTCTGAGATTTGTCTGAGGAGTTGCGTGATTTTGTGGAAATTTTTTCCGGGCTGCAAATGTCCGGGGCTGGAGGTGGCAGAAAAAGGCGGAAAAAACGGGGATTCAGAGAGAGACTGGAGAGTTGGGGGAAGGCGCTGGAGTGCTGGGGGCAGCATCAGCGGGAGCTGTGCCGGTGGAATCAGCGGCAGCCATCCACCAGACGATGGTGACAAGGAAGAGGATGGCCGACAGGATGAAGCTGGCGATAGCGATGGTGAAGGTGGTTTCTCCGGCGAGCGGTTCTGCGGAGCCTTCGAGTGGTTTTGGTTCGGGACCATCGACGACGTCCATTTGAATGAGTCTCTGGAGTTGTCTGGTCCAGGCCCGTCGGGCTTCGGCGATGTCGTGTGAATTGCCGGGCAGATCTCTTTGAAGCCTGCGAAAGGCTTCTTCGAGGTCACCTTCGAAGCCAAGAACGACGGAGAGATAGGCAAGTTCAGCGAGTCCACCGCTGCTTTTGGGGATGCCTTCTTCGGCTTCGAGGAAGAACTTCCAGGCGCGGTTTTTTTCTTCGAGGTAGCGATGTTCGAGAACGAGGTCCTGCCAGTCGGGGAATCTGAGAGTGAGGACTTCATCGGCCCAGTAGATGAGGAGTCGTTTGCCGACTTCCCAGTCTGGGGAGCCGGTGGGTTGATCGGTGAGGATTCGGGATTCGATGGACTGCAGGTCGGCCATGAGTTTTCGCTGCAGGTTTTCGAGTTCTTCCGGGGAACAGTTGCCTGGCTGGTTGACCAGCGCGAGGACTTTGAGGAAGAAGGGTTCAGCGAGTCTGACGAGGGAGCGGGACATGGGACGGCTTCGCGGGGGATTGAATTGAGGATTGGAAGAGTGGGCTTGAGTTTTCAGGTGGTGCGTGTGGCGAAGAGCGAGAAGCCGAGTGAGAAGAGGTTTCCGGATTCGTTGTCTTTGACGTCGAATTTGTGAGCGGCGTCGGGGGCCTTCTGGATTTTGCGTTCATTGACGCGGACGGCGAGATTGAGTGTGCGTTCGACCTGAACCCAGGCACTGTTGCGATCATCGCGCTGGACGCGGAAGTAGTGCCAGTTGTTTCTGGGGAAGGCACGGGGAATCTGGATTTCGGAGACGGGTGCAACCTGCACTCCTGCGCGACCTCCGGTGTAGATCCGGTCTACTTCCTCGGCACTGCCGACTTTCATCAGCAGTTCTCTTTCGGAGAGGATTTCGACGACGCGGGTGGAGGAGAGGCTGGATTCGACGCCGATGAAGAAGTTCCAGCCGGTTTCGAGCCATTCTTTGTCGATGCGGACGGCGAGCTGGAGTCCCTGCCAGCCGAATTCGCGGCGTTTGTAGGGGGTTTCGGTTTCTTCGGCGAAATCGAGGAGTTTGCGAAGTTCTTTGAAGCTGAGTGCGATGTCGTGATGGAGGTATGGCGGGAGTTGTGCGAGTCGCCGTTCGGGGCGGAAGACGGCGAGCAATCCGGCGGCGCGGGCGAGTTCGGTGAACGCGGTGAGCGGGTGCACGTTGGGGAGGAAGGGGAGGGGGGCGAGTCCACCGAGAGCGGAGTTGACTGCATGCAGCCGGAGGATGATTTCGAAGTCATCCCGGTGACCTGTGCTGAGACTGACACCGCGGTCGAGGATTTTTGCCGCCAGATCACCGCTCATGGCACCCAGTCGATCATAGACGGAGCGGATGATGCGGGAGGCTTCTGCGGAGGCTTCGAGGCGGAGGATGGGGGGGATGTACTCGGTGTCGATTCTGGGCGGGGCTTCGGGAGTGGACCCGAGCCTTAGCTGGAAGAGGGGGACAGCGTCGTAACCGCGGAGGCTTTCGTCGGGTGCTGAGAAGAGGATGCGGGGATTCAGGCGACGGAAGTCAACGGGCTGTGGGTTTCCGGCTGCATTTTCGTCTTCGCGTTCTTCCTGGTGGGGCATGAAGCGGAGCGGCGTCTGGGTTGCGTTTTGTGCGGAGCCGGGGGTGGCCACATTGGAAGGTCCGCGGCGAAGCTCGGGGACTCCAAGTGACACGCGCACGCGACTTTCTGAGTTGCGAAAGAGTGCTCGCGGGATGGGTTCGGGAGAGAGATGGCAGTCTTCGGGGAAGCGAACGAGAGTGCCATCCTGAAGGCGGGCATGGCAACTGCTCAGGGAGACTCGCCAATTAGCGAGGGAGTCACTGTCAACTTCGAGGCTGTGAAGTCCCCACGGGAAGGGTTGCAGCCAGCTGGTGGAGCGTGCGAGTGATTCCTGGAGAAGGAGTTCCTGGGCCTGGAAGTGGTGTGGCCGGAGGAAGAGGCCTTCGTGCCAGTGGAGTGAATGGGAGGACATTGAGGACCTTATGGAAGTTGGGCCATACTGAACTGGTAAAGTGTCTGTGTTTACGGATTGTCTGACGGCAGTGGCTGGTCGAGTTGCAGGTCCGCGGCAGTTTCGAGGGCTCCGCTGAGACGGGTGTTGAGTGACGTGAGTCCGACGGCGAAGCGATCACGATCGGCGGCCAGCCAGGGGGCGTTTTCATCTCCGCGGAATTCGCAGAGGAGCGAACCATTTTCGAGGCGGCGGATGGAGGTGGCGGTGGGGACGTGATTCCAGCGATCGGCCGCATCACGTTCGAGGAGTGAAATGCGGATGGAGTGCGGAGACTGGGGATCAAGCTGATGGGAGCCGGGTGCCGGGGGAGTGAATGGCGGGGCTGGGTCCACGCGGATCTGCAGTCTGCGGTCTTCGGTGATATTGGACCAGAGCCTGAGCGGTGGCATGTTGGCAGGTTCGAGTTTGCGGGATGTGTCGGGGCTGGAGGCTTTGAGGGCGACGGGGAGAGCAATGACTTCGTCGGGCTGTGATGCGTTCATTTTCCAGAAGGCACGAACGCGGATGCGAGCATCGGGGTGCCAGCCGGCGATATTGATTTTCCATGCGGGGCAACCCTGGAAGCTTTCGAAGGATTCCTGAATGCGGGCGGTGCCGGGAACACCGGTGGCGGCGGAGTAGACGAATTCGAGTTCCTGTGGGAGTGCGACGGGGAAGTTCTCGTTATCGTGATCGAGGTACAGCTGGAACTGCAGATCGGACGCGTTGCCGCGGGGCTGGAATTTCTGGGGGCCGGTGGAGGCCAGACGGGTGGGAGCGGCGGGGATCTCGGCTGTTTGTCGGAGAGGTACGGAGAGTTCGGTGGCGCTGCCATGTCGGAAGAGGAGTCTGCGATTGAGGTCCTGCCAGTCGGCTTCGATGAGCACCTGACCGCCGGGGAGTGGTCGGAAGGTGGCCGTGAGTGGTGCGGAATCGGAGCGTTGAGCACCGAGGGAGACGAGGCAGTCGCGAGCGGGGTCGAGCTGATCGGCGGCATAGACGACACGACCACGGCCGTTGACGGGATCGATGCGGCCGGCGACAGGTTCGCGGGGGGCATTGCCGTTGGTGAGTGTCAGCGCGCCGGGCTGGGTGGCGTTATCCATTTCAGCGGTCAGGTTCTGGTCTTCGGCCGTGCGAATGAGGAAGCAGGAGCGAAGGAGTTGGGTATCTGCGGGTTGGAGGTTGAGCTTAGCGAGGTCGATGTTGAGTTGTTCTTCGATGCGTGCGGTTTCCGCTGGGACCATGCAGAGGATCAGGACCTGAACGCGGCCTTTGAGATTCTGGAGTGATCGCAGGAGTGCGGGAAGGCTGTTGCGTTTGGCCTGTTCGGGAGATTCGGGTGTTGGACCGTCTCCGGGGACACCATCGGTGATGGCAACGACGAGTCCGGAGCGTGCCTGAAGGTCAGTGTCGATGCACTTTCTGATGGACTCGTAGAGCGGTGACCAGCCCCAGGGAGTGCATTTGTTGAGCCGCTGATTCACGTCTGCGAAGCGTTTGCTGATGGCGGGAGCGAGTGGCGTCATGGAAATCAGTCCGAGCGCTCTTTGCTGTTGAGGCTCGTTGGCGGGGAAGTCGAAGCCTGCGAAGGCGGCATCGAAGTCCGGACTGAGTTGCTGGACGCCGTCCGTCGAAAAATTCTCGCGATGTCCGAACACGCGGAGGCTGACTTTGCGCGCATTGACGAAGCCGTCCAGCAGCTGCTGGTCAACAAGTTTCTGCAGGGCGGCTGCGGCCTGTTCGGAGCGGGGCGCTGTATTTCCCTGACCGCCGTCATCAACGTTTTTCATGCTGGCTGACCAGTCGAGCAGAAAGGCGACGGGACCGAGGCTGAGCGAGGTGATTTGCACTGAGGAATTTGTGGGCTGAGCGGCGCGGGTGATGGACCAGTCGAGTGCTTCGCAGGGATTCAGGGTGATATTGCGAACGTTGTTTGAGCGTCCGCGGAAGAACCAGGTGGAGAGGAAGCTGGCATCTGAGCAGGGTGCTGGTCTGGGAGTGCCGCCTTGAAGTGCAAGCGGGAATGCGGCGCGTTCGCGACCGTTTGGAGCGGCGATGTTCACAGCAATAGCTGGGGGAAGAATGACGGCTCTGGCGGAATCATCGGGCTGGAGCGGAGGCAGCAGCTGGAAGGCGGCGATACCGGAGCGGTTGGAGGGGTTGGCAAGTCTGAGAGAAAGTTCGAGTGTGGGGGTGGAGTTATTGGCGAAGAGCACATCGGGCGGGGCGTTTTCAAGTTCGAGTGCGGGTTCGCCCGGGGCTGTGGGGGTTGTGGGCGAGGCGGGGTTTGCAGCTGTGGGGGGCGCGGATCTGGAGCTGGCCTGCCAGAGTTCGATTTGACGTGCATACCAGCCTTTTTCCGCCAGCGGTGACTGGTCCGTCGGCAGCACCCAGCGACTGGCTCTGAGTCGTTCGATGTGGAAGTTGCTGTAGTCGCTGGCGAGTGCCATCCAGTAGCGAGCGGAAATTTCGGGCTGGGGTGCAGGGGGCAGAGTCTGCCGGGCGAAGAGCGGCGGCAGCAGCCGCGTGCGAAGATCTGCTGTGCGCAGTTCCGGGGTGCTGCGGAGGGAACTGAGTCGATCTTTCTGGGCGGGCCAGCTTGCCAGCAGTGCGGAACCAGCCTGATGCAGGAACTGGGAGGTGACCTGTTCCGGCTGATCGGGGAACTGCTGCAGGACTGTGGTGAGGTTTTCTGAAGGGTTTGGGAGGAGCGTGACGAGCTGCAGTTGCCAGAGCAGTTCGGTGTAGCCGGCCGGTCGCCGTGCGGGGAGTGGGGGAGCGGTATTCTGTTCGGCGGGGGTGTTCGCTGATGCGGCGGCGTTTGCGGTTGCGGGGGCAGTGGCTGATCCGGCAAGTTTGAGCAGTTCCTGTTCGAGTTCCTGTGTGCGTTTGAGGAGGTTGATGTGGCGATCGGAGTCGAGCGGAAGCAGGAGCAGTCTGCGGCAGTCGAGTGCGGTGTTGAGCTGTTGTTCGGGGGAGAGTCTGGCGGGGTCGAGGGCGTTTGTGTTGACGCGATCGGCGTGGGCGTTGGCGCGTTCGAGGAGCAGTGAGCGGAGCTGGAGGGACAGGTCGAGCAGGTTCTGAAGGCGGCTGGAGCGATTGCTTAGTTCAGCAGTTGCGTCTGTGGGGTCAGCGGGTGGCTCGGGCAGTGCTTCCATGAGTTGCAGGTGCAGTAAGCGGGTGGTGATGACGAGTGCCGCGGTGGGTGTGAGCAGATCAGTATCCGGCTGGCCATCGAGCTGGGTACGGCAGTCATCAAGGAGGCGCTGAACTTCCTGCGGCTGGCTGTCGGTGAGGCTGAGATGTCGGCGGAGCAGGCTGTTGATCTGAGCGGCTGTAGTTGATATCGGGGTTGTGTTTTCCGTCGTTGAGGGGATGGCGACGGGGGCAAATTCGATGAAGCCGGGAAGCTGTTGGAGGAGTTGGCTGAGGAGCAGTTGTGCGGAGCGGCGGGAGCGGGCGAAGCTGGTGGCAGCATCGAGGAATCGCTGCTGTTGTGTGAGGCTGTTTTCTGCGGGAGGCTGAGCGTTGACGAGAAAGCGATCTTCGCTGAGGAGTTGAAGTTCTTCGTGGCTGAGGAGCAGTGGCTGGAGGAGGTCGGTGGCTGTGAAGGCTTCGGCGGCGGCCACTTCTGCGAGCCGTCGGTTTTCGATGAGCTTTTTGCGAGTTTCGGCCTGAGTGAGAATTTCAGGAATATTTTCTGCGCGTTTGTCAAGTCCAATTTCGAGAGATTTTTCAGCGGCGGAATTGGGGTCGGGAGATTTCTGGAGGAGTCGCTGGGAGGCGGGGAGTTCAGCGAGGAGCTGATGGGGGAGCTGGTGGCTGGAGAAGTTCGGGTCCGCGGGCGTGAGGAACTGGCTGGAGGCGGTTTGCAGTGTGGCGAGATCAGCGCGGGCGAGTTCGAGAAGTTTGGCAGCGAGTTCGGGGTTACCGGCGGCGAGCGACGCTTCGGCGGTGCGGAGTTGATCGACGACCTGTTGCCAGCGAACGGGGAGCCAGAGCCACGGGGCATCTGCCTGAAGCTGGGCGACCTGCTGAATTGTCTTGACGAGTTCGGGAAGAACGGTGGTGGAGGATTTGGTGAGTGCTGTGGGCGAGGGAGCCTTGGGGAGTTCGCTGAGGAGATTGAAACTGGTGTTGCCACTGATCCTGACCTGCGGAGCAGCGGCTCCGAGAACGGGCTGAAGTCGGCGGGTGGTGTCCGTGTTGATGAAGCTGGCGTATTCGGTGGCGGAGAGCACTTGATTTTTGTTGGAGTCTGCATTGACAGAGAGACCCAGGTGGGCGGCTGCGGCAAAGGCGGTTTGGGCGGCGTTGCCACCGGGATCCGGCCAGCTGATCTGCTGATCATCGCAGGCGGTCACGACTGCCAGTCGTTCGAGTCCGGGTTGTTTGGTCCAGTCGTGGATGTTGCTGAGGACGGGGAGCTGAACGAGGCCGTGACTGAGGGGCAGGAGTGGGGCGGGCTGATCGACGAGCAGCAGGAGGTGAGCTTTAGGAAGCGTTCTGAGGAGTTCGCTGATTTGATCGCGGAGTTTCGATGGTTGAATGGCGTCGGCAGGCGGAGCGCCGCTGGCGTGCAATTCAAGAAGTTCTGAAAGCTGAATGCTGCGTGGCAGCAGCAGAGCGGGAGTCTTGTTTTCTGCAGAGGCAGCGGCGGGGCGCTGATCGGGAACGGGGAGGATCTGCAGCCAGAGAACGATGGCGGCGTCGGGCTTGCGGACGCTTTTGATCGCACTGATGGTGCTGAGAACGGCATTGAGTTCGCTGACTGCCGGTCCGCTGCGAAGTTCGATGGGATTGAGATCTGAGGGGCGAGTGGTGAATGCGGGCGGGAGGGCGGCGAGGAGTGGGACGGCGGGTGCTGAGCTGGCTGTGATACTGGGTGAAACAACAAATGTCAGCAGGCGCTGGGCCGGCATAAACAAGATCGCAAGCAGTGCGGCGATAGCGGTGACGACGAGGGCAGCGAAGAGCAATCGCAGTTTGCTGCGTCGAGAGCCGCCGGATGCAGCCCCGGACGATTTGCGGGACGACTGCTTCCAGCCATGTTCAGTTCCGGCCGGCTGCTCGGAGCCCGGCTTTGTCGGGCGATTTCCGCGCCAGCCGCCGCTGTTTTGCTGAGCTGCCATGATGGTGAATCCCTTGATAGGCCAGTAGAGGTTAATAAGCCGTCGGGCGGCAGCCCGCGGGCAAAGAGTCGTGGAAACGCGCAGGAGAGGGAGTGCGGGGAAGTGGCTGAGCCGCCGGACGGGAGTCCGCGGGCAAAGAGCCCTGCAAACGGCCGTGTGAGAAGTGGGAAGTGGGAAGTGCTGAGCCGCCGGACGGGAGTCCGCGGGCAAAGTGCCCTGCAAACGGCCGTGTGGGAAGTGGGAAGTGGGAAGTGCTGAGCCGCCGGACGGGAGTCCGCGGGCAAAGAGCTCGACAAACGGCCGTGTGAGAAGTGGGAAGTGGGAAGTGCTGAGCCGCCGGACGGGAGTCCGCGGGCAAAGAGCTCGACGAACGGCCGTGTGAGAAGTGGGAAGTGGGAAGTGCTGAGCCGCCGGACGGGAGTCCGCGGGCAAAGTGCCCTGCAAACGGCCGTGTGGGAAGTGGGAAGTGGGAAGTGAGAAGTGAGAAGTGAGAAGTGAGAAGTGAGAAGTGGGAAGTGCTGAGCCGCCGGACGGGAGTCCGCGGGCAAAGTGCCCTGCAAACGGCCGTGTGGGAAGTGAGAAGTGAGAAGTGAGAAGTGAGAAGTGGGAAGTGGGAAGTGAGAAGTGAGAAGTGAGAAGTGAAAAGTGAAAAGTGAGAAGTGAAAAGTGAAAAGTGAAAAGTGAAAAGTGAAAAGTGAAAAGTGAAAAGTGACCGGCTGACCGGCACCTAGCCGTTTGTGGCTCGGATTTTCAGGATGAGGAAGGCAGTGGCGGCGAGGGCAGAGGCAGAGAGGGCAAAGAGGAGGATGGCGATGAGGCTATGACGTTTGCGTTTGCTGATGAGCGCGGGCGTCCATGCGACTTCGTCCTGGGACTCGGGGAGTTTATGCAGGACGCCGCGGAGGAATCCCTGTTCGGTGCTGACTCGCCCGGTTGCAGAGAAGTAGACACCATAGAGTCGGATGGTTGGTGAGACGGAGCGATAGAAGGCTTCGCGGAGGAGGACGACGAGGGCATCGCGACGGGCACCGAGTTCGCAGATCATCTGGAAGAGTTTGGGATTTTCGCGGTTATCGAGATCTGCAGAGAAAGCGCGATAGACCCAGCCACGGAACCACTGGAGGGCACGATCGACGATCCATTCGGCATGTTTTCGTTCGAGTTCATTTCCGCAGGGGAAGCTGGAGCCTGCGCGTGAGAGTCGGAGGCCGGGCTGGATGCGTTCGCCTCGAAGGATGAATTCGCGAACTCCGGAGACATCATCGAGTTCGGTGATCATGGCGATCAGCGGGAACTGGAGGTTGAGCGCGGTGTGTACGGCTGCGACATCTGCGTGGATGGCACGTGCGAGTGGTTTGGCGTATTCGATGGAGGAGGCCCAGGAGAGTGGGATGGCCTGGAGCATACCGTTGATCCCGCACCAGGGCCGTCTGGCGGCGGCGATGCGTTCGCAGAGGAATTGCATGCGTCGTTCGCCGACGAGTCGTTCGAGGTCGGTGACGGGCATTACTTTTCGGCGTCCGAAACCTTTATTGGCATTGCCGCTGGAGGCAGTGAAGGTTTGCATGGCCTTTTTGATGGCGCCGGGCATCATGGTGCCCATGAAGGGTGCGGCGGCGAAGTCGCGGGCTGGATCAGGAGCCATGGAGGGTGCCGGGGCGGGATCTTTCGGGGGGGCGAAGCCTGCGGCCATGGTACCGCCGGCGGAGGCGGGTTTGCGACCGGCGGGGCTGCCGAAGCCGCCAGCCACGGTGCCGGTACCGATATTGTTTCCGGAGCTGCCTGAAGAATTTGAGGGGCTGTTATCGACCTTACCCTGCTGGCAGGAAGTCACGCCGATCCCGGAGGTGCAGAGGTAGAGTGCGTCATCGGAGCCGAAGAGGCGGAGGACGGATCTGCGGTTCAGGGGTGGGGCGATGACTTTCCAGCCTTCAGCCCCGCGGTCATCGACGGCGGATTCGAACGCACTTTTCTCCTGCTCGGGTGTGAACCCATTCACGATGAACAGGGGGAGGTTATCAACGGGAAGTCGTTCGGTGCGAAGTGCGGCGAGGATTTCGCGCCAGTCTGCATCGATGTCTTCGAATTCCGACTGTTCTTCGATACCGAACAGGGAGACGAGAAAGAGGACAGAGCGAACGAGGCCATAGAGCAGAATGAACAGAAAGGCGGCCCAGGAGCGATCGATGAAATCAGGGAGCGTCAGCTGGGTGGTGTTGAGGAGATTTTTCTTGACGAAGTCGCTGACCGGCGGCAGTGCGAGGATGATGGTGATGAGCAGGATGAAGCAGTAGTGGGCGATGAGATAGACGCGGGGCGAGCCGATGGCGGATTTGGGTACAACGCCGAAGAGCCATCTGCACCAGTCGAGGATTTTGTAGAGCATGGACATGAGATGAGACCTGCAGTCGGGTGGGTCGGATTCGAGAGTGAGTTACTGACCGATAACAATTTTCTGCGGCGGAATTTCACCAGGCGGTGTTGGTGGTGTTTTGGGAGGCGGGCTGCCGGGAGCGGGTGGAGGTGCGGGCGGCGCGGCGGCGAGTGTGATTGTCTTGATACCGGCGTAGGGTCCTGAGAGTTTTGCATCAACGGGCTCCCACTGTACGGTGTGCTTGCCGGCGGCGAGATTTTCGAATCGCGCTGGTGCAGCGGCGGAGGCTTCTTTGGAGAGACCGCTTTGTACGAGCGTGACCTTGAAGCGGCCCTTGATTGCAGGAGCGACTTCGACAGTGATGGAGGCTGGAGGAGCGGGACCTGCGGGTGGTGTCGCCATGCTGCTGATGAGTCTGAACTGATGTTCCTGCAGGCGCGTCCTGCCGGCGGCGTTGGTGAGCTTGAGATGCAGGGTTAATGGGATTTCGATGTTACCGGGGGCTGGCGGCAAATTTTCTGGTCGCAGGAGTTGGGTGAGGTCCAGACTGGCGGGTGAGGGATCGCCGGGCCGGGAAGTGCTGGAGGGCCAGAATAATCTGAGTTTTTCCTTGTCAAAGCCGGCTTCAACGCGAACGACTCGGGTTTCGGGATCGGCGATATCGGAAATCTGGCAGGCGGGCAGTTTTTCTGAAGCTCGATCGACCACGGCGGGCATTCTGACGACAGCTTCGGGTGGCTGTGTCTGGTCCATGGTAAATGTGAGCGACGCGGTGATTTCCGGAGCATCTCGGCGTGTCAGGCGGAAGGTGAGGACGTATTTGGCAGAACCGGGATCAAGGGATTTGAGATTGAGTTCGAAGGGGGCAAGAACCTGAGTGGAGCATGAGAACATCCAGAGGGCGTTGGGGCCGGAGGTGGCTGATGACTGGCGGTTCCAGCCGCTGTTGATGGGTTCCTGGCGGGGCTGCGAGCGGACGATTTCAAGGTCCTGCGGCTGAATTTTTCGGAGGGTCCAGGAGAGTCGGGGATCGGTGGCGGGGTCAATGACGACCCCGTGAAGATGCACGCCGACTCGGAGCAGGCCATCTTTGCCGTCAGCGGTGGACTGCGAGGGGAAGACAAGTTCGGGGTAATCGCTGGTGGGTGATGGACTGGCGTTGAGTACTTCCAGAAGCAGACGATTTTCCGGGTCGCCTTCCTGCTGATCGAGGGATTCGACGAGTCCGGCATCGGTGAGCCTCCAGGCGCGGGCGAAGGGGAGTCCGGCTGCGGAAAGCGAGAAGATTCCGGTGGGAGGCGGATCTACGGGAAGATCGAACTGGAAGCCACCGGAGGCCGCAGCGAGATCGGGAATTGGCGTGACGGCCGGGGCAAGGCGAATCTGTTCGGCTTCCGGGGAGCCAAATGCGGGTGGAAGAATGTTCTGGTCTCGGAGCCGTTTTTCGACGAGGGCGTATTTGAGTTCGGGTGAGAGGTGCAGTTCGGCGGGCATGGGGCCTGCTCCGGCAGTGCTGGCGGGACGCAGACCGAGCGACAGGCGACCGCTCACGGGGTCAAACTGTGGGCGTTCGGGGATCTCGACAAACTGCTGGAGGTCGGAGAAGCGAAGTTTGACGACAAGCAGGGATTCGGGAGCAAGTGCGGGATCAGCGGTGGGAGCGGCTGAAGCGGGATTTGCTGCTGTGGGGAGCACAGGTTGAACGCGAACGCAGAATCCGTAGGGGAAGCTGATGGCGGCGGGGGCGGCGGGAGTCGCGGGGGCAGGTGGCGCAGCGGGTGCCGCGGGAGGAAGAGCGGCCTGTGGGGGCTGCAGCGGGAGGTTAAGCGGCTGATTGGGGGAGAGGTTGAAGAGCAGCGGTTGTTCCCAGCCTGGGAGCGGTGTTCCGGGGAGTGCGGCGGCTGTGAGCTGCAGCAGTTGCACACGGACGCTGGGGACCGCGGGACCGGCTGACTGCTGGAGGCTGAACGTCAGGGTCTGCGGTTTATCGGGAGCTGTGGATGGAGGCAGATAAAGACGCCATGCAGGAGCGTAGGGGCTGGC
>Ga0172372_10006659_pt1 | contig 15725 bp, 15 predicted proteins | sample LakKiv5m_2_FD_114544 | JGI IMG/M metagenome (GOLD analysis project Ga0172372, IMG submission 114544) | Freshwater microbial communities from Kabuno Bay, South-Kivu, Congo - kab_092012_9.5m | ecosystem: Environmental > Aquatic > Freshwater > Lake | place: Democratic Republic of the Congo...
CCGTCGAAGCATGAGCGGCATTTCTGCGCTCGACTGCCGTTTCCAGGATAAAAGTTCGTGGGGCGGCGCGGGCGTAGTCGGCGGTCGCCTTCACGGGCTTACAGGTCTTCCAGGATGGCGTGCTTGACGGCTTCCAGCGTGGCGGGGACCTTGCTGGGGCGGACGTCGCACTGGCCGATGGCGGTATCCGGATCCTTGAGGCCGTTGCCAGTGAGGGTGCAGACGATGGTCTTGCCCTCGGGAATCTTGCCGGATTTGAGGTCGCGCAGGACGCCGGCGACGGAGGTGGCGGACGCGGGCTCGCAGAAGATGCCCTCCTTTTCCGACAGAAGGTGTTGCGTGGCGAGTATCTCGGCGTCGGTGAACTCATCGAACCAGCCGCCGGATTCCCGGCTTGCCGCCCAGGCCTGGTCCCATGACTGCGGGTGACCGATCCGAATGGCGGTGGCAACCGTTTCCGGTTCGTCGACGAAGGCCCCGCGCAGGAAGGGCGCGGCGCCCGCGGCCTGATAGCCGACCATGACGGGCCGGTTGTCGCACAATTTGCCTATGGTGGTGTATTGGCAGTCGCCCTGGCAGAAGGCGCACGCGCCGGCCGTGGGCTGCTGGCCGGGTGCGCAGGCGGCTTCGGTGTAGCCGATCCAGTGCGCGGTGATGTTGCCCGCGTTGCCGACAGGCAGGCAGTGGTAATCGGGCGCGCGGCCCAGCGCTTCGATGATCTCGAAGGCGGCGGTCTTCTGCCCTTGCAGGCGGAAGGGATTGATGGAGTTGACGATGGTAACGGGGGCGTGATCGGCGATTTCCTTGACCAGCCGCATGCCATCGTCAAAGTTGCCCTGGATTTGCAGTACCTTGGCGCCGTGGATCATGGCCTGTGCCAGTTTGCCGAGAGCGATCTTGCCGTCCGGGATCAGCACGAAGCAGTTGATGCCGGCGCGCGCCGCATAGGCCGCCGCCGACGCCGAGGTGTTGCCGGTCGAGGCGCAGACGATGGCGCGGCTGCCGGACTCGACCGCCTTGGTGACGGCCATGGTCATGCCGCGATCCTTGAACGAGCCGGTCGGGTTCAGGCCCTCGAACTTCACGTAAAGGTTGACCTGCTTGCCGATCAGCGTGGGGATATTGACGAGCTGGATCAGGGGTGTATTGCCTTCGTTCAGGCTGACGGCCTTTGTGTCCGGGGCCACGGGCAGGCGGTTACGGTATTTGTCGATGAGGCCGGTGTAGCGTGGGGTCATGAAGGGTTTCTGGTAATTTCTGAATCTAAAGTAAGTGGGGACGTCGTGTGCGGGTTTCGGCCAGGGCGCGCTCGCTTAGCTTGGCCAGAACTGTTCATCAAGAATTTGCTCCAGGGTATAGGGGCACTCGGCCGGAAAAGGTGACTGGAGAAAGCCGGTTTCATCCAACGCGGCCCGCTCACCATTCCGGTAGGCGCGTATGAGAAATTCAGGCATCCGGACATTCAGGCTGGGACTGTCTTCCAGGATCAGCGCCAACTGGCGGCGTTGTTCATTGATCGTCAAACGCCAACTGGTGCACCGGCGTTCCGGTTGGTATGCCCACTTCAGCAAGTGGGCCAGCAATACCGCCAGCCGGTTGATCAATTCCCGCCGGTCGCGTGCGCCCATGCTTTCCAGTTCCTCAATCAGGTGTCCAATATCCAGCCGATCAAGCCGGCTAGCCTTTAATAGGGCCGCCTGCTCCTCGATCCAGCGCTGGAAATCAGTTTGATAGGTGTTCACGGCGGTATTGATACGCTATTGGGCATAAACGTCATCGGGGGTATAGGCAGCGCCGCTTTCAAACATAACGAAACCTGAACTTTCTCTCCATCCCCAGGCAACAGCCCATTCGCTAACCCAGCGTCTCCATCCGGATGCGCTTGACCGGTCCGCCAATCGTGGGCAGGGCCTCGATGCTGGCGATGGCGGCGTCCAGTTCCCGTTCGCGCACCTTGTGGGTCAGCATGATGATGGGCAACTGGTTTTCGCCCTGGGGTGGCTCCTTCTGCAGGATGGCCTCGATGCTGATGCGGTGATCGGCCAGAATACGGGTGACATCCGCCAACACGCCTGGCTGATCGCTGGCGCTGAGGCGCAGGTAATACGCCGTTTCGATCTCTGCGATCGGCAGGATGGGCAAATCGGCGATGGCGCCGGGCTGGAAGGCGAGATGGGGCACCCGGTTGTGCGGGTCGGCGGTGAGGGTGCGCGTCACGTCGATGATGTCGGCCACCACCGAGGAGGCCGTCGGCTCCGCGCCGGCGCCGGCGCCGTAGTAGAGGGTGGGACCCACGGCGTCACCCTTGACCAGCACGGCGTTCATGACGCCATTGACGTTGGCGATCAGCCGCCGTTCCGGGATCAGCGTGGGATGGACGCGCAATTCGATGCCCATGGCGGCGCGGCGGGCGATGCCCAGCAGCTTGATCCGGTAGCCCAGCGCCTCGGCATAGGCGACGTCCAGGGCAGTGATGCCGGTGATGCCCTCGATATAGACCTTGTCGAACTGCAAGGGTATGCCAAAGGCGATGGAGGCCAGAATGGTCAATTTGTGCGCGGCGTCCACGCCCTCGACGTCGAAGGTTGGGTCCGCCTCGGCATAGCCCAACGCTTGCGCTTCGGCCAGCACATCGGCGAAATCCCGTCCTTTCTCCCGCATCTCGGTCAGAATGAAGTTGCAGGTGCCGTTGATGATGCCCGCGACCCATTCCACCGTGTTGCCGGCCAAGCCCTCGCGGATGGCCTTGATGATGGGGATGCCACCCGCTACAGCGGCTTCGAAGGCCACCATCAGGCCTCTTTCCCTCGCCTTGGCGAAAATCTCGTTGCCATGCTTGGCGATCAAGGCCTTGTTGGCGGTGACGACGTGCTTGCCATTGTCCAGCGCCGCCAGCACCAGTTCGCGCGCCGGACTGAGGCCACCGATGAGTTCGACGATGATGTCGATGGCGGGATCGTTGACGATTTCAAAGGCATCGGTGGTGAGCCGGATACCTTCGGTATCGCAGATGCGGGCGCGGTTCAGGTCCAGGCTGGCGGCGGAGACGATCTGGATCGCGCGTCCGGCGCGGCGGGTGATTTCCCCGGCGTTGCGCTTGAGTACGCGGACAGTGCCACCGCCCACGGTACCAATGCCCAGCAGGCCGATATTGATGGGTTTCAAAGCATGTTCCTCAAAGACTTGTGGGATACCAGGGATTTCGCGCCCACTCATGTCGCGCTGTCTTTGCGCATCATGTTGCGGATTCCACGCACGGCCTGGCGGGTTCGGTGTTCGTTCTCGATCAGGCTGAAGCGGACATGGTCGTTACCGTATTCGCCAAAGCCGATTCCGGGCGATACGGCCACCTGCGCTTCCAGCAGCATCCGTTTGGAGAATTCCAGCGAACCGAGGTGACGATACTGCTCGGGGATTGGCGCCCACATGAACATGGTGGCCTTGGGTTTCTCGATGTCCCAGCCAATGCCTTGCAGGCTCGACCAAAGCACGTCGCGCCGGCTACGGTAGGTCTCGCGGATGTCATGCACACAATCCTGCGGACCCTCCAGCGCCGTGATCGCGGCGACCTGAATCGGTGTGAACGTGCCATAGTCAAGATAGGACTTGATGCGTCCGAGCGCGGCGACCAGTTCCCGGTTGCCGCACATGAAGCCGACGCGCCAGCCCGGCATGTTGTAACTTTTGGAGAGAGTGAAGAATTCCACGGCGACGTCGGTCGCTCCCGGCACCTGCAGGATGGAAGGCGCGACATAACCGTCGAACACGATGTCCGCATAAGCAATGTCATGTACGACCCAGATCTTGTACTCCCGCGCCAGAGCTACCACCTTTTCAAAAAATTCCAGTTCGACGCACTGGGTCGTGGGATTGCCGGGAAAGTTGAGCACCAGCATCTTGGGCTTGGGCCAGGAAGTCTTGATGGCCTTTTCCAGTTCCTCGAAGAAATCCACGCCGGGCACCAGCGGCACATGCCGGACATCCGCGCCTGCCAGAACGAAGCCGTAGGGATGGATGGGGTAGGCGGGGTTCGGTACCAGTGCGGCATCGCCGGGACCCATGGTGGCCATGGCGAGGTGCGCCAGACCTTCCTTGGAGCCAATGGTGACGATGGCCTGGGTGTCCGGGTCGAGTTCCACGCCGTAGCGGCGATCGTACCAACCGCAGATCGCCTTGCGCAGGCGGATGATGCCCTTGGAAACCGAATACCGATGCGCCGTGCCTTTTTGCGCGACCTCGATCAGTTTGTCGACGATATGCTGGGGCGTCGCTCGATCCGGGTTGCCCATGCCGAAGTCGATGATATCGACTCCCGCCGCCCTCTGCTTTGCCTTGAGTTCGTTGACGATATTGAAAACATACGGCGGGAGCCGTTTGATGCGTTGGAATTCTTCCATCCCGGATTATGCCATTGAAAAGCTGGAGGCGCGGCTTGACCGCGGGCAAGCCTGTAAAAGTACCGATGCGCCAGAAGACTGTCAACGAAAATGGCGAGTCTGGTACCTATATCTCGGAAAAATCCAAACGATCATGATGTTCGGCCCCTGTCACGGCGAGAGGCATGTCCGATCCTGCGTCACATCGGGATGGCCAGCGCTCGATTGGCTTTCGTCACCCGATTCGAGCGCTCGCCGGCGTGGTGGCACGGCTAAATATGCAAGCAGGGTCGTTTTAACCGGGCATCCCGCCGGATATGGGTGTGGGGGGACCGTCTTGCCGGCGCAAAACCCAGTGGTTGATCGGGCCAGTGATAACCCTGAAAAAGTCATTCGATTTTCAGCGAGCGAAGGGTGAAGGGTTTTGGGGAAGTTGCCAGGGTTTCCGAAGGCCGTTCGCCGAACAGGTTTCTATAATCGACGGCAAAACGACCCAACTCATAAAAACCGTGACTATGGGCGATGTGCGTTACGCTGACGCTGCCTTGTGGTGCGGCGAGGAGCGCTCGCCTGACGGCGTGAAAGCGCCTCATCCGCATATATTGCCGAGCGCTGATATCAAAGGTGTCCTGGAAGGCGCGCTGCAGAGTTCTTTGGCTAATACCGATTTCCTGGCTGAGCCGGCCAATGGTCAAGCCCTCATGGGAATGCGCATTCAGGTAAGCCAGGGCGTGGCGCAGACCGTTCGTGCGTCTGGTCAAACGGTCGGCCGGATATGGATTCACGGAATCGAGGTCGATGGTGGTCACAAGATTATCGATCACATCGGATTCCAGGCATTCAATGACTGGAAAATATTGCAGCATTTCAGGGCGTGATCTCACCTCGCTGAAGACGCGGTCCAGCCAGGCGCGAAAACGGCAGGCCGCGGCTGAAGGGGTCGGAAGGAAGCGCTGGCTGGCGAGGTGGATGAGTTTATTGTAGTTCGCCTCCGTCAGGCATTTCCGGACCAAGGACATTTCCAACAACAGGATGTAATGTTTTTGTCCCGTGGCGAACGCTACATCCAGAACCCCAGGTAGCATGCAGGGAAAGCCCGAAAGGGCGATTGCCGATTTCCAGTAAAGGGTATCGGGCGCCGGTCGGATGGGTACCGCTATGGCCAACATGTTGTTGGGGCCAAGGCCGCGCAAGCGCAGGGAGCCCCAGTAGTCCTCGCGGTAGAGAATCATCGAAGAGGTCCTCAGGTAACTCATGCGGTAGCCGTAATTGCGGCTTGTGGGTAGGCAGAGGATTTCCCAGGGACGCAGTGCCTGTTCAACGAGACAGGGCTCGGCAGGCGTCAGATCGCCTACTTCGATGCGCGGTATCGCGAGGTGAATGGCTCCACTCGCTGGCGGTGAGGATTCAAACATTCTGCGGTGTTTGTTCTAATTATCGATAGCTCGCGGCAATGACCCAAGGCTATCATAGAGACCTGTCGGAAATTGCATAACGCCGACAACGGTGGCTGAGGTAGCCTTACCGCTAGTGACTGTCTGTCGCGGCCCGTTGGCCTGCCGGCACTCATCCATCGTTGTTTTCCAAGGGAACCCTATGAAGCAGAGCGCATGTAAGACTCGAAGGATTCTGATGTTGGTGGTCACCTTGGCGTCCGGCGTGACCGGTTGCACCAAGTACAACCCGAGCACCGGACAGCAGGAAGTCGACTATGGCGCCACGGCGGGCGTGGCGGGGGCCGCGATGGGCGCGGCGGCCCTGGGCGTCGCCCTGAGCAATAATAACGATGACCGGTATTATTACGGAGGTCCTGCCTATTACGGGGGAGGCTATAGGGGCGGATATTACGGCGGCGGAGCACGGTATAACCGGGTAAATCGCAATACTTACAATAAAGTCAACGTCGTCAACGTGAACAAGTCGGCACGCAGGAATCAAGTCAATCGGGTCAATCGACAGGCCAGGGTCAATAACAATGTGGGCAATCGGCAGGCGAGGGTCAACAGGAATGTCGGCAATCGACAAGGCCGCGCTCAGGGGAACTTCAACCGTGGAGGCCGTCACCGCCGGTGATTACATTCCTGACCTTCACTGACTACCCTTATTCCCATTGAAATATTGAGGTTGATCGCCATGTGGAAACTACTTCTGGCCTTATCCCTGTCCGTTTCTTTTGCAACCGCCGACGCGGCAACCCGCGGCAGCGCCAAGACATCCACTTCGGCACCCCTGCAATTCAAGTACGAGCCGGTCTTGCAGCGCCTGGATCTGCGTGTGGCCAAGCTGATGGGCGAGGAGAATCAAAAAACCTTGCGGCATATGGCGGAAGCCTCGGTCCTGTCCGATTACTGTGCCGCCGTGGACTTGGATCAGGAAGCTTTCAAGAAATCCTTTGACGCCCTGGGCACGAGCAATCCTCCCCGCAAACCCGTGGATCAACGCGATTTTGAAAACAAGGTGATGACCTTTTTCGGCGTGTATGTGGGTTTGCTGGTCGCGGAAGGCACGGATCGCCAGCCTGAAATTTGCGCCCTGGCCCAAAAGCTCAAGGAAGAGCAGAAGCCGGTCAGCCGCTTCTGGTTGAAGATATCCTCCGCCGCCCAGCCCGTCACCGGCAAGTAACCCAAGAACCCTTGAGCATGTGGCATCGAACAAGTCACTGATGCCATAGTTCACAGAGATGCATCGAGATTGGATTGCGTCGATGGCGAATGCCCTCGGCACAAAGATCCCGCGGGCTGTCTTGGCGCCCTGGTCACGCCGTGTGGCATTGCTGCTCGGCGCGTCGCTCCCGGTACAGGCGGATGATTGGCATCTAACCAGCCTGGGTATGCTGTTTTACACCGACGATGTCGCGATATTTTCCGCCACCCGCCGCCTCACCCTGGATGGCGACCCGACCCAGCCGGCGTTGGATAATCGAGAGACGGGCCAGGGCGCCGACGGGGTTTTCGAGCCCATGGTCAACCTGGCCCGTTCTTGGGACACGTCTTATGGGACCAGTACTCTCGACGTGCAGGGGCAAGGCTTCGTGTTCTTCAACCAGACCCGCTATAACCAGGGCACCTTCCGTTTCCAGGCCAAGCAGGATTTCTCGCCGCGCACCTCCTTGCTGTTCCGCTATTACGTCGCCCCCGATCTGTATCTGGGCGAGAACGTGGTCCGGCTACCCGGCATGTCTCTCGAAAGCGAACATCACGAAGCGGGCGGGGAGGAGCCGGTTGCACTAGCCGCCGAGCGCGTCACCAGCCAGATCGGCTTACTCCGGGTGCAACAGCAATTGACGGAGGGCTTGGATCTCCGCTTGCTGGGGCGCTACGGAACCCGTCGCTATACCGAAAAGTTCGCGCAGCGCGACCTGAATCTGTGGACCCTGGGGCCGCATCTGGAATGGCGCATCGCGGAGCCGGTCAAGCTGGTGTTGGGTTATCACTATGAACGCGGCACAGCCGTGGGCCAGGAGCAACCGGAACTGGCGGATGACGTGTCCTACAACAATAACTATGTTTCCACCGAACTGGAGATCGAACTCCCCGAGGACCTGACTTTCATCGCCGGTCTGCATTACGAGCGCAACCAGTGGACCAGCCCCTTTCAGGAAGACGAACGCTACGGGGCTATCGAAACCATCTGGCAGGGTGAAGCCATCCTGATCTGGCGCATGACCGAGGCAACCAAGCTGTATGGCGGCGTCCAGCACTCCAGCCGCTCGGAGAATGTCAGTGCGGTGTCGATACCCAACACCAACGTGGCCTTGGGCATTCAGCTCCGGTTTTGATGCCCCCATCCGTTACAGAATTACCCGCGCGACCCATTCGGCGGCGTCGCCATGGCTGCCGAAAATGAATAACACTGAATGTCGCGTTTGCGCTAATGTTGACCATTGCCCCAGAGAGGCGGGCCATCGGTAACGTGCTCTGGCGTTCGCCAAAGTTTCGCATCATTCAGAGGAGGAGATGCCCGATGCAACAACGACATTCCGTTTTCACGCTGGGGCTGCGGGGAAGCTTCCTGCTTCCCGCGGCCGGCTTTTCCACAATGCCGACGCCCACCGCCGGTTGACCGCCAGGCTGTGATGGGCGAGGCGCCCCCGTCGCGCCCCGCCCTTTGAGTCTGGCAATGACCCCCTCCGAAAGATACCAACACGCATGACCCATATTCTCATTCTCGGGGCGACCGGGCAGGTAGGACAGGAACTTCTGGCTCTGGCCCTGAGCCATCCAGACGTTACCCGAGTGGTCGCGCCCACCCGTCAGCCTTTACCCGTCCATCCCAAACTCGAAAATCCACAGGTCGACTATGAGCAGTTGCCGCCGGATGCCCCTTGGTGGCGGGCGGACATGGCCTTGTGCGCGCTGGGGACCACGCTCAGGCGGGCGCGATCCCGGGCCGGGTTTTATCGGGTGGATCATGATTACGTGCTGGCGGCGGCCCGACTGATTCAGCGGGCGGGTACACCGGTCTTCGGGCTGGTATCCTCGCTGGGCGCCAATCCTGGCTCGCGGGTGTTCTACCTGCGGGTCAAGGGCAAAATCGAGCAGGATCTCGACGCCCTGGCGTTCCCTTCCCTCATCATGATACGGCCCTCCTTGCTGGTGGGCGGTCCCAGGGCCAGCGCCCACCCGGTGGAAGCTCTGGGCCTGTTCGCCGCCAAGTGGCTGAGCGCCCTGTTACCGCGACAGTACCGCGCCGTGACCACTCGGGCAGTGGCGCTCAACTTGTTCCAGGCTTGCAGGGAAGCGCGTCCTGGCGCCCACATTATCGAGTCAGACGTCATTACGAGCGGGCCAGTCGTCAATCCCATTCAAACCTGAGGCGCAACATGAATATCAGACAGCTTTTTCTCATCGTGGCGTTCGCTCTGGTTTCGGTCATCGCCCTGTTGTATGGCGTGAGTCCGCAATGGTTCGGCCGGACCTTCCTCGATCTGCCGCAACTGGACCCCAACATCGCACACATCCTGCGCGCGGTCATGGGTTTGTATATTGCGTTGGGACTCTTCTGGCTATACGCCGCCTTTCATGCGCCGTTCCGGAGCGCGGCGATCCTGACCACGGCGATTTTTTCCGGCGGTCTGGTGGCGGGACGCATCGTCAGCCTGTTCAACGAGGGGTTGCCCGCGCCGTTGCTAACCTTTTACGTCGTGGCGGAATTGGTTTTGGTGCCGGTAGCCTGGTGGGTTTACCGGCTGGACGAATGAAAACCCGCGGATGCTGATCATGGAACAACGCATGAGAAGCTGGCTGCCCTGGCTCATGGGGGTGGCGCTCTGGTGGTCTTCCGGCGCATGGGCCGTCACCCGTGATCCCCTGCCCTCCTGGAACCCGGGTGATGCCAGGCAGGCCATCACCGGCTTTGTCGCCGATATCACCCGGCAGGGTTCGCCCGACTACGTGCCGCCGGCGGAACGCATCGCCGTCTTCGACAACGATGGCACGCTCTGGGCTGAGCAGCCCATGTATGTCCAGTTGGCGTTTGCCCTGGAGCGCCTCCGGCAATTGGCGCCCCAGCATCCCGAATGGCGGACGACGGAACCGTATCGGGCGGCGCTGGCCGGCGACGTCAAAACCCTGGCGGCGGGCGGGGCCAAGTCAGTCCTGGAACTGCTCATGGCCACTCACGCCGGCATGACCACCGATGCGTTCGAGAGCCTGGTCAGGGACTGGTTGGCTCATGCCCGTGATCCCCGCTTCAACCGCCCGTACACCGAACTGACCTATCAGCCCATGCGGGAATTGCTGGATTATCTTCGTGCCCATGGCTTCAAGACCTATGTCGTTTCGGGCGGCGGCGCCGAATTCATGCGGCCCTGGATCGAGCAGGCCTATGGCATACCGCCCGAACAGGTGATCGGCAGCCGCCTCCGGGAGCAATACGAAGTCCGCGATGGCCAGCCGGTCATCGTCCGCCTGCCTGAAATCGATTTCATCGACGACAAGGCCGGCAAGCCGATCGGCATTCACCAGCATATCGGTCGGCGCCCCATCCTGGCCTTTGGCAATTCCGACGGTGATTTCGAAATGCTGGAGTGGACCACGGCGGGTCCCGGCCGGCGTCTCGGGCTGATTGTGCGGCATGACGACGCCGAGCGGGAGTGGCGCTACGATCGAGAATCGCCCTTTGGCCGCCTGGCGCGGGCACTGGATGAGGCGCCCGCCCGGGGCTGGATCGTCACCAGCATGAGGCGCGACTGGAAGCGGGTCTTTGCCTTTCAGCCATCGCTGAAAACCGTCCCGCTACCCGGTTCAGCCAGGGCGCCGTGACCATGACCCTTCGCGCGCGATGACTTAAAATCCGACTGAACAGTCTCCCTCAAGTGGCTTGATTCAGGCACTCATGCCAAACTGAATCCGGCCACCTCCCTGGGCGCTGGATGACGCCCCTCATGGCGGGGCTGGTCCTCTCTCGCCTTCTTGTCGGTTTCCTTGACGCGGCAGGGACCATGCTATGGATCGTCCACCCAGTTCGATTCGCCGCGCCAGCCCAAGCCAGGAGGAAGTCAATGTCAAAGCCTGCCGCGCACATTCGTGCAACGTCCCGACAGACCTGTGAAATCCATGACCTGGAAGAGCATCTGCGTGAGGTAGCCAAACTTGCGGGTCATTTCGCAACGCCATTCGGCGGCCACGACTGGGCTGATCTGGCGGGGCTTTGGCATGACCTCGGCAAATACCGCCCAAGATTCCAACGCTATCTCGACGTGGCCAGCGGCTTCGACCGTAGGAGCGGGCTTCAGCCCGCGACCGAACCGACCAGCAATCTCGCCCTTGGGAGTGAACTTCAGCCCGCGACCGACCCGGACGCCCACATCGAAGGCAGACCGGGCAAGGTGACGCATTCCACCGCTGGCGCCCTGCTGGCCTGTCAGCGGCTGGGCGTGCCGGGGCGCGTCCTGGCCTACCTGATCGCCGGCCATCACGCGGGACTGTCCGACTGGCATAGCGAAGAATCCAGCTTGGCTCATCGGCTCGATGGCGACCGCGCCGCCGAGGAATTGCGGGAAGCCCTGGCGGCCGAACCGCCGGCCGATTTGCTCACCGCCCACGAAGGCAACGTCTTGGACCTGCGCCAGGCGCCCGGCAAGAGCGAAGGGTTCGCGCTTTGGGTACGGATGCTGTTTTCTTGTCTGGTGGACGCGGATTTTCTCGACACCGAAGCCTTCATGGATGGGGTCCGGGCCGGGCAACGCGGCGGCTACCCCGATATCGCGACCCTGCTGTGCGCCTTCAATCGCCACATGGGCGCATTGACCGCTGATGTCGCGGCCACCGGCCCCCTGTCGACGGTCAACCGGCTGCGCGCGGACATTCTCCAGCAATGCCGCGCCAAGGCGGCCGAGACGCCGGGCGTGTTCACCCTGACCGTGCCGACCGGCGGCGGCAAGACCCTGTCCAGCCTGGCCTTTGGTCTCGAACACGCGCGGCGTCACGGCAAACGGCGGATCATCTATGTCATCCCCTACACCAGCATCATCGAGCAGACCGCCGACATCTTCCGCGAGGTGTTCCGCGATCTCGAACCCGATCCGGTGGTGGAACATCACAGCAATATCGACGTGGCGGACATCGAGGAAACCGCCAGAAGCCGGCTGGCCTGCGAAAACTGGGACGCGCCGATCATCGTGACGACCAATGTCCAGTTTTTCGAATCATTGTTCGCGGCCCGCACCTCCCGGTGCCGGAAACTCCACAACCTGACCGACAGCATCGTCATTCTCGACGAAGCCCAGATGCTGCCGCCGGACTATCTGCAACCGATCCTCGACGTGCTCCGCTTGCTGACCCGGCACTACGGCATGACCGTGGTGCTGTCCACCGCGACCCAGCCCGCGCTGACGACCCGGCAATACTTCGACCCAAGTTACAACATCCGGGGGCTGGACGACGTGCGCGAACTGATGGCGCACGGTCCCCATGTGCAAGAGCCCGATGAATTGTATCGGGCGCTCCAGCGCGTCAAGGTGGAACTGCCCCAGGATTGGCACGCCCCGCGGTCATGGCCTGACCTTGCTCAGGAACTGGCTGGCCATGCGCAAGTGCTCTGCATCGTCAACCGCCGCAAGGAAGCCCGCGAACTCTTCCAGGCAGTGCACCGGCAGCAGCCCGAAGGGACGCTGCACCTCTCCGCCCTGATGTGCGGCGCCCACCGCGCGGACGTCATCCAGCGCATCAAGGAACGGCTCGCGGCCGGTCTGCCGACGCGGGTGGTCAGCACCCAATTGGTAGAGGCGGGCGTCAACCTGGACTTCCCCCTGGTCTACCGGGCCCTGGCCGGACTCGATTCCATCGCCCAGGCGGCCGGGCGCTGCAACCGGGAAGGACTTCTGACGTGGGGGCGGGTGGTCGTGTTCATCCCGCCTCGGCCCGCGCCGCCGGGTTTTCTGCTCCGGGCGGAAAACGCCAGCCGCGGCGTGCTCCATGGATGGGACGGCGATCCCCTGGACCGCGCCCTGTTCTCCCGCTATTTCGAACACCCGTATGCCGCATGCGATCTGGACCGGCACGGCATCGGCAAGTTGCTGGCAGTCGACAGCCGCACGCTCGCGGTCAACTTTCGCACCGCCGCCGCCCGCTTCCGGCTCATCGCGGACGAAGACACGGTCCCCGTCATCGTCCGCTATCACCCGCCCGGCGTCGAAGCCGTCACCCTTGACGCACTCCTGGGCAAGCTGCGCAAGGATGGGCCGGAGCGCTGGTTGATCCGCAAGTTGCAACGCTACACCGTGACCGTGCACCGCCGTGACGCGGCGCGCTGGGCCGCCGCTGGCGATCTGGAGGAATGGCAACCCGGCTGTTACCTCCAGGTCAGCGATGTGGCCTATTCCGACCAATTGGGCCTGGTGCTGGGGGATGATGCCGGACCCTTGCCAGTGCTGTATGTGTAACGCACCCGGCGCGCCTGCCGTTCATGCCGCCCTCTCGGGGGGCGGGCCCATGGATTGCAGGCGCAGAGCGCGGTAGGAGCGGGCTTCAGCCCGCGACGTGGCCAGTGTCTCCTGTCCCACACCCTCTATCTGACCCTCCATTCTGGGCGGTGGTACAAACCATACCGGCCATTCCTCGGCCCGGATGGCGGGGCGATCTCGACTGACCGCCACGCGCAAGGTGACAAGCTTGTCAGTCCTGACAGGGAAACCCGCCAATGGCATAGTGTGCGCACCGTAGCCAACCGATACCGGAAATCACGCATCATGACCGTCTATTTCATCACCCGCCATCCCGGCGCCGTGGCCTGGGCGCGCGAGGAGGGCATCCAAGTCTCCCAACTCATAGACCACCTGGAGGTGGAACGCATCCAGCCCGGCGACACCGTGGTCGGCACCCTCCCGGTCAATCTCGCCGCCCGCGTCTGCGCCCGTGGCGGGCGCTACCTGCATCTGTCGCTCGAACTGCCCCCCGAATGGCGCGGGCGGGAACTGTCGGCGGAGGACATGCGGCGGTTCGGGGCGCGGGTGGAGGAGTATGCGATTGTTTCCATTGCCAAGAAAGGAGCATCCCATTGACCGTCTATCTCTGCACGTGCGGTACCAGCGCCGCCAAGAACTTGCCCAAGCCGCCTCCCTTCAACGCCGCCTGGGTCGAAAACCAAGGCGGCATCAAAGCGGCGGCTCGGCTGATATTCGAAAGTTTCGAGCGCTATCGGATGAACGATGAGGACGCCCTGACTCGCCAGCTCTCCGCCGAGATTCATTCTTTGGCACGGATGCAGGTCGGCGCGGGTGACCGGGTCGTCTTGCTCAGCTCCGAGACTGGCGACGGTCAAGCCTGCGCCCTGGCCGTGAAAACCTACCTCGAACGCGAAATCCCGGATATCGATTGTGTAATGCAGGTGGTTGATGGGCTACAAGTGCGCGACGCCCAGCGCTTTCGCACGCAAGGCGTGGTCAATTTCGTCAAGCTGGCCCTGCGGGAAATCGAAGGGCATGGCGCCGCACAATGCGTGTTCAATCCCACGGGAGGTTTCAAGAGCCTGGTGGCGTATACCGTGCTGCTCGGCATGATCAAGGGCGTCGAAGCCCGTTACATCTTCGAGCAATCCAGTGAACTGATTGCCCTGCCAAGCTTTCCAGTGGAATTCGCCCGCGAGCGCCTTGCGCCCTTGCAACTCCTGATCGAACAGATCGAGCGAGAAAGTTTCATTGACCGCGCTGAATGGGAACGGTCGATTCCCTTCGAGGATCGGCGGACATACGCCTCGCTGTTTGAGCAGGTGGACAACGCCATCACTCTTTCTCCGGTGGGTTTTCTGGTCCTGGAGGAGTTGCGACAGCCCAGCGCCCTGGCACCATTCCTGTCCCGCAAGGCCATCGACGATTTGACCAAGGTGCGGGCCATTGAAGGTTGCAAGCCGCTGGCATTCCTGGCCCGGGTGGCGAAGGACCGGCCGCAATTGGAAAGCGCCAGGCATGAAGCTTTCGGCCTGGGGTTGTTCTGGCTCAAACCCGGCAGCCATACCCGTGACCGCTACCTGGTCTCCGTCGAGGGTTGGCGTCTGCTGGTATGGCGTATCGTCGACCACGACGAATACGACGACATGCTGGAACGTCATCGCAAAACCGAGCAAGGCAGGCGCATCATGGATGACCGCCGTAGTGTCTATGAGCCGTTTTTCCGCATGGATATCCACGAAACAGAATGACCCCTGTTTTGGCCCTGACGTTCAACCAGACTCGTCATTCCGGCGGGGACTCCGGAATCCAGAGCCATGGACGGTAGCTTGGTGTTCTTGCCGGCCGCGAAGCCACGCCACTGGCTTTCGCCGCCCATGGGCTGAATGACCAAGCCGGGACCATGCTTGATTGACCTATGACGCCATACTTCCAAGGAGAACATCATGTCTATCATCACCGCCACCTACCGCATAGTCACCCCCATGTTCCTGGGCGACGCCGACCAGAACGCCACGGAAATCCGCCCGCCCTCGGTGAAGGGGGCGCTGAGATTTTGGTGGCGGGCATTGAATTGGGGGCGGATACGGGGGCAATGCGGGAATGACGCCGAGGCTTTAAGACAGTTGCACAAGGAAGAGGCAAATTTATTTGGTGCCGCGGCTGAAGACAATAAATCCTATGGACAAGCGCGGTTTATGTTGCGTTTGAAATATACCAAAGATGCGGCCAAGCAGGAATTTGCTTGGGATCATCGGCCAGGCGTTCAATATCTCCTTGGTCAAGGACTCTGGCATTTTAAAGAACAGCTGCTCCGTGGTTTCATCGCCCCTGGATCGTTAGAGCGTGTTAAGAAATCTAAGTGATTGATTTATAATGAAACATCATAGGTGACCCCCCCAAAAAACCGATCCAAGAGGGGGGCAGAGTATCTCCCTGACCTTCATATAACCTCTATCTGC
>Ga0172372_10006661_pt1 | contig 15716 bp, 12 predicted proteins | sample LakKiv5m_2_FD_114544 | JGI IMG/M metagenome (GOLD analysis project Ga0172372, IMG submission 114544) | Freshwater microbial communities from Kabuno Bay, South-Kivu, Congo - kab_092012_9.5m | ecosystem: Environmental > Aquatic > Freshwater > Lake | place: Democratic Republic of the Congo...
ATCTTTTACAGACGGACTAAGAGGTTTTTTAAAAACATTTAAGCTACCAGGAGAGGCACAGAAAATTGACAGGCTAGTTGAGTCATTCAGTTGTATTAGCATTTGCGACCATTATGCTTGCTATTTTGTCAAAGTTAACCCAGGTTACGAACTTAGTCCCACAGCTCTTAAAACTGATAAGACTTTTGAGAAATTGGATTTATTATTAAAATCTCCTAAATCCGACAACAGTAGTGTACAAAAAGTTTTTCCCGACATTGGGAGTAATGTTACTGCTGAAGTAACAAAAACTAAATCTTTCTTGAGTAAACTTACTGGTTATGAAGGAACAATAACCCTCACAGATGAATCAACAAAAGCTAAAGTTACTGTACAAGTGTATAAACCAAACGTATTTTCGCAATATCTATTTGGGGATAAACCAAAAACTATTATTCAGCCAATAGCAGAAAAAAGATCACAAGCTTCTTTAGATTTGGCTGCAAAAGTAGCAGCAGGTTTTTCCTCTCCTCTTAGCTCTATAAAAGCTACTTAATGATTATGAAAAAACAGATATGCACAAATCATATGAAACACATAAAAACAATGGGTGTGATACATGATTGAATTTAAGACATAAAATAACACATAAAAAAGCGTGGTGAAGTTGGTGGAATAAATAATAGTGTTTTTAATAAAACAGCTAAAGTTGCGGCACTGAAGAGCTGCTAATTTTATATACATAATCTATATTATGGAAAATAAAGTAAATGTTATTGATTGGCAGAATACGCAGACTACTTAGTAGCCTAGCGAAAACTTTTTGAGTTTTCGCTAAGTTATAGAGAATCTAGGTTTACTTACTTAGATTTAGTAGCTCCATCAAGGGCAGCACCCAAAATATCACCAAGACTTGCACCACTATCTGTTGAACCATATTCTTTTATAGCTTTTTGGCGCTCTTCGATTTCTAAAGCTTTAATAGAAAGCCCTATTTTTTTAGTGGATTTATCAATAGATATTATTTTTGCGTCTAATCTATCGCCTTTTGCAAATCTTTCTGGTTTCTGGTCATATTTTTCAGCTGATAAATCAGCTTTTTTAATAGTACCGACTGCTTTACCATCAATATCCACTTCGATTCCATCGTCTTTTACCTCACTTACAACGCAGGTTACAACCATATTTTTCTTAAATTCTTCTAGGTCATTACCTTCATTTGGGTCTTCAGACAACTGTTTAATACCAAGTGCTACTCTATCCTTATCAATATCAATACTAAGCACTTTGCATTCAACCTCATCGCCTTTTTTGAATCTTTTTAAAGCCTCTGATCCGTTTTCATCCCAGCTAATATCAGATTCATGGATCATTCCATCAGTATTGACGTCAATAGCTACAAACATACCAAAATCCGTAATATTTCTGATAGGAGCTTTAATTACACTACCTACAGGGTGGTTTTGAGCAAATTTTACTAAAGGATTATCCTGGCATCTTTTTATACTTAAAGAAATTCTATGTTTATCAGTATCTACATCTAAAATAATAAACTCAACTTCTTGTCCAATGGTTAATAATTTTTTAGGGTTTTGATTTGTTTTACCCCAAGAAATTTCTGAAGAGTGTACTAAGCCTTCGATACCGTCTTTTAATTCAATAAATGCACCATAATCAGCAATATTCGTAACTTTCCCCTTCATTACCTTATTAACAGGGAATTCCTCCTTAATATTCTGCCATGGATTAGTATCTAGCTGCTTCATACCAAGAGAGATCCTTTTTGTATCTTCATTATATTTAATAACTACTACCTTAATTTCTTGACCAAACTTTAGCACTTCTGAAGGATGGTTAATTCTCCCCCATGAAATATCAGTAACGTGTAATAATCCGTCTACACTACCAAGATCAACAAAAGCTCCATAATCGGTAATGTTTTTGACTACTCCTGTTAAGATCGTTCCCTCTTTAATTTGGGATAACATTTCATCTCTAGCTTCTGATCTTGACTCTTCAAGTATAGCTCTTCTTGAAACAACAATGTTACCGAGTTTTTTGTCCATCTTTAAAATTTGAAAAGGCTGTTCAATGTTCATAATTGAAGTAGGATCTTTTATTGGTCTTACATCCACTTGGCTTCCAGGTAAGAAAGCTACTACTCCTTTTAAGTCAACTGTAAAACCTCCTTTGACTCTTCCAAAGATAACTCCCATAACATTTTGTTGCTTTTCAAACAACTCTTCAAGCATCACCCAAGATTCTTCCCTAATAGCTTTTTCACGGCTTAAAACAGTTCCTCTTCGACCTTCAACTTTTTCAACGAACACATCAACTATATCACCTACTTTTGGCAATACCTGATTCATACCTGTTTGAAATTCTGCTACTGGTATTCTTCCTTCATTTTTAAGGCCAACATCAACAACTATAACATCAGAGTTAGTTTCTACCACCTGCCCTTTTACTACCATACCTTCTTTTACATGGCTGGTATTAACACTTTCTAGTAGATGGGCAAACTCTTCGTTATTTGGAGTAATTTCACTTAATTGAGGGATAAATCTTTTCTTTTTTAACATAAATAATATACTTTTTAGGCAACTAAATCGTACCAAAATTTAGCGCAAGTTTTGAGGTTAACAAATAAGCTATATCCCTTTGGTACTAAAGATTTGGGATTAACTTAACTCTATATAATTTTTGATTTCAGCTATTACTTGCTTTTGATTCATATGGCTTGTGTCAATAATAAAAGCATCTGAAGAAACCAAGAGAGGATCAGTTATGCGCATACTGTCTCTTAAATCCCGTTCTTTAAGTAATTCTAAAACCTCTTCCAGTTTACATTTTTTTCCTTCTTCATGCAACTGCTTATATCTTCTTTCTGCTCTTTTATTAACATCGGCAGTAATAAAAATTTTTAAATCGGCATCTTTTGCTATTACGGTGCCTATATCACGCCCTTCCATTATAATTCTTGGGTGTGTTTTAACCATTAGAATTAGGCATTTATTTATATTAGCACGTACCTCTGGAATAGTAGAAATTTTAGACGCATAATTCCCTATATTTTCCTGATTTAAATCTACCCCTTTTGTAAGTTCGGTCAGATTATCACTTCTGGAAAGTTCTATTATTTTTTTTACCTCTGTAACATCGATATTGTTAACTATACACAAATAAGCCAGACTTCTATAAAAAATACCGGATTGTACATACTCCAAATTAAATTCAGAAGCAAGCATTCTCCCTATCGAGCCTTTTCCGGATGCTGATGGACCATCTAAGGCTATAACAAAACGATTATGTTGGTTGTATGCTTTCTCTTTTAAGTTTTTCATTTATTCTTGATAATTAATCTTTAGCTAATTTCTGGCTTCCAGATAGCTTTTATTTCATTTTAGATTAAAATTCAAATTAAAATCTTGAAATTCAAAAAAAATCGGGGTAAATAAGTGTACTGGATCAAAAAAATTCTTGGGCGGTTAGCTCAGTTGGTTAGAGCATTACGTTGACATCGTAAAGGTCGGAAGTTCGAGTCTTCTACCGCCCACCAGTTTTTATATAATTGATTTCTCTAAACTTGCATATCTAGCAAGGTAAATAAGGTACAAGTAATTCTTACTGCTGTTTTTTTAAGTGACTCCCCTACCCTTATAGAGAGAGTCACTCGCTTTTAGATAGTTTAATTTTTAAGCAGCTTTATCTTTTATTAAAGATTTTATAAGGGTATTAACTGCATTTTGATGCTCCGTATTTTCAATTTTCATAAAATTACGGGAAACTTCGATACACATACGTTGATGTTGTGTTACAGTTGTTTCGTTATTGCCTGTTTCAAGTCCTTCATAAAAATATGATATATTTTTATCAAGAGCCTTTGATATCAAAACTAGTCTCCCTACAGAAATCCTGTTATTGCCTTTCTCATATTTTTGTAACTGTTGATGAGTTACACCAATAACTTTTGATAATTGTTGACGGGATAATCCTTTTGCTAGTCTTAAAGAATAGATTTTATTACCTATAAATTTGTCAATTTCTTCTATGTAATCATTTTTACGAGCCATTTTTACCTCTCTTAAGTCTGAGTATATTTATTTTAGTCAAGTATTACTTGTAGTAGCTACAAGATTTAAACAATTAGTAGAATTACCATAAGGTTTATCTAATTGCAAGAATTTATTTAATATTTTTTAAGGATTAGGAAATAATAAGTTTTAACAAATTATACTTTTTTTAAGCTCTTATTCAAGAAAAGCTGTTTTCTTTAGAAGAAAATTTAAAAATATATTTTATTTTTCATATATAACTTATGTTTTTCTGTTTATCTAACAGCTAAGAAGCTTTAATTTAATAAGCAATTGAAAAAATTGAATAAACCATATATACCTAAGTCAACATTTTACAACTGGAAAGAACAAATATTATAAATGAAAAAAATTATTATTAATTTATACCAAGCTATAGTTAAAATGATCGACCATGATGGGATTGAACATTCAGGCTATATGTCATTCATGGTATTACTTTCAATTTTTCCGTTTTTTATTTTTATTTTAGCTTTTACAGGTTTTTTTGGAGCATCAGAACTAGGAGAAAAATTTATTCAGCTTGCTCTTGAAAATATGCCAGCTCAATCAATTGATTCAATTAGAAGTAGAGTTAAAGAACTTATGACTACTCCTCCTCAAGGGCTTTTAACTCTTGCGATTGTAGGAAGTTTATGGACCTCTTCGTCTTTTGTAGAATGTCTAAGAACCATACTAAACCGTGTTTACGAAATCAAATCACCGCCAAATTATTTCTTAAGGAGAATGTTGAGTATCGCACAATTCTTGTTTATAAGTACTATGATATCTCTTGCTATGTTATTACTTATTATAATTCCTATTGGCCTGCAAAAACTTCCGAGTTTTATGAAGATGATAGAAGACTATAAAACAATATTAAATTTTTCTAGATATTTTTTAGTATTTTTATGCCTATTTATAACTGTCTGTTCTCTATATTACCTTATTCCAAATGTAAAACTTAAATTTTCAGAGGTTATACCAGGAGCCTTTTTAAGTGTATTGCTTTGGGTATTAAGTGGATATCTATTATCAACTTATCTTGTTTATTATAACCAATTAAACATAATTTATGGCTCTTTAGGAAGTATCATAGTCACCCTAATTTTTTTCTATATAGTTAACATGATTTTTATCCTAGGGGCAGAATTCAATTACCTTATGAGACACAATACCAATGGTAATTCACAAAATAATAGCAAATTAAAAAATTAAATATTTCTAAAATAATCAATTATATGTATATTGAACTAGGTTATAATACAGGGATGTGAATGTATAATTATCAAGCTGCTTTTGAAAAACAAGTTAATCAAATAAAAGCAGAAGGCAGATATAGAAATTTCATAGGCTTACAAAGAAAAGCTGGAGAGTTTCCAAAAGCTATCTGGGGCAAAGATAAAAGAAAAAACGTTATAATGTGGTGTATAAATGATTATCTTGGAATGAGTCAGCACCCTACTGTTTTGCAAGCTGCAGCCCAAGCTATCCTTGATAATGGTGTAGGTTCTGGAGGCACCAGAAACATAGGCGGTAATAACTACTCTATTCAAGAATTAGAAAATGAAATTGCCGATCTTCATAGCAAAGACTCTGCGCTAGTATTTACTTCTGGATATGTTTCTAATGATGCTACTCTTACTTCACTTGCAAAGATCATTCCTGATTTGATTTTCTTCTCCGATGAGCTTAACCATGCTTCTATGGTAGCAGGTATTAGGAATTCAAGATGTGAAAAGCATATATATAAACACTTAAATATGAACCACTTAGAAGAACTTCTTAAGACGGTTGATATCAAAAAACCTAAAATTATTGTTTTTGAATCTGCTTATTCCATGGATGGTCAAATATCTCCTATACAAGATATCTGCTTTCTGGCCAAGAAATATAATGCAATGAGTTATATCGATGAAGTTCATAGTGTTGGTCTTTATGGTAAAGGCGGAGCCGGTATTGCTAATATGCTTGGATTGGAAAACGAGATAGATATTATTCAAGGAACTCTTGCTAAAGCTTATGGGGTTATTGGTGGATATATAGCAGGGAATAAAAATATGATAGATGCCATTAGGTCGACTGCTAGCGGTTTTATTTTTACTACTTCACTCCCTCCTGTAATCACTGCTGCAGCAAAAGCTAGTATTATTCATCTAAAAAATTCAGAAGAGGAAAGAACACAGCACCAAGAAGTGGTAGCTAAAGTTAAAAAATCTTTTGCAGAAGCAGGCATTAACTTTTATCGCAATAGAAGTCATATTGTACCGATAGTCATTGGTGATCCAGAAAACACTAGATTAGCTTCCCAGTTGCTAATTGAACGACATAATATTTTTGTTCAGCACATAAATTTTCCAACCGTTCCACGCGGTACAGAGCGCCTTAGAATTACCCCTACCCCCGCTCATACAGATCAAATGATTGAGCAATTAACCCTGGCTTTAGTTGATGTGTTTACTAAACTTGGTATTAAACTAGAATTTGAAGAAGCCGCTTAAATCAAGTGATCCTCTCATATGATTGATTTTCCAAATATAAACCCGGTAATATTTTCTCTAGGACCTTTAGCGATATCATGGTATTCGCTCTCTTATGTAGTCGGTATATTGCTTGGGTGGTATTATGCAAATAAATTGATCCTATTATACCCAATTGGCATTAGCAAAAACCACACTGAAGATTTCATCAGTTGGGCTATTATTGCAATTATTATCGGTGGAAGGCTTGGCCATGTTTTATTCTACGATCCGGAAAAATATTTAGCTAATCCAATTGATATTTTAAAAACCTACGAAGGGGGTATGTCTTTTCACGGAGGAATATTTGGTTTAGGTATAGCTGCATATTTATATTGTAGAAAAAAACATATTATATTTCTTTCCTTTTCCGATATTTTAGCAACTGTAGCACCAATCGGCCTTTTCTTAGGCAGAGCAGCAAATTTTATAAATGCAGAGCTATATGGCCGGCCAACCAATCTACCTTGGTCAGTAATTTTTCCATATAGTGACGGTTTACCTAGGCATCCTAGTCAATTATATGAGGCATTTTTAGAAGGATTGGTTTTATTCTGCATAATGCTGCATTTTGCTTATAAGCGCAAATTTCTCCAGAACCCCGGTAAGATGTCTGGTATATTTCTAATTTTTTATGGTAGTTTTAGAGTCTTTGTCGAGTTTTTTAGAGAACCGGATGTTAAAATTGGTTTTATTTTTAAATATTTTACCTTAGGTCAAATATTATGTATTCCTATGATCCTACTAGGGACATATTTATTCAACTATAGCAATAAAAATACTATAAAAAATGGCGATAGATTCAAAAATAAGGTCAATCATTAGTAAATTAGGCTATATCAAACTTGATGATCTGATGAGAGAGATATCGTCAATTAACCCTAGCTCATACTATAGGTCTAAAACCTCAATAGGTGTAGATGGTGATTTTATTACTGCACCAGAAATTTCTCAACTTTTTGGGGAAACTATTGGATTTTGGGTAATTAATAAATGGGAGCAGTTAGGCCGTCCGAAGAATTTTGCTCTTGTTGAACTTGGACCGGGGCTGGGAATATTAATGCGTGATTTAATGCGAGTAGCTAAATTAGTACCTGAATTTGCACAAGCGGCTAAAATTTTTCTCTATGAAATAAATAAAAATTTTATAAAAAAGCAAAAAACTAATCTTTCTTTCATTAATTCAAAGATAACATGGATTAACAATCTTAATGAACTTCCCTCCATACCTTGTATTATTATTGGTAACGAATTTTTTGATGCCCTACCTATTAAACAGTATATAAAAATTCTCCAAACATGGTATGAATCGGCAATAATATGCGATCCCATAGATGGTAGACTTAAATTCGATAAGATAGAATTAAATAAGGCTTTATTACACCAATTAAATATTGACTACAAAAACGCTCAGGACGGAGCGTTAATAGAAGAATCAGCCGAAGCGTTAGAAATAACACGTAAAATAGCAGTTCACCTGAGAAAAGTTAAAGGTGTTTGCTTAGTTATAGATTACGGTTATAATATTAACCACACAGAACGTAATAGGAGCCAGTATAACTCAACTTTGCAGGCAATAAAAAATCATAAATATCAACCAATCTTTGAATCACTTGGAGAATCTGATCTTAGTGCACACGTTGATTTTAATGCCCTCAAAAATGCTGTCCTGCAAAAAGGAATCAAAAATATTGTTATTTCTTCCCAACGTGATTTTTTAGTAAATTGGGGTATAATTATTCGCCAACAATTACTGAAAAGTACATCCTCCATAAAGGATGCTGTTATTCTCGATGCACAACTTCAGAGGCTTATTGCAAAAGAACAAATGGGAGAAATATTTAAAGTTATGGAATATAGCTCCTTTAGGTAACACAATCACAAAGTGAGTTTATACACTCTGTAAATAGTAAATATTATTTTACTATTTAAGCTATCTTAATTAGTTAGTCTTTCTTTCCCATGTTAAATAAAAGAATAGGCCTCCTAGTAGAGCTGAAATTATAAAAAACATGAAAACTGCGCTCCATCCCCAATTATCAGAAATTATTCCTACACAAACACCAGAAACTCCTGAACCAACGTAACCCATTGTTCCTACTAATCCATTTGCTGTTCCAATGGCTTTTTTAGAGGCAAAATCCGCAGATGCAACCCCTGCTAATATTTGGGGACCATAAACGAAACACCCCATTAAAATCATCATTAATCCGTTTAAAATAACATAATCTGATGGTAACTGCCAAAATACCCAAATTGTACAGGCAAGAGAAAGCATAAATACCAGTCCAACTGGTCCCCGTTGACCATGAAATATTTTATCAGATATCCATCCTGCAGAAACCCCGCCTAATAATCCAGCAAGTTCATAAGCGGCAACATGCCATCCAGCTTCATTAATTGCCATGTTTTTAAATTCTTTTAAAAATAAAGGAGCCCAAAATATAACTCCCAATCTTACAATATATAAGCACATATTAGCCAGACATACGTACCACATATTTATATTAAAAAATACTTTTCTAAAAATTTCCCCAGTAGTTAAATTATCTTTTTCTTCATCCTCTTTATTAATTTCTTGGGCTTTGTATAATTCTACTGGCGGAAAACCAAGCTCTTTAGGTGATTCTCTTAACCTGTTAAATAAAATATAAGCAACTATAATAGCAATTATAGCTGGGATAAAAAATGCTGTCCTCCAGCCAAAATCAGCGACTAAATAACCCGTAAATACTAAAGTAATAGCTCCTCCCACTTGGTGAGAAGCAGCACCATAAGCCCATTTTGTTCCCAGTTCTTTTGGCGCAAACCAGTGAGTTAACATCCTAGCTACTGGTGGCCATCCCATAGATTGGAACCAATTATTAATAATCCATAATACGCTAAGGAACATTAAACTTGCTGAAAATCCTAAAAAAAATGTAGTTAATCCAGAAAAAAATAACCCTAGCGGCATAAAATATCTGGAATTTGATTTATCACTAAAATACCCATTAACAAATTTGCCAATTCCATAAATTACAGAAGCAACAGTTAAGACCATCCCCAGTTCGGTTTTGGTATAACCAAATTCTTCCATAAAAGCTGGCATAATCATGGAAAAGTTTTGACGGCACAAGTAAAAAGTAGCATATCCTAGAATAACTGAAAGTAATATTCGTACTCTCCACTTATTATATATTTTACGCTCTTTTTCCGAAAGGAAAAAACCCTCTGTAAAGTACTGATTTTCAGCTGTCACAGATGCATTAGTTTTAGTTTTTAGCATTTCTACTTTAGATAAGTTTTAATTATTCGGCCATCATAGTAAAAATAAAATTTATAATCAAGATATAATCTGTGACCACATGTTTATAATTGTTTGTATTATATATTACTACTTACTTAAATAACCGTCTAAGGCTGCGTTAAGAATAGAAGTATTAACTATTTCTACTTCAAAAAATATTTTCTGCTTATAAAGTGTATTCTGATCGATTAATTTATAAATTTTATTAATATCTATTTTCCGATTTTGAGATACTTTCTGGGCTTGGAAAATAGCCTCTACTTTAGTAATAAAGGGATCATACAGGCTTGCAGAAGTGGTTATCATAGTTATGTCACTATGGTTTAAGTGTTTATCGTAATTATGAATTAAGTCTTTTTTAAAATCGTTATTATATAGTGCTATATCACAGTCAGGATTAATATCTATACTAGGTCTAGACTTAAAATATCTAGCATCTTGAAGATACTGAGCTACCAGATAAGACCCTCTAATCCTCTTCTCTCTATCTATAATTAAACTCCCCTTGGTTTTTTCCGGCCAGAAAGTCTTACCAATTAAATGAATAGTTAAAGTGTACATACCAATAACTAGAAAACAGAAAAGATAAAGAAATAAGCTAAGTGTCAGATTTTTCATTATATTAAACCAGCTTTATAAATTATGAATTCAATTAGTTTAATAAACAGAAGCGGAGAAACTATTCCTCCAAAACCACATAGCAAAATTATCCGCCATAAATATGTTTTGTTTTGTACATTTTTTGAATTATAGGAAATTAATGGTAGAAGACATGGTATTATTAATCCGTTAAAAATAACAGATGCAAGTAATACACTATCTATGGATTGGAATTGCATAATATTTAATTTTGATAGAGAAGGAAAAACCGTAGTAAATAAGGCGGGGACAATAATAAAATATTTAGCTAAATCAGAAGTAATAGAGTAGACTGTAATAGCCCCTTTTTTTACCGTAATTTTTTTACATTCATTTCTTAATTCAATAATACCTCGTAAATTATGGTGTTTTGCAACAATATTACCTGCTAATATTGAGTGTACGTATCCCCTATCTTCAAACGTGTAGCCTATATCAGCTTGTGCTAAGGCTAATGCATCATTTAACCCATCCCCGCACATACCTACAATCAATCCTTTCTCTTGGAAAGACCTGATTAGCTCAAGTTTCTTTTCAGGTGTACAATCAGCATAAAAATTTTTTATGCCAAGTTTTTTTGCAATATAAGAAGCTGTAATAGTATTATCTCCTGTAACCATTATTGTGGTAATCCCTGAATTTTCAATACTACGTATTTGTTTTTCTACCCCTTTTCTAAAGCTATCATGCAAATTTATGATACCTATTATCTTTTTGTTAACAGTTAGGATTAAAGGAGTTCCATGTGCTTTTGCTACTTCCTTAACTATATTTTGTACTTCTTGAGGAAGAACTTCTATGGTTTTGCCAAGATATTTTACTATTGCTTGCATGCTACCTTTCCTAATTTCCATATTATTATAGTTACATCCACTAATAGGGTTTGAAGCTGAAAACGGTAAATAATGATATAATTCAAGATTTATTTTTGTATCCAAACCTTTGCAATTTTTTATAGCAAAAGCCGTTATGGTCTTTCCTTCCTCAGTATTATCATTTATAGAAGATAGATATAAATATCTAAAATAATCTTTTTCATCGGTTTTTGAGGTTAATGTGAAGTTAACCATTTCCCTTTGACCGACAGTTAAAGTTCCGGTTTTATCAAGTAACACGATATCTAGGTCAACCGCATTATCAAAAGCTATTTGGTCCTGAACAATTATATTACGTGCTGCAAGTTTTAATACACCATTATAAATAATAACTCTTTGCAAAGTAGAAATTGTAGTGGGAAGCAGGACTACCATGAGAGCAACAAGATAGATAACGGGTATTTCCACACCGGAATAGCTAGCTATTACCCATATAACAAAAATTACGTTAGCAAATAGTATAGATAACCCTATAATTAGTTTCTGCAAAGCAACCTCAGAAGGCATGGCTTGTCTATTTATGTTTCGAAATAATCTACCTACTCTAGTAAAGAAAGACTTGTTACTAGCAAAACTGACTTTCATTACAATCCAATCACCACCTTCTACTATACTACCTGCTATTAATATGTTGTCTTTATCTGGGCTTTTTAATTTATGTTCTAAAGAACCGGTTATATCAGTTTCATTAACATAACTCATACCTTTTATGACTTCACCATCAAAAGGAATTTCCTTACCACTGTGTAACAAAATCAAGTTGCCAGATTTTATAGAATCTTTTTTCACTTTTTGATAATCATTAATATTATCGAGTGAATCAAGTTTTTTAACTAATGTATGGTTGTTAGTAATTTTTTCTGAAATAAACTTAAATTTTTTCCTACTGTAAGCAAATTCCGTAAACATAGAAAAAAACATAGTCATCCATAACCAAAAAGTTATCTGCCCGTAAAGAAGTGTTTTATCATTATGGCAAAATATTTGTTGTAAGAATATAATAAAGGCAGAACAACAGAGAACAAAAAGAAGTAAGGACAAAGGGTTTTTTATATAGGAAATTAACCCTATAAAACCAAAATCTTTTTTAATTATAGCTTCCTCCGATTTTTGCATTTAGCCATCCTTTTGATCGTTAAGCCTGAAATGTTTATGCAGTAATTTAATGGTTTTTTCCGTGTCCTGATCTTCTAAAACAACTGTAAATCTGGTTTCTGTTAAATCAATTTCTTTTACCTTGATCTGTTGATTGCTTAATAAGGAAATAATATTGAAACAGATACCGCTATCGTTTTTTATACCATATCCCACTGCTGTTACTGTCGAAATATTAGATTTGATATCGTAAATTAATATTTTAGAGAGGCTTTTTAAATTATCTAAAGTAGTTTGGAATTTATTTTTATCAGCGAGGCTCGCTACCAAATTAATTTTATTATAATCGTAAATCTCTATTTTATCTACAATTAAGCCTTCTTCGGTAAATTTGTTGGTTATTTCAGAAAAATTATCTGGAGCACAGGTAATATTAACCTGTATAATATTTTTGTTTGAAGTTATGGCAGTAATTAATCTTTTTTCCATATTATGTTCCCTATCAAAATTTTTTGAACTTATTAATGTTCCTGGATTATCCTCAAAAGATGATAATATTTTCATATCGAATTTATACCTAGCAGCGGCAAGAGCTGCTCTAGGATGCAAAACTTTTGCACCATAGCTGCTTAAGGTGAGCATTTGCTCGCATGTTATATAATCGATTTTAATAGCATCATGAACTACTCTGGGATCAGCACTAAACACTCCTATTACGTCTGTGTAAATATCTGCTCTATCTGCTCCAATTGCTGCTGCCATCAGTGCCGCTGTTGTATCAGAACCGCCTTTACCAAGAGTCGTAAGCTGCTTTTTATTTGTAACGCCTTGAAAACCGGTAATAACCGGAATAATCCCCTCTGATAGCAAATCATGGATAAACTCAGAATTAATAGAGTCTACTTGCGCATTAGCAAAAACATCATCTGTTAGAATAGGTATTTGCCATCCTTGAAGGGAACGAGCCTTTAACCCTAGTCTTTGTAATTCAAGAGCAACTAGCCCGGAAGTTAAAATTTCACCGCTACCTACGACAGCATCGTACTCCTGCATATGCTCATATGAATTTAATTGCGATACCTCACTGCATTTAGCAATCAAAGAGTTAGTGACCCCAGCCATAGCAGACACAACTATTACCAGTTTATGACCGGCTTCATATTCCCTTAAAATGATTTTTGCTATTGTTTGAATTCTTATGGTATCAGCAACTGAGGTACCACCAAATTTTTGGACAATTAAAGCCATAAATTTTGCTTATAGATATCGGTTATTTTAATCGTTGAACATTCTATCAGTTTGCAGTAACCTTTTGAAGAACAATTTGTTAATTAAACTACTTTCTTATAACTTGTGAATTCTATGGATAAAAGATCATCAGTGGATCAAAATGAATTAAACAAATTTAATAAGACATCAAAGGAATGGTGGGATAAATCCGGGGAGTTCAAGATTTTACATCAAATAAATCCTCTTAGAATTCAATATATTAATGATAAAATTGCAGAACATTTTAATAGTATAGAAAATGGGGATGGTAATCCAAAACCTTTAAAAAACCTTAATATTATAGATGTGGGTTGCGGCGGTGGTTTAATAAGTGTTCCTATTTGCCAGTTAGGAGCGAAAGTTACAGCTATTGATGCAAATTCTTACAATATAAAAGCATTATCAGAATACACAAGCAGTAATAACCTCGATATAAATCCAGTGAATACTACTGTTGAGGAGTATATCAGTAATTATCCAGATCAGTTACATGATGTGGTACTATGTTTGGAAGTTTTAGAACACGTATCAAATCAAAGTGTATTTATCCAAAATTTGTTGAGATTGTTAAAACCAACTGGAATGCTTATCCTATCAACTATTAACCGTACTATAAAATCTTATGCTCAAGCAATAATTGCTGCCGAGTATATATTAAAATGGGTCCCTACTAATACTCACGATTACTCTAAGTTTTTAAAACCCTCAGAATTGTGCAAAATGCTTGAAGCGAGTAATTTTCAATTAAAAAATCTTACTGGTTTAAAATTCGATATTATAACTAATACCTGGTATTTATCGGATGATATTGACGTCAATTACTTTGCTTGTGTTATGAAAAATTCTTATTCAAGCTGAATATCAATAAAATCTTAACTATCTTGCTTGTTAAAATAAATTTATATACAATCATTGAATTACTAAAATAGATTAAGGAAAGGATATCCAGGTGAAGAAATTTTTTAAATACTCAGTTTTACTACTTTTTTGTGCTCTTATTTTACTACTACTAATTCCATTTTTTGTCCCATTAGATAAATACAAAGTAATAGCTTCTCAAAAAGTTAAAGAAGCAATAGGAAGGGAATTAGAAATAAACGGACCCATGAGCTTATCCTTATTACCAAATCCAGAAATTAAGATTAAAGATATCAAACTTTCATCAATACCGGGAGCACATTACCCTTCCCTCTTTGAAGCTAAAGAAGTAACAGCCTCTGTATCTTTATTCTCTTTGCTTACTGGAAATATAGTAATTTCTGAAATAGAAGTTAATAATCCTGTTATTAACCTTGAGCATATGGCAAATGGCTCTAGTTCTTGGGATTTTTCAAAATCAGTATCACCTGAAAAAAATTCTAACGGAGAATCTTCAAAAAATCAGGAAAAAAGTGAGCTATATATAAACTCTCTTAAGGTTATAGAAGCTAAAATAAATTATATTGAAGCAACTAATACAGATTCCGATTTAAAGGTTTTTGAAATTGATAATCTACAAATCAAAAACTTCCGCGGGCCTAATAACTTAACCTGTGAATTTTATTCTACTAACAAAGATTATAATATCAAAGGCGAGGTCAAAGAGAATAAGGAAGCGATAGCTCTAAAAGCAAGTGTAAATATCTTAAAAGAAGAAATTAATTTATCAGGTAATTTTGATCCTAAAACTGCAACTTTTATCGGTAAATTGCAGTTAGAGGGAAATGCTAAAAATCTTAAAAATTTTATACCCAGCCTTAATATTGACGATAACGTAAAACACAAACTTGCTTTAAATATTAATGCCGATAAAAACTTAGTAAAAGTTACTGATATCGAGATTAATTTTGGAGAATTAATTGCTAAAGGTAGCTCCAATTACAATATTGAAAAAAACGAAGCTGATTTAACGCTTAAATTAAACCCCGGCAATGCAGATATTATCCTTACTCCTCTGGCTCGAACTGATAAAGGCTTACACGAGAAGATATACATAAAA
>Ga0172372_10006662_pt1 | contig 15714 bp, 16 predicted proteins | sample LakKiv5m_2_FD_114544 | JGI IMG/M metagenome (GOLD analysis project Ga0172372, IMG submission 114544) | Freshwater microbial communities from Kabuno Bay, South-Kivu, Congo - kab_092012_9.5m | ecosystem: Environmental > Aquatic > Freshwater > Lake | place: Democratic Republic of the Congo...
AGCCTGGCAAGTATGGATGGGGGCACCGCCGCATTGGTCAGCATCGCGGTCCAATTGGTCATTTCTCTCGCTTGAACCCGATTCGCTCACGGTTGGCACATTCGGCAATAGGGGGTGGCGTGCCGAGGAGGTAATGGCGAGAGGCCGCAGCCGCCCGCCTTGGATTTGCGCAATGCATTCCGGCAGGTTGGAGACCATGAAATCCAGGTTTCCCGCTGCGAGGTCAGTAACGGAAGGCGCGCCGCCGCGATAGGGCACATGGGTGATGCGATCCCCCGCGCCAGAAACGCGGCGCACCAATTCCAGTCCCAGATGCGGCGGCGATCCATTGCCTGAGGAACCGGCGTTCAGATTACGCTCGCGCGCCTGCGTCAGCAGATCAGCGAGCGTTCGTGCGGGGTTGCGTTCCGCATTCACCACCACCACCAAGGGCAGCGACCCAAGGACGGAAACCGCTGCGAAATCCTGGCGAAAATTGAAGGGCGCATTCGGGAAAAGCGAAGCGTTCACGGTATGCGTCATGGTGATGGCAAGCAACGTATAGCCATCAGCGGGGCTCTTCGCCGCCGCATCGGCGCCGATCAACGCATTGCCGCCGGCGCGGTTTTCGATGATCACGGGCCGGCCCCAAATCTCCGAAAGCTTCTGGCCCACAAGACGCGCCATGATGTCGGTCAGCCCGCCCGGCGGGAAGGGCACGATGTAGCGCACTTGGCGTTCTGGGAAAACTGGCTGCGCCCTGGCTGTGCCGATCAGCGCAGCGGCAGGCAAGGCGGCAAGCAAAAAGCGGCGGGTTGGGCTCATCGGGTCCTCCTTGGGGCTTGGGCCAGCTTTCCGGCCTCTACCGTCAAGCGTAGCCCAGGGCGCCCCGCTGCCCTATAGGTTTTTCATCAAAAACCTGTTTCGGGGGATTGTCGCGTGACACCTGTTGAGAAAATCCGCGAATGGCATGAGGAACTCACCGCCTGGCGGCGGGACTTTCACGCCCATCCTGAACTCGGGTTTGAGGAAGTGCGGACCAGCGCGCTGGTGGCCGAGCGCCTCGCCTCCTGGGGGATTGAGGTGCATCGCGGGATTGGCAAGACCGGCGTGGTGGGCGTGTTGCGGAACGGGAACGGCCAGGGCCGGCTTGGGCTGCGCGCGGATATGGATGCGCTGCCCATGCCGGAAGCCAATGGCTTCGCGCATAAATCGGGCATTGAAGGCAAGATGCATGGCTGCGGGCATGATGGGCATACGACCATGCTGCTGGCCACCGCGCGCTATCTGGCGGAGACGCGCAATTTCGATGGCACGGTGCATTTCATTTTCCAGCCGGCGGAAGAAGGCCGCGGCGGCGCGCAGGCAATGCTGGCCGATGGCCTGTTTGAGCGCTTCCCCTGCGATACGGTTTATGGGCTGCATAACCGCCCTGGCCTGCCGGTTGGGCAATTCGCCATCCGCCCGGGCCCGATCATGGCGGGCGCGATATTTTTCGACATCCTGATCCAGGGCAAGGGCGGCCATGGTGCGCGCCCGGAACAGACGATTGACCCCGTGGTGGTGGGCGCGCAGATCGTGACCGCCTTGCAGACCGTGGTCGCGCGCAATGTCCCCGCTTTGGATAGCGCGGTTCTAAGCGTGACCGGCTTCAATGCTGGCCTCGCGCATAATGTGATCCCGGATCAGGTGACGCTGAAGGGCACGGTGCGCGCCTTCAAGGTGGAAATGATGCGGCTCGTGGAAGACCGCATGCGCGCCGTGGTGCAGGGCACCGCTGCGGCCTTTGGTGCAACCGCTGAGATTACCTTCAAGGAAATCGCTGCCCCCACCATCAATGCGCCGGAAGAAGCGACCGCGCTTGCTGATGCAGCCGCGTCATTGGTCGGTGAAGCAGCCGTGGAGCGCAACCGCACGCCCGTGATGGGCAGCGAGGATTTCGCCTATATGCTGCTGCAACGCCCGGGCGCTTATATTCATGTCGGCAATGGCACGGGCGATGCGGGCGGCTGCGATGTGCATAACCCGCATTATGATTTCAACGACGAAGCAATTCCCTATGGCGGCGGCGTGATGGCCGCGCTGGTGGAACAGAAGCTGCCGCGCGTGAAGTGATTGGGAAGGACGTATGACCACCCTGGACCATACCATGGATAGGCTGCTGCGCCGTGCGCTGGCCAAGCCGGAACCGCTTTCCCGGCAGGAGCTTGAAGGCATTTTGCATATGATGGGCAAATGGCGGCATCAACTGATTTCCAACACGATCATGCGGCTCGATGGTCTTGTGGTGCAGGGCGGACCCTTTGCCGGCATGCGGCTTCCCCCCAACAACACTGAGGGCTGCCATGCGCCAAAATTGCTTGGCTGTTACGAAGAAGCGCTGCACCCGCATCTGGAGAAATTCATCGCGCGCGGTTTTGATGCGGTTCTGAATATCGGATGCGCGGAAGGCTATTACGCCATCGGTATGGCGCGACGCATGTCGGGCACGAAAATCTTCGCCCATGACCTGAATGAGGATGCACAAAAAACGTGCCGTAGCATGGCAGAACTCAATGACGTTGCCGACCGCATCATCATTGACGGGCTATTCTCCGGCGGGGACTTCGAACGCTTCGCAGCCCTTGATACGCTTGTCATGGTAGACATTGAAGGCGCGGAAGAGGCGTTACTCGATCCGGAAGCATTCCACGCCTTACGGCGCATGACCATTGTCGTCGAATGCCATGGCGGTCCAAAGCGCGGCACGACGGAAACCCTCACCGCACGCTTCCAGCCGACGCACCACGTTACCCGATTGGATCAGACCTACAGCCAACCGACACTATCGCCATGGATGCGAGACCTTGGCCATATGGATCAGCTTTTGGCGATATGGGAGTGGCGCGGAGAGCCAACACCCTGGCTGGTGCTGGAACCGCTTTAGCCGTGATAGCGCGCTGGTTAATGCACCAGCGCCACACCCATTCCATGCTGGAAAATCGCGGCCGCGCCAAGCGCGTAATCCGGCGCGGCGCCGATTTGTGTGCCGTCTGCCGCATGGATCGCAATGGCGCGTTGGTTGTTCACCGTAACGGGGCGCATATAGGCGATCCGGTTGGTGCCGTAGCGCGCCCAATCAAGCGGTGAGAGCTTCCGCAAATCCTCAACCGTCAGGATGATTTCCTGTTCGGCTTCGGTTTCGGTGTCGAATTCTTCCTGGTCACTCATGGTCTTGTCCTTTGCGCGCCCTTCAAGGCTCGCGCTAATGAGCCGTCCTGGAATCTTTGGTCGCATTTTCCGAGTCGCCAAGTGATTTCACTTGGCTTGAAAATGCTCCACAGGCCCGGCGGTTTGGGGCGTTCAGCCCCGCTCAGGGCGCCCTTCCACGATGGTGGCGGCGCCATTTGTTTTGGTGTCAATGCGGATGGTCTTGACGCGAACCTCAGGCAAGGGCCGCTTCAATTCCACATGCAAAAGTCCGTTATCGAGCCAAGCACTTTCCACATCTATCCCTTCCGCCAGCACAAAGGCGCGCTGGAATTGGCGGGCGGCGATGCCGCGATGCAGGAAAATCCGGCCTTCCGAATCATCCTTCTGCCGGCCCCGGATGACCAATTGATTGTCTTCCTGCGTGATCTGCAGATCATCCATCGAAAACCCAGCCACCGCCAGCGTAATGCGCAGCCGGTTATCGCCGATCTGTTCGATGTTATAGGGCGGATAGCCATCGGCATTCTTGCCCACACGATCGAGCATCTGTTCCAGATGATCGAAGCCAAGAAACAGGGGCGAGCCGAAAAGCGAAGGTCTGGTCACGAAATATGGCCTCCTCATCCGAGAGCGAAGCATGTTGCCGGGCCCGAAGCGCCCTGCTGAGCCTCTATCTTGGCGTGCGGCTTTGGCGTTGCAAGGGGGGGCGCGCGGGGCTACATGCCCTCCCCTGCCATGACCGAAAACGCAACCCTGCCCATCCTGTTTGTGCCTGACAAAAGGCTCCGCCTGAAGGCGCGCCCGATTGGCGATGCCGATGGGGACATCGTGCGCGCCCTCGCCCCCAAAATGCTCGCCACCATGTATGCCGCGCCCGGCATTGGCCTGGCTGCGCCGCAGATTGGTGAGGGGCTGCGCCTGGTCGTGCTGGATATCCAGCCCAAGGAAAAGCTCGATCCGATGGTGCTGGTGAACCCGGAAATCATCGCCGAAAGCAATGAGGCCGCAACGCGCGAAGAAGGCTGCCTATCGCTCCCCGGCCAATATGCCGATGTCACGCGCCCCGCCCGCGTGAAGCTGCGCTATCTGGACCTGACAGGTGCAAAGCGGGAGATCGAAGGCGACGGCCTGCTTTCCGCCTGCCTGCAACATGAAATTGACCATCTGGACGGCGTTTTGTTCGTGGACCACCTCTCAGCGCTCAAGCGCAATATGATCCTGCGGAAGCTCGCCAAGGATCTGAAATCCCAGCAGCGCGGGTGAGCAGCCCCGCGCACCCTTTGCGCCTGGCTTTCATGGGCAGCCCGGATTTCGCGGTGCCGGCGTTGCGCGCTTTGCATGATGCGGGGCATGACATCGCCGCGGTCTATTGCCAGCCGCCGAAACCCGCCGGGCGCGGGCAGAAGGAAACGCCCTGCCCGGTGCATCGCGCCGCGCTTGATCTCGGCCTGCCCGTGCGCCACCCCGCGCGGCTCAAGCGCGATGAGGCGGAACACGCTGCCTTCGCCGCGCTTGATCTGGATGTGGCGGTGGTCGCGGCCTATGGGCTGATTCTGCCGAAAGCCATGCTGGAGGCACCGCGGCGCGGTTGCCTCAATATCCACGCATCCCTGCTGCCGCGCTGGCGCGGGGCGGGGCCGATCCAGGCGGCGATCTTGGCCGGCGACAATCGGACCGGCATCACCACCATGCGCATGGAAGAAGGGCTGGATACGGGGCCGATGCTGCTTGCGGAAGCGGTGCCGATCAGCCCCACCACCACCACGCCCGAATTGCATGATGCGCTGGCGGGCCTCGGCGCCCGGTTGATCCTGCGCGCGCTGGCGGAAGACCCGGCGCCGGAGCCCCAACCGGCAGAGGGCGTTACCTATGCCCCCAAACTCACGAAGGAAGATGGCCGCCTGGATTGGGCGCAACCGGCCGAGGCGCTGGCTCGGCGCATCCGCGCGCTCAATCCCTGGCCGGGCACGTTCTTCATGCTGAAGGGGGAAGCCATCCGCGTTTCCGCCGCCGCGCCTGAAGCGGGCGAGGGCACCCCCGGTGAGGCCCTGGATGATGCCGGCCTGATCGCCTGCGGGCAGGGCGCTTTGCGCTTGCAGCGCCTGCAACGCCCTGGCCGCGCCGCCATGGCTGCCGAGGCGTTTTTGCGCGGCCTGCCAATCTCTGCCGGCACCCGCCTGGAATGACGCCATGCCCCGCTATGCCTTGAGGCTGGAATATGATGGCGCGCCCTTTTGCGGCTGGCAGCGGCAGGATGGCCTGCTTTCCATCCAATCCGTGCTGGAAGACGCCGCCGCGCATTTGAATGGCGGAGAGCCCCCCTTGGTCACCGCCGCCGGGCGCACCGATGCCGGCGTGCATGCCGAAGCGCAAGTGGCGCATCTTGACCTGCCGGCTGGCCTGCCGCCTGAGCGGGTGCGAGAGGCGCTGAATTTCCACACCCGCCCGCACCCCGTGGCAATAACGGGTGCGGCGGTGGTGGATGACGCATGGTCTGCCAGGTTCTCCGCCATTGGCCGCGCTTATCGCTACCGCATTTTGAACCGCCCAGCGCGCCCGGCGCTGGATTGGGGCCGCGTGTGGCATGTGAAAAAACGCCTGGACGCGGCAGCGATGCATGAGGCCGCGCAAGGGCTTTTGGGCCGGCATGATTTTTCCGCCTATCGCGCGGCGTCCTGCCAGGCCAAATCCCCCTTGCGCACGCTCGATCGGTTGGATGTGACCAGGCTGGGTGAGGAGATTGAAATCATCGCCGAGGCGCGGAGTTTTCTGCACCACCAGGTGCGCAATATGGTCGGCACGCTGGTGGAGGTTGGCTATGGCCGCCGCCCGGCTTCCTGGCCGCGTGCGGTGTTGCTCGGCGGGGACCGCGCCAAGGCGGGGCAGACCGCGCCGCCGGAGGGGTTGGTGCTGACTTCCGTTACCTATCCCGAAAAGGTGGAATGGCGGTAGGGCTCTGCCCTCCCGCACCCACCCGCCAAGGGCCGTGAGGCCCTTGGAACCCGGAACTTGAGTTGGTCCGGGTCGTTTAACGCGGCGTCGCATTTGCGGACGAGATTGAGGCCGCAACGCGGTTCGGGTGGGGTCCCTTTGCGCCAGGCAGGCGATCTATCAGGCCATCCGCCCCATAGGTCTGGAAGTTCCGCCTGATTTCGTAGAATTGCTGCCGGGAATAGCCCATCATTTTGCAGGCGCGCCACCCGATTGACCAACGCAATGTGGTGGCACATTCGGATATCGCGCCGGATCGCAAGCAGGACCCAAGGGAATTGTTTGATTGGCAGGGGCTGGCGGCGAATGGCGTCGGCCTTTGGCCAGGTGCGGATGCGGCGCCGGTGGAGGAGGCTGCGCTGCTGCCCTTGCTCGGCGCCATTGGGTATCGCACCGATTTGCCGCTTTCCGTGTTGCTGACAGCGTTTCAGCGCCATTGGTTGCCTGGGCGCGCGGATGGGATTGCGGATGAAGTGACGCGGGCAAGGGTGGCGGCGGTGGCATCTCTGATGCATGGCCCCTTCGCACAACCCTCGGTAGCTAACCAGCAGTAATTTCGCTTACTTTGCGGCCAGGTCCTGACATTACTTTCGATCAATTTCTGGCAAGCTAATCATTTCATCCAGTCCGCGAAGGCGAGTTTAACTAAAGGCATCGGTTCCAGAGCAGCTATGGCAGGGAAGTCAACAGAACGCCCCCACCACTCGTTTATGACGAGCTTGGCTGAGTTCCCAAAAGTGAGGAAATATCCGTCAGGAACAGACTGGTCTTTGTTGTGAACTGAGCATACGGCAACGGCACATAACCCAAAAATAATCCTATCGCTGAGTCTTGCTCTGCCTTCTTCAAATACCATCGTTGTTATACCACGAAAATCCATAGCGTCACGCTGTAGTTCAAAGCCGTTTGGCAACTCATCTCCGTGAGCGTGGTAACAGCGATGAAACTCATAAATGACATCCGCAATGTCCGGTTTTCCATCGAGAGTTGTTGGTTTTCTAACCTGGACTGGAAATCTTGTGTTCACTAGATCAATACCTGGAGCCCCCATGGGGCCGAAAATGAAATAGTTATCTCGAAGAAACTTCGTAAATCTGATCTTATTGCCTGCAAGATTTGGGAAAGCTTTCTTTGCTGTTCCATCAATAGCGAAAACAGGCGTGCATGATGGCCGACTCGCTATCTCCACCTTCCCAGTCATCAATTGCCTTTTGGATCGATTTTCCGACCTTCATTTCGTTGTTCCGGCTCGTTTCATCTATTGAAACTGTTAGGTCTAGCTCAGAGTACCTCATGTCAAGCCAGAAATTCCGCTGGCGCGGCTTGAAGCGAAGGGCTGGCGCAAGCGCTGGCCCGGGCTGCGCCTTGTCGGGCTTGGCGCTTCCCCTTGACCACCCCACTCGCATAGCCCCAGATGCGCCCAGCGTCAGACGGCCGGGCGGCCGCTGGTTCGTGAGGGTAATCACGGGCTGGAGGAAAGTCCGGGCTCCACGGGAATAGGGTGCCGGTTAATGGCCGGCGGGGGCGACCTCAGGGAAAGTGCCACAGAAATCAAACCGCCGCGGCGTGGCAACACCTCGCGGTAAGGGCGAAACGGTGCGGTAAGAGCGCACCGCACCCCCAGCAATGGGGGTGGCAGGGTAAACCCCACCCGGAGCAAGGCCGAATAGGGGCGGACGGCGCGGCGCCGCAAGGTGCTGGCGCAGGGGCATTTCCGCCCTTCCGCCCGGGTTGGCCGCGCGAAGCCCTCAGCAATGCGGGCTCCAGAGGAATGGCCGTCCATGCCCCGCAAGGGGCAAGACAGAACCCGGCTTACAGGCCGTCTGACGCTACTTTTCAGCCGCAAACCCGTCCCAAAGCACCCGCCGCGCGCGAACCGCCCGGCGTTTTGCAAATTTATGAGTCAAATGCCTCCAGAAAGTGGTTTTTTGGCTTGTCGGCCCGCCACTGCCCATGTTATCCCGAAACATCCCGCCAAGGCCTCACGACGCTCGGGGGGGCGAGCGAGGTTTTAAGCGGGATGGTCGGGCGAGCCGGCGGGGTCGGGGGGCCCCGTCGGCCGCTGAAACGCCCGGTCGTGGTTATTGGCGCAAGGCAGGCGCGCGGGGGGCGATGACCCAATTTCTGGGCACCCATATCGGCAAATTGGACCGCAAGGGGCGGATTTCCGTTCCCGCGCCCTTTCGTGCCGTTTTGGAACGGGCCGGGGCTGAAGACCTCGTGCTGCGCCCATCCCATCGCGCGCCCTGCATTGAAGCCTGGCCGCTTGCAGCGTTTGAGGCGCTGGCCTCCGGGCTCGATCGGCTGGATGCCTTTTCCGATCAGGCGGATGATATGGCCGCCGCGCTTTTTGCTGATGCCCATCCGGCACGTCCTGATGATGACGGGCGCCTGATCCTGCCCGAAGCGATGATTGCCCATGCAGCGCTGACCGATACCATAGCCTGTGTTGGCGTGGGGCGGATTTTTCAGATTTGGGAACCGGAAGCGGCGCGCCGACGTTCGGAAGAAGCCAGGCTCCGCGCGCGTGAACGCGGCCTGACGCTGCCGGCGGCAGCGGGGCGCACGCCATGACCGCGCTGGGCCATGTGCCGGTGATGCTGGCGGAAGTGCTGGCAAGCCTCGCGCCGCAGGAAGGTGTCACCTATCTGGATGCGACCTTTGGCGGCGGCGGCTATGCCCGCGCCATTCTGGAAGCGGCACCTGGTTGCACGGTTTTCGCGATTGACCGTGACCCGGATGCGATTGCGCGCGGTGCCGCCTTGGCGCAGCGCTTCGCGGGCCGGCTGCATCTGATTGAAGGCCGCTTCGGCGATATGCTCACGCTGCTGCGTGATCGCGGCATTGCATCGCTTGATGGCGTGGTGATGGATCTTGGTGTTTCGTCCTTCCAATTGGATCAGGCGGAACGCGGCTTTTCCTTCCGCGCCGATGGCCCGCTTGATATGCGCATGGAGAAATCCGGCCCCAGCGCGGCAGAGCTGGTGAATAACCTGCCGGAGCGCGACTTGGCCGATATCATTTTCCGCTTTGGTGAAGAACGTTTCGCCCGCCGCATTGCGCGCGCCATTGTCGCGCGTCGCGTGGAAGCGCCCTTCACCACCACGGCTGATCTGGCTGCACTCGTGCGTCGTGCCGTGCCGCGTGATCCTTCCGGCATTGATGGCGCAACGCGCAGCTTCCAGGCGCTGCGCATCGCCGTGAATGATGAATTGGGCGAAGTGGAACGCGGCATTGCGGCAGCAATGGAAATGCTCGCCCCCGGTGGGCGGCTTGTGGTTGTTGCCTTTCATTCGCTCGAAGATCGTATCGTGAAGCAGGCCATGGCGGCGGCATCCGGCCGGGGTGGGGCTTCGCGTCACGATCCGGCGGCGCTGTCTGGTCGCGCCAAGCCGGCTTTTCATTTGCTGACACCACGCGCGCTCCGCCCGCAGGATGCCGAATGCAGCGCCAATCCGCGCGCGCGTTCTGCGCGGCTGCGCAGCATTGAACGCCTGGTGCAGGAGCGCGCCGCATGATCCGCCCGGTTACCCTTGTCAGCCTGATCGCCGCTGCTGGTGCGGGGCTTTATTTGTATCAGGTCAAGCATTCTGTTTCCACGCTGGATCGCGAATTGCGCGACGTGAATCGCCAGACGGAAGTGGTGCGCGAACGCACGCAAATCCTGCGCGCGGAATGGGCGCTGCTGAATGAACCAGATAGGCTCAGGCAAGTGGCGCAGCGGCTTCTGGCACTGGAGCCCATGGCACCGGCGCAATTCATTCGTGAAGCGGAACTTGAACGCCGCTTGCCCAATGCGCGGCCCTTTACCGGACCGCCATCACTTTTCGGTCCACCTGAACTGCCGCCCTCAGTGCCGGAAGCGCTGATGGTGCCAAGCCCGCTTGCCGCGGCCCCCACGCCGCCCGCCGCTGCCCCGCTGCGACCAGAAGCACCGCCCCGAGAAGCGCAGGTGGAACCGCCTCCTCGCCTGAGCGCGGCCATGGCGCCGCCGCCCGCACCGCGACCCACGCCGCCGCCCACGCCGCCAAGGGTGACACCTGCGCTGCATGTCGCGCCTGCCGCGCCACCGCCGCCCGCGGTGGTGACCTCGGCGCTGGGTGGCGCCAGCGCGGCATTGCCGCCGCCCGTCCCGCTGTCTCGCCCCATCCCTGCCGGAGCCCCGCAAGGGGTGATTCGTTGAGTGAAGTGGCCATTGCATGAACGAGGCATCGTCCCCTGACCCTCGGCAGCCTTCGCCCGATGCATTGCCGGGCAATAGGTTGCGCGAACCGGCCATCGCCGAATCCCCAAGCCGCGCCCTGGTGCGCGTTGCACAGCCTGATCTGCTGCGCCACGCCCAATTGGAAAAATCGCGCGGTCGCCTGTTGCTGGCGGCTTTTGGCTTTTTGGTGCTGTTTGGCGCGGTCGCGGTGAAGCTTTCTCTTGCAACCGTCTTTGATCCCGCCGAACCCAAGCGCGCCGCGATTCTCTCCCGCCCGCCAGCGCCGCCGGTGGAAACGCCCGTCTCGCGCGCGGCGGTGACGGATCGCAATGGCGAAGTGTTGGCGGTTTCCCTGCCCTTGACCGGGCTTTATGCCAATCAGCGGGAAATTGATAATCCTGCGGAAGTTGCGGACAAGCTGCGCCGTGTATTGCCACAGTTTGATCGTGAAAGGCTGATCGCGCGCCTGACCGGTGACCGGCCATTTTATTACATTGCCCGCGCGCTGACGCCGCGCGAAATGCAGGCGGTGAATAATCTCGGCATTCCTGGCTTGTATTTTGAGGATGCGGAGCGTCGCTTCTTCCCGCAAGGCCGCACCGCAGCGCATATCATCGGCGGCGTTGATGTGGATGGCAATGGCATTGCGGGGGTCGAGAAATATTTCGACGAAAGGCTGCGCACATTACGCCGCGAAACACTGCGCCTTTCCCTTGATATTCGTGTGCAATTGGCGTTGCGCGATGCCGTGCAGCACGCCATCACGGATTTCAACGGCATTGGCGGCGCCGGCGTCGTTATGGATGTGCATACGGGCGAGGTTCTCGCCATGGTGAGCCTGCCGGATTACGATGCGAATGATGTTGGTGCCGCCACTACTGATGAGCGCTTCAACCGCGTGACGGTGGGCGTTTATGAACCGGGGTCAACCTTCAAGCTGCTGACCGCTGCCATGGCGCTTGATCTCGGCACGGTGCAGACCTGGAGCGGTTATGACGCATCGCGCCCGATCCGTGTCGGGCGGCATGAGATCAATGATTATCGCGGCAAGAATCGCTGGCTCGCCCTGCCGGAGATCATGGCCTATTCATCCAATCTGGCATCGGCGCATATGGCGGCGGCAGTCGGGCCGGCGCGGCATCGCGAATTCATGCAGCGCATGGGCATGACATCGCGCCTTCGGATCGAGATTCCAGAAACCGCGCAGCCCTTGGTGCCGGGGCAAAAGACCTGGCGCGAATTGAACACCATGACCATTGGCTTTGGTCATGGCATTTCCGTGACCCCTTTGCATGTCGCGACCGCGGGCGCGACCTTGGTGAATGGTGGCATTCTCCGCCAACCAACCATCCTGGCGCAGCCACCCGGCGTGGAACGCGAAGGCGTGCGCGCGATTGACCCGCGGACCTCGGAAACTCTGCGTCGGCTGATGCGCCTGGTGGTGACGGATGGGTCTGGCAAGGGCGCGGAAGTGCCGGGCTATTTCGTTGGTGGCAAGACCGGCACGGCACAAAAGACCGGGCCGCGCGGTGGCTATCTGGAAAATAAGCGCATCGCTGCTTTCATCGGCGCCTTTCCCATGCAGGCGCCGCGCTATTCGATTTATGTGATGGTGGATGAACCCAAGCCCAATGCGCGCAGCCATGGTTTTGCGACTGCAGGCTGGGTGGCGGCGCCGGCGGCGAATATGGTGATTGCGCGCATCGCGCCCATCCTGGGCATGCTGCCGGAACCCGCCTCACCAGAGATTCAACGCGCCATCGCCATGCCGATGAATGGGCGCGGCGTGCCAGGCGCTGCACCGCCGCCTGCAACACCCGCCGCCAATCGCCCGCCGCAGCGCCAAACCACTGAATCGCCGCCGCGCGTCGCTGTGACCCAGCGCGAGGCTGCTCTTGCGCCTCGGTGATCTCATGCGCGGATGGGGTGGCGCTGAAGCCGATGCCGCGCTGGAGGTAACAGGCATCACCGCCGATAGCCGCGCGGTGCGCCCTGGTATGGTGTTTGCCGCTTTGCCAGGTATGCGCGCTGATGGGCGCGGCTTCATTGCCGATGCCGTGGCGCGCGGTGCCGTGGCAGTACTGGCGCCAGAAGGTACTGCGTGGCCCGCTGAGGCACCAGCGCGACCCTTGATTACCTCCCCCGATCCGCGCCGTGCCTTGGCCTTGATGGCAGCTGCGTTTTATGCGACCCAGCCGGAATGCGTGGTCGCCATTACCGGCACCAATGGCAAGACCAGTAGCGTGGATTTTCTGCGCCAGATCTGGCGCGATGCCGGCCGGAAGGCCGCATCGCTCGGCACGCTCGGCCTGATTGCGGAAGGCGTGCCACCCGGACCATCGCTGACCACGCCTGATCCGGTGGCGCTGCATGAAAACCTTGCACGGCTCGCGCGTCATGGTGTGGCGGCGCTTGCGATGGAGGCATCCTCGCACGGGATAGATCAGCGCCGCTTGGATGGTGTGCGCCTGATGGCGGCGGGCTTCACCAACCTCACGCGCGATCATCTGGATTATCACGGCAACATGGCGGCCTATCGCGCGGCAAAGTTGCGGCTGTTTGATGCGCTGTTGCCGAAGGGCGCGCCTGTTATCGCCATGGCGGATATGGAAGCGGAAACACTCACCGCGCTGCGCGATATTGCCGCGCGACGCGGGCTTGATCTGCGGCTGGTTGGGGCGGGTGGTGATGCGCTGGCGCTGGAAACGGCACGGCCCTTGCCGGAAGGGCAGGAGCTTGTCTTCCGCATCGCGGGGGCGCGACACGAAATATTGCTGCCTTTACCTGGGCGCTTTCAGGCCGATAACGCCTTGCTGGCGCTGATGTTGGCGCTGGCAACAGGTGTTTCCGAAGACGCGGCGCTGGCCGCATTTGGCCGTTTGCAGGGTGTGCGCGGGCGCATGGAGCGCGCGGCGTTGCTGCCCAATGGTGCTGCGATTTATGTGGATTACGCGCATACGCCCGATGCGCTGACACGGCTTCTGGCCGCACTCCGCCCCCATGTCGCGGGGCGCTTGCATGTGGTCTTCGGCGCGGGCGGGGATCGCGACCCTGGCAAGCGCCCCTTGATGGGGCGTGCGGCGGCAGAAGCAGCGGATCGCGTTTGGATCACCGATGATAATCCGCGCAGCGAAAACCCAGCCACCATCCGCGCCGCTGTCATGGCCGGTTGCCCAGGCGCGATTGATGCCGGCGCAAGAGAGGAAGCCATCGCCAAAGCCATGGGCGCGCTCGGCCCCGGCGATGTGCTGGCCGTTGCTGGCAAGGGGCATGAAACCGGCCAGGAAATCGCCGGAACGATTCACCCCTTTGATGATGTCGCCGTGATCCGCACGCTGGCGGGGGGCGCGCCATGACGCCGTTTTGGACCAGCGCGGAATTGCGCGCTGCCACGAATGGCACGCTTGCGGCGGATGTTGCCGTGACGGGCGTTTCGATTGACAGCCGCAGCATTGCGCGGGGCGATATTTTCATCGCGCTACGCGATCAGCGCGATGGGCATGAATTTGTAGTGGATGCACTCTCGCGTGGTGCGGTGATTGCGATGGTGGATCATACGCCACAAGGGGCGGTGGATACGGCAAAGCTGCTCCATGTTGCCGATACCCTCACGGGCCTCACCGCGCTTGGTGCAGCCGGGCGCGCGCGCGCTGCCGCGCATGTCGTGGGCGTCACCGGCAGTGTTGGCAAGACCACCACAAAGGAAATGCTGCGCGTGGCGCTGGGTGCTTTTGGCGCGACCCATGCCTCCGCCGCGTCACATAATAATCATTGGGGCGTGCCACTGACACTCGCGCGCCTACCGCGCGATGCGAAATTTGCCGTCATTGAAATGGGCATGAATAATCGCGGCGAAATCGCACCGCTCTCGCGCCATGCAAAGCCTCATGTCGGCATCATCACCTCAATCGGCACGGCGCATATCGGCAATCTGGGCAGCCAGGCGGCGATTGCCGAAGAAAAGGGTGACATCATCGCCGGCATCGCGCCCGGGGGCACCGCCATCCTGCCCGCCGATACTGCGTTTCTGTCAGCATTGACCGCGCGCGCCCGTGATGCCGGGTTGCAGGTGATGACGCATGGGGAAGCCGAAGGCGCCGATATGCGGCTGCTCTCCTATCAGGCCTCAGCGGTAGGTGGTGACGCTGAAATCATGCTGGCCGGGCAGCGGCTATCGCTCCATCTCAGCACACCTGGTCACCATGTCGCGCTGAATGCCTGCGCCGTTCTGGCCGCGGTCAAGGCGCTTGGCTTGGCACCCGACATCGCCGCGAAGGCCCTTGCCGATTTCACCGCCGGTGCCGGCCGAGGCGCGCTGCGTCGCATCGCCGTTGCGGGTGGAGAGGCACTGCTGATTGATGATAGCTACAATGCCTCGATCGCCTCGGTGCGTGCCGGGCTTGCCGTATTGGCCGCGCAACCCGCAAGGCGACGCATTTTTGCCTTTGGCGATATGCTGGAATTGGGCGCGGAAGGCCCGGCGCAGCACGCCGCCCTGGCCCAGGATGCTGAGAAGATCTGCGACCTGGTCTTCTGCTGCGGCCCGCTTTCAACGCATTTGTTTCAAGCCCTGCCGGCCACGCAGCGTGGCGGGCATTTCCCGGATTCAATCAGCCTTGCCCCCGCATTGCGCGCCGCGCTCAAGCCCGGTGATGCGGTGCTGGTGAAGGGCTCACTCGGCTCGCGCATGGGCGTGATCATCAAGGCATTGACGGCAGGAGAACAAGTTTCGTGATCTATAATCTTCTCCTGCCCTTTGCTGAGGAATATGCGCTGGCCAATCTGGCGCGCTATCATACCTTTCGTGCCGGCGCGGCATGTCTGACCGCGCTGCTGATCAGCCTGGTGTTCGGTTCTGCCATCATCAATTGGCTGCGCGGCTTTCAGCGCGGCGGACAGCCAATCCGCGAGGATGGCCCGGCGCGGCACATCATCGAAAAGAAAGGCACACCCACCATGGGCGGTGTGCTGATCCTGCTGGGTATGGTGGGGTCCACGCTGCTTTGGGCGGATTTGCGCAATGGCTTTGTTTGGGCCGTGCTGTTTATCACCTGCGGCTATGGCGCGCTGGGCTTTGCCGATGATTGGCTGAAGGTCACGAAGCGCAATACCAAAGGTGTATCGAGCCGGATGAAGCTGCTGGTGCAGGCAGGCTTGGGGCTTGTTGCGGCCATCTGGATCACCTGGCTGATGCCAGGCGCGCTTTCAGACAAGCTCGCGTTTCCGATCTTCAAGGAATTGCTGCTGCCGCTTGGTATTTTGTTTCCGCTATTGGCCGCGCTGGTGATGATGGGCGCTTCCAATGCGGTCAATCTGACCGATGGGTTGGATGGGCTCGCCATTGTGCC
>Ga0172372_10006665_pt1 | contig 15711 bp, 14 predicted proteins | sample LakKiv5m_2_FD_114544 | JGI IMG/M metagenome (GOLD analysis project Ga0172372, IMG submission 114544) | Freshwater microbial communities from Kabuno Bay, South-Kivu, Congo - kab_092012_9.5m | ecosystem: Environmental > Aquatic > Freshwater > Lake | place: Democratic Republic of the Congo...
CCGATCAGCGGGCCCGTCAGGTTGTCGATCGTCTCGACGTTGAGCTTCAGCTCTTCCATGTGGCGGAGCGTCGACTGCGTCGCGAAGACACCGAGGCGGTTGGCGATGAAGTTCACCGTGTCGCGTGCTTCCACGAGGCCCTTGCCAAGGCGCGACTCGATGTATTCGTTCATCTCCGCCATGAGCTTGGTGCTCGTCGCCTTGTGCGGGATCACCTCGAGAAGGCGCATGTAGCGCGGCGGGTTGAAGAAGTGCGTGCCGAAGAAGCGCTGGTGGTACTCGTCCGGCAGATCCGCGACGATCGACTCGAGGCTGATGCCCGACGTGTTCGTCGTCACCGGCACGTGCGGGCGCGCGTACTCGGCGATCTTCTTGTGAAGGGACTTCTTGATGTCGAGGCGCTCGATGACGGCCTCGATGATCCAGTCGCAGTCGGCGAGCACGGCCATGTCGTCTTCGAAGTTGCCCGGGATGATGCCCGGCAGCACCTTTTCCGAGTAGAGCGGCGACGGCTTCAGCTGCTTCAGGTTCTCGATGGCGAGAATGGAGCGGGCGCTGCGGAAGTTCTTGCCGACGGCGGCAGCGAGCTTCTTGTCGGCCGGGGGCTCGCTCGACGGTAGGTCGAGAAGGTAGGTACGGACGCCGGCGGCCGAGAGGTGGGCCGCGATCTGGGCGCCCATGACGCCCGCGCCTAGGACGGCGGCGCGGCGGATCTTCAAGGTCATGTCGTGATCTCCTTGGCCGTCATGCCCAGGCGGCCCTGCGGCCGTGCGGGCATCTCCTGCGAGATGCCCTAACGCGCCTACGGCGCTGGGCATGACGAGTTTAGAATTTGTGCGCTTCGATCTTCTTCACGATGGCATCGGCGACGAAGCCGTACTCGACGGCAAGGACCTCGGCCGGCGCGGAGGCGCCGTAGTGGTCGAGGCCGACGACGTCGTCGGCGTAGCGCTCCCACCCGAGCGTGACCCCGGCCTCCACCGCCAGCGTCGGGACGCCCGGCGGGAGCACCTCGTCGCGGTACGCGTCGGGCTGGGCGGCGAAGCGGTCCCACGACGGCATGGAGACCACCCGGACCCCGGTGCCGTCGGCGGCGAGCCGACCGGCGGCCTCCACGCACAGCGAGACCTCGGAGCCGGTGCCGACGAGGACCAGGTCGAGGCCGTCGCCCTCGTCCACCAGGACGTACGCCCCCCGGGGCACGCCGACCGCACCCCGATCGGCGGTGCCCGCGAGGACGGGGACGCCCTGGCGGGTGAGGATCATCGCGGTCGGTCCGTCGCCGTCGATGTGGTTGCGCCACGCGTGGGCGACCTCGTTGGCGTCGGCGGGGCGCACCACGTGCAGCCCCGGGATCGCCCGGACCGCCATCAGCTGCTCGACGGGCTGGTGCGTGGGGCCGTCCTCACCGACGCCGATCGAGTCGTGCGACCACACGAACGCGGTCTTGTAGCCGGAGAGCGCGGCCAGGCGGGCCGACGGGCGCATGTAGTCGCTGAACACGAAGAACGTGCCACCCGCGGGCATCAGCCCCGACACGGCCATGCCGTTCATGACCGAGCCCATCCCGTGCTCACGGATCCCCCAGTGGATCTGGCGACCGCCGAAGTCGTGGGGCGCGATCGCCGTGGCGCCCTTGAGCTCGGTCCCGGTGTTGCCGGTGAGGTCGGCGCCACCCGCGACGATGCCGGGCACGCGGTCGACCACCGCGGTCAGCACCTTCGCGCACGCGGCGCGCGTCGCCACCGACTCGCCCGGCTCCCAGGTGGGGAGCGCGGCCTCCCAGCCCGGGAGGCCACGACCGGTGAGGCAGGCCTCCACCGCGGCGGCCCGGGCCGGGTCGTCGATGCGGATCGCGTCGCGGCGGTGCTCCCAGGCGTCGCGGGCACCGCGGCCGCGCACACCGGCGGCCCGGTAGTGGGCGAGCACGTCCTCGGGGACCGCGAACTCCTCGGGCGGGCACCCGAGGATCTCCTTGATGCGCGCGATCTCCTCGGCGCCGAGCGGGTTCCCGTGGGCGTGGGCGGTGTCGGTGTAGGTCGGGGAGGGCCAACCGATGTGGCTGCGCAGCACGACGAGGCTCGGGCGCTCGGTCTCGGCCATCCCGGCGCGCAGCCCGGCCTCGATCGCGTCGCAGTCGTTGGCGACCTCGCCGAGCTCCACCACGTGCCAGCCGTACGCCGTGAAGCGCTTCGGCACGTCGTCGGAGTACGACAACTCGGTGGGGCCGTCGATCGAGATGTGGTTGTCGTCGTACACGTACACCAGGCGCCCGAGGCCGAGGTGCCCGGCGAGCGACGCGGCCTCGTGGCTGATCCCCTCCTCGAGGTCGCCGTCGGAGCAGATCGCGAACACGTGGTGGTCGAAGCACTCCGGGCCGAAGCGGGCCCGCAGGTTCGCCTCGGCCAGGGCGATGCCGACACCGTTGGCGACACCCTGACCGAGCGGGCCGGTCGTGACCTCCACCCCGGCCGTGTGGCGGTACTCGGGATGCCCCGGCGTGGCCGAGCGCCACTGCCGGAACTCCCGTAGGTCGTCGAGCGTGAGCCCGAAGCCACACAGGTACAGGTAGGCGTAGAGCAGCATCGACGCGTGGCCCGCCGAGAGGACGAAGCGGTCGCGGTCGGGCCACTGCGGGTCGCCGGCGTCGTACGTCATGACCCGGGTGAACAGGACGTGGGCGAGGGGCGCCAGGGCGAGGGGGGTCCCGGGGTGGCCGGGGTTGGCCCGCTGAACGGCGTCCAGGGCCAGCGCGCGCGCCGTGTTGATCCCACGGGTCTCGAGGTCGCTGGTGGCCACCCGGACTCCTCTCGTCGAAGCCTGCGCCGACCCGAGGGCCCACGCGCGCCGCCCGTGCCGCGCGCCGGGAGCCTATGGCACCTGCGCCCACAGGCCCGGAACGGTCGGGCGGGTCGGCGCCGGGCTCAGGGGAACAGCGCGAGGCTCGCGGTGAAGGCGTGGAGCGCGTTGCGGCGACCGACCGGTCCGATCTCCCCGGCGCAGAACATCCCGGCCACGGGCACGGGCCCGAGGGTCTCGGCCACCACACCGGCGTCGTGGTCGGGGGCGCCGAACAGGGCCTTGCCCCGCCCGTTGCAGGTGAAGCAGAGCGCCGCGCCGGCCGTTTCGGCCGCGAGGAGCGCGCGCAGGTCGTCGTCGGCCGCGGCGGCGTCGCGGACGTGGAACTGGACGGTGCGTCCGACCTCCACCGGCTCGCCCACCGCGATCGCCCCGGTCTCGCGGTCGGCGCCGATGACCGACCGGACGAGGAAGTCGCCCCGACCGAACTCGGCCCGGTGCTCGTCGACCACGAAGCCGAGCTGCAGCCCGCGCTGGAGCAGGGCCCGCTCGGCGTCGTCGGCCCGCTCGGCCAGCTCACGCAGGCGCTCCAGCGCCGGGCGCCCGGCCAGCTCGGCGACGAAGTTCCGCTCGCCCCGGGTGACGACCAGCGGCTCGCCGACGGGGCGGCAGCCCTGCGACACCACCGTCCGCACCCCGGCCCCGCCCACCAGGACCGCGGCGGCGCCCGCGGTCTCGATCCGGCCGTCGACCACGAGCCGGTTGCCGCCGGGGCGGCTCGACGCCGAGGCCAGGCCGCCGAGCACCGGGAGCCCGGGTCGGTCGCGGTCGAGCCGGCGCAGGAACGACTCCGTGGGGAAGGTGAACGGATCGGCCGCGAGCAGGAGCACGTCGGCGTCGAGGCCCTCGTCGGGACGCTCGGGCCAACCCACGACCGACGGGCCGTCGGGGGTGTCCTCGGTCCGCAGCACCATCGGGACCAGGTCGGCGCCGGGCAGGGCGGCGGCGAAGACCGCGACGCCGGGGCCGTCCTCGACCTCCTGGGTCCCGGCGAGCACGCCGCTCGCCGTTGCACCGAGGAGGACCCGGGGGCCGAGGAGCGCGTGCAGCGCGTGCAGCGCGTCGTCGAGGGCGCCGACCAGGTGGGGGGACACGAAGCACACGAGGAGGTCGGGGTCGTCGCCCCCGAGCGCGTCGAGGACCTGCCCGGCGACCTCGCCCACGGCGTGGGCCGGCAGCGGGTGGGTGGACAGCGCCGACGCGTACCGGGCGGTCACCGGGACCGCCGCAGCGACGGGTCCGACCAGGCCCGGGCCCGCAGGCGCAGCAGGCCCCCCAGGGTCCGGGGCACCCGGCGCCAGATCGGCGACCGCGACGGTCGCCGCTCGGCCACCACCACCGGGAGCTCCACGGCCGTCAGGCCGGCGCGCTCCACCCGCAGGATCAGCTCGGTGTCGAAGAGGTCGGTGCCCGAGCGGCACTGCCGGGCGTGGGGCTCGACCGCCTCGCGGCGCAGGACCTTCATGCCGTGGGTGTCGGAGACCCCGAGGCCGAACCCGACCCGCAGCACGCCGGCGAACACGCTGGTGACGACGCGGCGCCCCCAGGCCCGACGGTCCTCGGCCCCGGCGGCCCGCTTCGACCCGACCACCACGGCCGGACGGTCGGCGGCGCCGAGGCGGTCGCGGGCCCGGGCGACGAAGCCCAGGTCGTAGTAGTCGACGTCGAAGTTGACGACGACGTCGCCCCGGGCGGCGAGCAGCCCGGCCCGCAGCGCCGCGCCGTAGTCGGGGTCGGGGAGGTGCAGGGCCCGCACCTCGGGGTACGTCGCCGCCACCCCGTCGGCGACCGCAGCGGTGTCGTCGCGCGATCCGTTCTCGACCACGAGCACCTCGAACGGATCGCCGACGTCGCGCAGTCCGGCGACGACCTCGGCCACCGCGGTCCCGAGGAAGGCGGATTCGTTGTACGCGGGCATCACCACGCTGATCGCGAGGTGGGGCGGGGGAGCGCTCGGGACCGGCGGGGTGTCCCCGTCGGAGGCGGGCGGCACGGGGGTAGGCTACCGAGCCGCTCGCCGGATCGGCCCCGCGACCACCCGTCCGCGGCACCGCCCCGGCCCGGGGACGGGGGACCGCGACCATGACCGACTCGCTGACCGCGCAGGCGGAAGTCCAGGGCCACGCGCCGGCCGTGGTGGTGGAGCCCGCGGGCGGGGGCGTCGCCTCGTCGACCACCTACGGCGCGCTGAACCTCACCGCCAACCGCCTCGCCAACGGCCTGGTGGCGCTCGGCGCCCGACCGGGGGAGCGGGTCGTGTGGTGCGGCCCCAACTCGCTCGAGGTCATCACCGCCGTGCACGCGGCGCGCAAGGCGGGCCTCGTGGCCGTGCCGCTGTCGTACCGCTTCACCGCGGAGGAGATGCAGTACGTCGTCGACAACTCCGATGCGACCACCGTCGTCATCGACGCCGAGCAGGCGCCGCTGCTGGCCGAGATCCGCGACCGCCTGCCCAAGGTGCGCTCGGTCGTGGTCTGGGGCGAGGGCACCCCGGCGGGCTTCGTGGCCTGGGACGAGGTCCTCGCCGGCAGCCCGGAGACCGAGCCCGACCCGGGCGGCGAGCCCGGCACCATCGGCGGGTCGATGATCTACACCTCGGGCACGACCGGCCACCCGAAGGGGGCGACGCGCACCGGGAGCGACCCCGAGACGGTCCTCGCGCTGCTCGGCGCGCTCGGCTTCCGGCCCGGCGAGGAGGTGTACCTCACCACCGGTCCGCTCTACCACTCGGGTCCGTTGATGTTCGCGACGCTCGCCCACTCGCTCGGCGGATCGATCGTGACCATGCGCAAGTTCCAACCCGCGGCCTGGCTCGACGCGGTCCGGGTGCACCGGGCGACCAACACGTTCTCGGCGCCGACGCAGCTCAAGCGCATCGTCGCGCTCCCGCCCGAGGACCTCGCGCGCGCCGACATGTCGTCGATGCGCATCCTGGTCGCCAACGCCGCCCCGGTGCCGTACGCCCTCAAGCAGGAGGTGGTCGAGAAGCTCGGTGACGGGTTCCTGTACGAGATCTACGGCTCCACCGAGCTCGGCGTCGTGACGGTGCTGCCGCCCGAGGACCAGCTCCGCAAGCCCGGATCGTGCGGCAAGACCTACGGGCCGATCGACGTGCGCATCGTGCGCGACGACGGCACCGAGGCCGCGACCGGGGAGCCCGGCGAGCTGTTCATCCGGACCCGCCTCGCGATGGACGGCTACCACCGCACGGAGGAGCAGCTCACCGAGCTCGCCGACCACGACTGGAAGTCCGTCGGCGACGTCGCCTACCTCGACGACGAGGGCTACCTCCACATCTGCGACCGCAAGAAGGACATGATCATCTCGGGCGGGGTCAACATCTACCCGGCCGAGATCGAGGCGGTGCTGCACCAGCACCCGGGCGTCATGGACGTCGCCGTGTTCGGCATCCCCGACGACGAGTGGGGCGAGTCGGTCTACGCGATCCTCCAGGCCCGGGCGGGTGTCACCCTCGACCTCGACGAGGTCCGCGAGTTCGCCGCCGTCCACCTCGCCGGCTACAAGCAGCCCCGGGGCTACGAGCTGCGCGACGAGCTGCCCCGCACGGAGTCGGGGAAGCTGCTCAAGCGGGTGCTCCGGGACGAGTTCTGGAGCGGCCAGGACCGCAGGGTCTGATCCCACGGTGGCGCGCACGCTCGCCGAGGACGAGTCGGGCGCGCTCCTGGCCCGCTACGGGGTGCCGGTCGTCGCCGCGGTCCGGGTCGCCGATCCCGAGGCTGCCGCGGCGGCGGCCGACCGGCTCGGGTATCCGGTGGTGGCGAAGCTCGTGGGGCCGGCGATCGCCCACAAGACCGAGCGCGGCCTCGTGCGCCTGCGCCTCGGCGACGCCCCCGCCGTGCGGGCGGCCGCGGTCGAGCTCCTCGCCGCCGTGCGCCCCGACGACGGCGAGGTCGGCGTCCTGGTCGCCCCGATGGTGGCGGGCACCCGCGAGCTCGTGGCCGGCCTGGTCCGCGACCCCCAGTTCGGCCCCTGCGTGATGATCGGCGTCGGCGGCGTGCTGACCGAGGCCCTCGGCGACGTCGCCTTCGTGCCCGTCCCGCTCGACCGCACCGACGCGCTCGAGGCGGTCGAGGCGCTCACCCACCAGGCCCTGCTCGGCCCGGTCCGCGGCGAGCCCGCGGTCGACCGCGACGCCCTCGCCGACGTGCTGCTCGGCCTCGCCGCGCTGGCCCGGGACCGGGCCGACGTGCGCTCCGTCGACGTGAACCCGTGCATCGTCGTCGACGGACGTCCGCTCGCCGTCGACGCCCTGGTCGAGCTCGCCGGATCCGAGGACGTCGACGGACCGGACGCGAACACCGGCGCCGTCCCCACCGGCGCGCCGAGCCGGCCCGGGCCCGACCTCACCGCGCTGTTCGACCCCCGGGGCGTCGTGGTCGTCGGTGCGTCGAGCCACCCGGGCAAGTTCGGGTTCGTGGCCCTGCACAACCTGCTCGCGAGCGGCTACCGGGGCGAGGTCCACGCCACCAACCGCGACGGGGGCACGATCCTCGGGGTCGCGACCGTGGCGTCCGTCGACGACCTGCCCGCCGACGCCGTGGTCGACCTCGCCTTCGTGTGCACCCCGGCGGCGGCCAACCCCGAGGTGCTCGCGGCCTGCGCGCGCCGGGGGATCCGTGCCGCGTTCGTCGCCTCGGCGGGGTACGCCGAAGCGGGCGAGGCCGGACGCGCGGCCCAGGACGCCCTCGTCGCGCTGGGCGCCGAGCTCGGGGTCGTCGTCGCCGGACCGAACGGCCAGGGCGTGGTGTCGACCCCCGCCTCGCTGTGCGCGCAGATCGTCGCCCCGGCGCCGCCCCCGGGTCCGATCGCCATCGCGAGCCAGTCGGGCAACTTCGTGTCGTCGTTCATGAACCTCGCGGTCGCCACCGGGGTGGGGGTGAGCCGGGCCGTGTCGGCGGGCAACGCCGCCGCGGTGGGCGTCGCCGACTACCTCGAGTGGTTCGCCGACGATCCCCACTCGACGGTGGCCCTCGCCTACGTGGAGGGGCTCGGTGACGGCCGGGCGTTCGCCGACCGGCTCCGGGCCGTCACGGCACGGATGCCGGTGGTGGTGCTCAAGGGCGGCGCGACCGCGAGCGGCCAGCGGGCCGCCGCGTCCCACACCGGGGCCCTCGCGAGCGACGACCGGGTGTTCGCCGGGGTCTGCCGCCAGGCCGGGGCGATCCGGGCCGGGTCGGTGGAGGAGGCGTACGAGGCCGCGGCCACGCTGGCGACCCAGCCCCGGCCCCGGGGCAACCGGGTGGTGGTGTGCACGACGGCGGGCGGATGGGGCGTGGTGACCGCCGACGCCGTCCAGCGCAGCGACCTCGACCTCGTCGTGCTGCCCGACGACCTCCGCGCCGCGATCGACGCGAAGCTCCCGCCCCGGTGGAGCCGGGGCAACCCGATCGACTTCGCCGGGGCCGAGACGCGCGACACCATCCCCGAGGTCCTCGACCTCGTGGCCGCCCACCCCGACGTCGACGCCGTGATCCTCCTCGGGCTCGGCATCCAGTCGAACCAGGCCCGGCTGATGCGGGGCGGGGGCTTCTACCCCGACCACGGGCTCGAGCGCATCGTCGCGTACCACGAGCGCCAGGACGCCCGCTTCGCCCGGGCCGCGGCCGAGGTGTCGGCCCGCACGGGCAAGCCCGTCCTGGTCGCGACCGAGCTGGCCGTGGCCGACCCCGACAACGCCGGACCCCGCACCGTCCGCGAGACTGGGCGCCTGTGCTATCCGTCGGCGGACCGGGCCGTGCGCGCCCTCGAGCACCTGTGGCACGACGCCCGGCACCGGATGCGCCGGATCGCCCCCGGGTGACCCCGCAGGCGCGCCGGCGCCGCCGCGGTCGGCCGGTCCTCGTCGCCCTCCTGTGCCTCGGGGCCGGGGTGGCCGTCGCGGTCGCGGTGGCCGGCGCCGCGCCCCCCGACCAGGCGGCGAGCGGCGGGGCGGCGCTCGGGACCCCGGGCTGGTCGCCCCGGCGGGTGCCCCAGCCCTTCGTCGACGCGGTCGGCGGGACCCGGCTCCAACGCCAGCTCGACGCCGGCCTCGGGGCGGGGGGCGGGTGCTTCCAGGTCACGACCGCGGCCGGTCCGGTCGCCGGGCGCAACGAGGACGCGCCCACGGTCGGGGCCTCGACCCAGAAGCTGCTCACCGGAGCCGCCGCCCTGGCCGTACTCGGCCCCGAGACGACCTTGCGCACGCGGGTGCTGGCGACCGGCGACCCCGGGGGCGGCACCGTCGACCGGCTCGTGCTCGTGGGTGGGGGAGACCCGCTCCTGTCGACCGCGCCGTTCCGGGCGTTCCTGGCCACCGACCCGAAGACCGCAGGGACGCCGTCGAGCGCGCTCGAGGGCCTGGCCGACCTCGTGGCGGCCAAGGGGATCCGCACGGTCCGGTCGTTGTCGGTGGTGGACGACCGCTACGACGACGAGCGCTACAACCCGGCGTGGTCCCCGACCTACCGGACCGAGGGGCAGATCGGCCCGGTCGGCGCGCTCACCGTGAACCGCGGCTTCACCCGGGCCTCGCCCCCGGTCGCGGCCGACGACCCGGCCGTGCTCGCGGGCACCGAGCTCACGCGCCTCCTGCGCGAGCGCGGGGTCGCCGTGGGCGGCACGGTGCAACGCGGTCGGGTCCCCGACGGTGCCCGCGAGGTCGCTGCGCTCGACTCGGCGCCGGTCGCCCAGCTCGTGGCCGAGGTGATCCGGTCGAGCGACAACCTCGCGTCCGAGACGTTGGTGAAGGAGATGGGGGCCCGCAAGGGCGGGGCGGGGACGACCGCAGCCGGGCTCGCGGTCGCGACCCGGGCCCTCGCCGACCTCGGCGTGCCGATGACCGGGGTCACCCTGATCGACGGCTCGGGGCTCGCCCGCGACAACCGGGTCACCTGCCGGGCGCTCACCGCGGCGGTGGACCTCGGGGCCCGGCCGGGCCTCGAGCCGCTCTGGGCGGGGATGGCGGTGGCCGGGCAGACCGGGACCCTCGCCGACGAGATGCGGGGTGGCCCGCTCGACGGGCGGCTCCGGGGCAAGACCGGCTTCCTCAACGGCGTGAGCGGCCTGGCCGGGCTCGTCGACGTCGGCCGACCCCTGCGGTTCTCGCTGATCGCGACCGGCAGCTTCGGCGAGGCCGAGGCCCTCCGCATCCGCGCCCGCCTCGCCGAGGCGATCGGCCGGTTCCCCGAGGCCCCGGCCGTCGATGCGCTGGTCCCGGCCCCGCGCGCCCCGACCGCAGCGCCGTAGTATCGCCCGGTGGCCGACGCCCGCGAACCCCGTCCGTCCCTCCGCCCGGCGGGGCGCCCCTCGCTGCCCCAGCTGGTGCTGGAGCTGCGGGACCTCCTCGTGGCGTACTTCAAGCAGGAGACGCTCCTGCCCCTGCGCGAGCTCGGGCGCTACCTCGCGTTCGGCGCGGCCGGGTCGGTGCTCCTCGGCACCGGCGTGATGCTGCTGGCCCTGGGCTGCCTGCGCCTCCTGCAGACCGAGACCGGCGAGGCCTTCGACGGCAACTGGTCGTGGGTCCCCTATGTGATCGTCTTCGCCGTGCTGATGATCGGTGCCGCGGTGACCTGGACCGCCCGGAAGGCCTTCCGGGTCTCGAAGGAGCTGGAGCGATGAGCAGCGGCGCAGCGGACCCGCGGATCACCCGGGCCGACATCGAGGCGAAGTTCCGCCAGCTCCAGGGCGACGTCGAGGTCGGGGTCGAGTCTGGGCGCGACATCGGCCGGGTGGCCGCCGTCGCCGGGGGCGTCGTGGCGCTCGGCGTGATCTACCTGATGGGTCGTCGCCACGGCCGCAAGAAGCGCACCGTCGTCGAGATCACGCGGATCTGATCCGGTGTGGCGCTCCGTGCTGCGGTGGGCGTGGCGGTGGTTCTTCCGCAACTGGCGGCGCAACCTGCAGCGCGTGAGCACCACGACCGCCGTGATGACGCTGGTGCGCCAGATCGCGTTCGGGAAGCCCGAGACGGTCTTCCGGGGCACGCTCGAGCCGGGCACGGGCATCCGGATCCGCGTGCGCGACCGGTCGGGATCCTGAGCTCCGGGGTCACCCCGTGAAGGTGCTCCTGCGCAACCCCCGCCGCGAGGTGGAGGTCCCCGGCCCGACCACCGTCGGCGCGCTGCTCGCGCGCCTCGACTGCAATCCGGAGTCGGTGCTCGTCATCGTGGGCGACGAGCTCGTCACCCACGACGCCGTCCTCGCCGACGACGCCTCGGTGGAGATCCGGCCGGTGATCTCGGGGGGCGCCGGCAACGCCGACACCGCCCCGGGAACCCGCTCGTGACCCGCCAGCCGATGAAGTGCCGGGTCTGCCGGGGACCGGCGGTCATCGACCTCCGCCGGCACAACGCGAACTTCTGCCCCGAGCACTTCGTCGCGCACTGCGAGGAGCAGGTCCGGCGCGCGGTGCGCCACTTCGCCATGTTCGAGCCGGGCGACCGCGTGCTCGTCGCCGTGTCGGGCGGCAAGGACTCGCTCGCGCTCTGGGACCTCCTGGTTCGCCTCGGGTACACCGCCGACGGGCTCTACGTGGGCCTCGGCATCGACGGGTACTCCGACGAGTCGCTCGGCCACGCGCGCGCCTACGCAGCCCGGCGGGACCTGACCCTCCACGTGGTCGACCTCGCGACCGACCTCGGCTTCACCGTGCCGGAGGCCGCCACCGCGACCCGACGCGCGCCGTGCGGTGCGTGCGGGCTGTCGAAGCGCCACGTGTTCAACCGGTACGCCCTCGACCACGGCTACGACGTCGTGTGCACGGGCCACAACCTCGACGACGAGGCCGCGGTCCTGCTCGGCAACGTGCTCCACTGGGACCTCGACGCGTTGGCCCGTCAGCACCCGGCGCTCCCGGCCGCTCCGGGCTTCGCCCGCAAGGTCAAGCCGCTCTACCGCCTGGGCGAGCGGGAGATGGCCGCCTACTGCGTGCTCGAGCGGATCCACTACCAGGTCGACGAGTGCCCGATGGCCACCGGGAACCGGCACCTGGCGTACAAGGAGTCGCTGAACGCGCTGGAGCTCCGGTCGCCGGGGAGCAAGGCCGCCTTCCTGTTCGGCTACCTGGAGCGGGCCCACGGCACCTTCACCCGGGGTGGGCCCACGGTCGCGCTCCAGCCGTGCCCGGGCTGCGGCACGCCCACCCCGGGCGACGAGTGCGCCTTCTGTCGGCTCCAGCGCCGCGCGATCCCGGTGACCTCGTGAGCCGGGGCCGGTTCGCGGCGGGGGAGCGCGTCCTCCTCCTCGACAACAAGCGGCGGCGCCACCTGGTGGTCCTCCAGGTCGGCGGCGCCTTCCACTCCCACGCCGGGATCGTGGCCCACGACGACCTCATCGGCGCGCCCGAGGGGACCCGGGTCCGGACGACCATGGGTGCCCGCCTCACCGCGGTCCGGCCCACGCTCGCCGAGTACGTCCTCGAGATGCCCCGGGGCGCCCAGGTCATCTACCCGAAGGACCTCGGGGCGATCCTCGTGCACGCCGACGTGTTCCCGGGCGCCCGGGTCCTCGAGTCGGGCGTCGGGTCGGGTGCCCTCACCATGACGCTCCTGCGCGCGCTCGGCCCCGAGGGGCACGTCCTCGGCTACGAGATCCGCGACGACTTCGCCGGCCGGGCCCGCCGCAACGTCGAGGCCTTCCTCGGGCCCGACGTGCCGCTCACGGTGGAGGTGCGCGACGTCTACGAGGGGATCGAGGCCACCGACCTCGACCGCATCCTCCTCGACCTGCCCGAGCCCTGGCGGGTGGTGCCCCACGCCGCCGGCGCGCTGGCCCGCGGCGGCATCCTCTGCGCGTACCTGCCGACGATCCTGCAGGTCGCCACGCTGCGGGCGGCGATCGCCGATTCCGAGTTCGGCATGGCCCAGACGTTCGAGGTGCTCCACCGCACGTGGCACGTGGAGGGGCAGTCGGTCCGTCCCGACCACCGCATGGTCGCCCACACCGGGTTCCTCACGGTGGCCCGACTCCTGACCCCCGAGCCGGCCCGTCCCGACATGCCCGACACCCCCGCCACGACCGACGCCGACGACCTCGCCGACCCCGGTTCCTGACCCGACCGACCGGGTCCGCACGCGACACGGCCCGGGCCGGAGCCCGGGCCGATCGGTGGGAACCGGGGCGGAGGTCGTCGACCTCGCGCCGTCGATCTCGCGTGGTGGATCTCCGGTCAGTCGACCTCGATGAAGATGCACTCCCCGGGGCACTCCTCGGCCGACTCGATCGTGGCCTCCTCCATGCCCGCGGGCACGTTGGCGACGCCCTCGGCGCCACCCGGCTCGGAGAACACCTTCCCGCCCTCCTTGACGTAGGCGAGGCCGTCGTCGAGGAGCGTGAACACGTCCGGGGCGATCTCCTCGCACAGGCCGTCGCCGGTGCAGAGGTCCTGGTCGATCCAGACCTTCATGGGTGTCCTCCGTGGGGGTCGCGGTGGGGTCGGTCCTGCGGGCCCGGTCGAGATCCGTCGGGTCATCCGGACGGTGTGGGCCGACGCCCGGGAGGCTAACAAGCCGACGTGGATTTCTCAAGCATCGGCCGGTGAAATCCCCCGACGCAAAACGACCGGCACCCGCCGGGGGCCCGTGTAGTGTCCGCGCACCGGCGCCGGGCACACGAGCACGACGGCGCGAGCACACGACACCACATCCGGCCCGGGGGCGTGAGGAGGTGCACGGCAGTGGCCCAGGGAGCAGCACCGACCGGTCCGGACGCACCGGACCCCGACCTGCCCGGTCCGGACGCACCGGACCCCGACCTGCCCGGTCCGGACGCACCGGACCCCGACCTGGTCGACCAGTACCACGCGCTCGAGGCCGAGATCGCCGTGCTGCGGCGTCGGCTCCAGGACGCCCCGAAGCGGGTCCGGACCCTCGAGGAGCGCCTGCTCGAGACCAAGGGGCAGCTCGCCCAGGCCATCGCCCAGAACGAGCGCCTCTCGGCCACCCTGCGCGAGGCGCGTGAGCACATCGCCGCGCTCCGGGAGGAGGTCGAGAAGCTGACCATGCCCCCGGCCGCCTACGGCACCTTCCTCGGCTGCAACGACGACGGCACGGTCGACGTGCTGAGCGCCGGGCGCAAGATGCGGGTCTCGGTCCACCCCGACGTCGACGTCGAGGCGCTCGAGCGGGGCCAGGAGGTGGCACTCAACGAGTCGCTCAACGTCGTGCTGGCCCGCGGCCTCGAGGTGGCGGGGGAGGTGGTCGTCCTCAAGGAGCTGCTCGAGGACGAGCGCCGGGCCCTCGTGGTCGGCCGGGCCGACGAGGAGCGGGTGTGCGAGCTCGCGGGCCCGCTGGTCGGCCAGCGCCTGCGGGCGGGCGACCACCTCCTCCTCGACGTGCGCTCCGACCTCATCGTCGAGCGGCTGCCGCGGCCCGAGGTCGAGGAGCTCGTGCTCGAGGAGGTGCCCGACGTCAACTACGAGGACATCGGTGGCCTCGACGACCAGATCGAGCTGATCAAGGACGCGGTCGAGCTGCCGTACCTCTACGCCGACCTGTTCACCGAGCACCAGCTCGAGCCGCCCAAGGGGATCCTGCTCTACGGCCCGCCGGGCTGCGGCAAGACGCTCATCGCCAAGGCGGTCGCGAATTCGTTGGCCAAGCGCGTCGCCGAGCGCACCGGCAACTCGTCGCAGCGCTCCTACTTCCTGAACATCAAGGGCCCCGAGCTGCTCAACAAGTACGTCGGCGAGACCGAGCGCCAGATCCGTCTGATCTTCCAGCGCGCCCGGGAGAAGTCGGAGGAGGGCGTGCCGGTCATCGTCTTCTTCGACGAGATGGACTCGCTCTTCCGCACCCGGGGCACCGGCATCTCGTCCGACATCGAGAGCACGATCGTCCCGCAGCTGCTCGCCGAGATCGACGGGGTCGAGAGCCTGCGCAACGTCATCGTCATCGGCGCCTCGAACCGCGAGGACCTCATCGACCCGGCGATCCTGCGCCCGGGCCGCCTCGACGTGAAGATCAAGATCGAGCGTCCCGATCCCGACTCGGCCCGCAAGATCTTCGCCTGCTACCTCACGGCGTCGCTGCCCATCGCCCAACACGAGGTGGCGAGCGCGGGGAGCCCGGCCGGGGCCGTGCGGGCGATGGTCGACGCCGCCGTCGACCGCATGTACGCGGTCGACGACGACAACCGCTTCCTCGAGGTCACCTACCAGAACGGCGACAAGGAGATCCTGTTCTTCAAGGACTTCTCGTCGGGCGCGATGATCGAGAACATCGTCCGCCGCTCGAAGAAGCTCTCGATCAAGCGTCAGATCGACGGTGGGGCCAAGGGGATCTGCACCGCCGACCTCCTCGCCTCCGTGCGCCAGGAGTTCAAGGAGCACGAGGACCTCCCCAACACCACGAACCCCGACGACTGGGCGAAGATCTCGGGCAAGAAGGGGGAGCGCATCGTGTTCGTGCGCACCCTCGTGAACCGGGGCGAGACCGAGGGCGGCGGTCGCCAGATCGAGCGGATCACCACCGGCCAGTACCTCTAGCGCGCGCCGGGATGGCCCGTCCGACCGCCCCGGTAGGCTCGCTCCGTGGCGATCCCGAAGGTCTGCGGCATCGAGACGGAGTTCGGGGTCGTGCTGCGGGGGGCGGCCGACCCCAACCCGGTGCTGGCGTCGTCGCTGCTGATCAACGGCTACGTCGAGCAGCGCCGCGTGGGCTGGGACTTCGAGGACGAGTCGCCCGACCGCGACGCCCGTGGCGCAGCCCGCGAGGGAGCCATGCCCCCCGAGGTGGAGACCCACCTCGTGAACACCGTGCTCACGAACGGCGCCCGGTACTACGTGGACCACGCCCACCCCGAGTACTCGACGCCCGAGTGCCTCGACGCCCTCGAGCTCGTCGTCGCCGACAAGGC
>Ga0172372_10006667_pt1 | contig 15710 bp, 15 predicted proteins | sample LakKiv5m_2_FD_114544 | JGI IMG/M metagenome (GOLD analysis project Ga0172372, IMG submission 114544) | Freshwater microbial communities from Kabuno Bay, South-Kivu, Congo - kab_092012_9.5m | ecosystem: Environmental > Aquatic > Freshwater > Lake | place: Democratic Republic of the Congo...
TAATAACCTCTATTATTACGGTAATTTATACTTCTATTGGCGGCTTGAAAGGCGTCGTGTTGACTGATTTCTTCCAATTCGTCCTGGCCATGATCGGTATGGTCGTCGCAGCCATATATATTATTAATCTTCCGGAAGTTGGGGGATTGAACAACCTCCTGGCTCACCCGAATGTTTCCGGTAAACTTAATTTTTTACCTGACTTTTCCGATTCCAAGCAATTAATCCCACTATTTCTTATGCCATTAGCTGTTCAATGGTGGAGTGTTTGGTACCCGGGTGCCGAGCCAGGTGGCGGAGGGTATATCGCACAGCGAATGTTATCGGCAAAAGATGAGAAAAATGCCGTTACCGCCACGCTGTTTTTCAATATCGCGCATTATGCGCTACGTCCCTGGCCATGGATTTTAATTGCCTTAGCCAGTTTAATCGTATTTCCTGATATTGCCTCTTTACAAGCTGCTTTCCCACATATTGATCCTAAGGTAGTGAAAAATGACCTCGCTTTTTCAGCCATGCTCAATCTATTACCCGCTGGTTTGATTGGCTTACTGATTGCTGCTTTACTTTCAGCCTTCATGTCCACTATTTCAACACATTTAAACTGGGGTTCAAGTTATGTAGTCAATGATTTTTACAAACGATTTATCAGACCTGATGCGCCGCAGAATGAATTAGTTAATATTGGCAGATTATCAACCGTTGTATTAATGATATTAGCCGCTTTACTGGCACTGGCACTGGAAAATGCTTTACAGGCCTTTAATATATTATTACAGATTGGTGCAGGTACCGGATTAATTTTTATTCTTCGCTGGTTCTGGTGGAGGGTAAATGCATACAGTGAAATTACAGCTATGGTCGTTTCATTTATGTTAGCCTTATACTTTGAACTGGGAATGGAAAATCCGTTGCCTGAGCATATCAAATTAATATTGGGTGTAGGGATCACAACAGCTTCCTGGATTACAGTTACCTTAATCACTGCACCTTCTTCTCAGGAAACCTTATTGCGGTTTTTCAGATTGATTCAACCCGCTCCAGGTGGCTGGAAGCCTGTCGTTGAGAAAGGTATTGCCTCTGGAGAACTCGATGCCAGGGAAATCATACCTGGTAAGCTACCCAATCAGGTTTTGGGCATGTTCCTCGCTTGTGTCCTGGTGTATGCGGCGCTATTCTCTATTGGATTCCTGATTTACAGCAATATAGTTGCGGCGCTGATGAGTGGCATCGTAGCTGTATTCAGCGGGTATTTACTATTTAAAAACTGGGATAAAATTTATTGATTTTAAACATCATTTCATTTATAATTAAAAATCTCCGGTAAGGGGTGACATTTGTCACTCCTTATTTTTTTTAATCCGGGCTACTTTTACATTAAAATGTAGTGCTATGACCCTTTATCAACCGGAACCATCCCCTATTATAAATGAAAAAAACAAAGCAACCATTCTGGCACGGGCTTCTTGTGCCCATTGTGGCGAACCATGTTTACCCGTGGAAAATCAAAAAATATCTTTTTGTTGCGAGGGTTGTCAGTCCGTTTATACCATTTTAGATCAACATAACCTTTGCGCTTATTATACATCGTCTGCATTAGCCCTGACCAGCCTGAAGGATAAGGAACATACCCATTATGAATATTTAGATGATGAAGAATTACAACAGCAGATCTTATTTTTCAGAAGTTCACCCGTGAGTCGGGTAAGATTTGACTTACCCGGTATCCATTGTGCTGCCTGTATCTGGTTATTGGAAAATCTGCCCCGATTTCATGAGGGTATTTTAAGTTCCACGGTACATTTTATTGAAAAAGAGATACATATATCCTTTAAAGAATCAGCCATTTCTTTAAGACAACTGGCTGAATTACTTGATAAAATAGGATATTCTCCCCTCATTCGATTGGATAAGGCACAAAAAAAGAAATCCACCGATTCATCCAGTCAGCTCATTTATCAAATAGGGGTTGCCGGTTTTGCTTTTGGAAATAGCATGCTTTTCAGTTTTCCGGAATATCTGGGATTAACAAAAGATAACGATCCCATCATAGTTATGGTTCTTGGTTATTTAAACCTAAGTCTAGGTATTCCCGTCCTGTTTTACAGTGCTCGCGAATATTTCTTATCTGCATGGAAAGGGCTGAAAATCAGAGACTATAATCTGGATATCCCTATTGTAGTGGGTGCAACTACCTTGTTTGTGCGAAGTGCTTATGAAATCATATCCCAAACCGGATCGGGATATATGGATAGCCTGGCAGGCTTTTTATTTTTCCTCCTGGCAGGCAAATGGTTTCAGGAAAGAACTTACAAACAAATCGCTTTTGACCGGGATTATCAATCTTATTTTCCCATTGCGGCCACTAAAATCACTGCGGAAGGTTTGGTACCCATTTCATTACCAAAACTTAAAAAAGGAGATGAAATTTTGCTGAAAAATGGCGATTTAATCCCCGCAGATGGCCTTTTGACATGTTCTAATGCATTGATAGATTATAGCTTTGTAAGTGGTGAGGCTGCCCTGATTCCTGTGCTGAAAGGTGAAAAAGTATATGCCGGTGGCAAATGGAACGGAATGGAAGGATCCATTTCGCTGCTGCAATCTGTTTCCCAAAGTTATCTGACGCAATTGTGGAATGATCCCGCCTTTCAAAAAGAGGGTAATAAGGGGAGGGTTCAACTAACCGTTCAAATATCCAGATATTTTACCTTTACCTTATTCACTATGGCTATTATCACGCTATGCTACTGGTATTCCCATGATAAATCGCTGGCTTTAAATGCCTTTACAGCGGTGTTAATTGTGGCATGTCCGTGTGCAGTTGCACTTTCTGTACCTTTTACTTACGGAAATGTACTCAGGATAATGGGAAAAAAGCATTTTTACATGAAAAACGTAGCCACCGTAGAAGCCATTTTCAATGTGGATACTTTTGTTTTTGATAAAACAGGAACGATAACCTCTTCGCAGATTCAGGAGCCCAGTTATATAGGTAAACCACTTTCACCTTATGAAATAAATCTCATTTTAAATCTAACGGCTTCTTCAACACATCCGGTTAGCAAAGCCATTTTTACCTTTTTTAATACCGGAACTATGGATCCGATGAATATAACCGCATGGGAGGAGCTGGTTGGAACCGGCATTCAGGGTGTGATTGATCATCATGCTATTAAAATTGGATCCTCAACCTGGATTAAAGCGTCCCCGGTGGATCAGGAAAAAGGAAATGTATTCATTGAAATAGATGGCACTTATATGGGCTACCTTTCTTACCAGAGGACCTGGCGGGAAGGAGCAGCATCCTTTATAGCCTGGGCAAAAAATAAAGGGGAAACCTACATTTTATCAGGCGATAATGATCTGGAAAAGGAAATATTGAGTCAATATTTACAAATTCCGGTTAACAATATGTACTTCAAACAAACACCGGCCGATAAATTAGCGTTCATTAAGAAACTGCAAGAGAATGGCCGAAATGTTTTTATGCTGGGCGACGGATTAAATGATGCCGGTGCATTGCGGCAAGCCAATGTAGGCATGGTCATTTCCGAAAATCAAAATAATTTCACACCAGCATCCGACGCAATCCTGGCAGCAGATAAACTGGACCAGCTGGCAAACTATCTGACTTACGCTATAAAAAGCAAACAATTAGTATATCTGGCTTATATTTTTGCCCTAATGTACAATGCCACGGGTCTTTATTTTGCCGTCCAGGGCGCCTTATCCCCAGTTGTAGCGGCTATTCTTATGCCTGCGAGCTCTATAACAGTAGTTATATGGGGCTTGAGTACAACAACCCTGCTGGCCAGAAAATGGTAACATAGACCTATATAGCTGTCCATCAACGTGATTAAAATCACCCATTTGTCAGATAAATGTCATGAAAGGTACCCGCCAGTCCTGTTAATTTTCGGAAAAATTCGAAAGCATGCGTATCATCTTAGTTTTGATTTTCCTTAGTTTGATTCTTGCTTTATTATTCCTGGCTGCTTTTTTCTGGGCAGTTAAAAACGGGCAATATGAGGACGACCACACCCCTTCGATACGTATGCTTTGGGAAGAAAAAAAACCAAAAGATATAACACAAGAAGATTGAGTATGGCAAACCTGGAAACTTTTTATTATGACAATAAAATTGTCAGAAATTTCGCCATTGCAACCATTATTTGGGGCATAGTAGGCATGTTGGTTGGTTTAATAGCTGCTTTTCAGTTAATTTTTCCAGCCCTCAATTTAGGTGTAGCAGAAATTACCTATGGCAGGATCAGACCCTTGCATACCAATGCCGCAATATTTGCCTTTGTAGGCAATGGTATTTACATGGGCGTTTATTATTCCCTGCAACGCCTCTTAAAGGCGAGGATGTTCAGTCATTTTTTAAGTCAATTCCATTTCTGGGGCTGGCAAATAATTATTTTATCTGCTGCTTTAACCCTGCCACTTGGTATAACCAGTGCTAAGGAGTATGCCGAACTGGAATGGCCCATTGACTTAGCTATTGCGGTGGTCTGGATCGCCTTTGGTATCAATCTGATGGGTACTTTAATCAAACGGAGGGAAAACCATTTATATGTGGCCATCTGGTTTTATATAGCCACCTGGATTACCATTACGGTTCTGCACGTAGTTAACAATCTGGAAATACCTGTGGATTTATGGAAATCTTATGGCGTTTTTGCCGGCGTACAAGATGCTTTGATACAATGGTGGTACGGACACAATGCCGTGGCATTTTTCCTGACAACCCCCTACCTGGGACTGATGTATTATTTTCTACCAAAAGCGGCCAATCGTCCTGTTTATTCTTATAAATTATCGATTATTCATTTCTGGGCGCTTATTTTCATATATATCTGGGCGGGACCACATCACCTGTTATATACCTCCCTGCCCGACTGGGCGCAATCGCTGGGCACCGTATTTTCAATCATGTTGATAGCGCCCTCCTGGGGAGGTATGTTAAATGGTTTACTGACACTCAGAGGTGCCTGGGACAGGGTGCGTCAGGATCATGTGTTAAAATTTATGGTTGTAGCCATCACTGCTTATGGTATGGCCACTTTTGAAGGACCCATGCTATCTATAAAATCGGTAAATGCCATCAGCCATTACACCGACTGGACTATAGGGCATGTTCATATTGGCACTTTAGGCTGGAATGGATTCCTGACTTTTGGTATTCTGTACTGGCTTATACCCCGTTTATTTCAAACCAGTCTATATTCCCCCAAAGCAGCTAATGCCCATTTCTGGATAGGTACGCTCGGGATTATTTTTTATGCCATTCCTTTATACTGGGCAGGTTGGGTGCAAAGCCTTATGTGGAAACAGTTTACCCCGGATGGTTTCCTACAATACGGAAACTTCCTTGAAACCGTAGCACAAGTAGTACCTATGTATGCTATACGGGCTATTGGGGGCACTTTATACCTCAGTGGAGCCATATTAATGGCCTGGAATTTATTCAAAACAATGAAAACAGGCGTATTTCTTGCCGATGAAAAGCAAGAGGCACCAGCTCGTTTAAGCACCCTTGGAGCCCATGAAGGAGAGCACTGGCATCGCTGGATTGAAAGGCGTCCCGTTCAAATGTTGATATTTTCCGCGATTGCCATACTTATTGGTGGTATTGTAGAAATTTTCCCCATGGCCATGATTGAATCCAATGTTCCTAAAATTAAATCTGTTCAGCCATATACCCCATTGGAGCTTGCTGGCAGAGATTTATATATCAGGGAAGGATGTCTGGGATGCCATTCTCAAATGATTCGTCCATTCCGTTCAGAAACAGCCCGTTATGGGGAATATTCAAAATCGGGAGAATATATTTATGACCGCCCATTCCTGTGGGGATCGAAAAGAACGGGTCCGGATATACATCGTGTTGGTGGAAAATATCCCGATTCCTGGCATTACAATCACATGTATGACCCACTGAGCATGTCACCAGGATCCATTATGCCCGCCTATCCGTGGTTAATCAGAGATAAACTGGATATAAATCAAATACCAGGGAAAATAAAGGTATTGAGAACCTTAGGCACGCCCTATCCGGAAGGCTATGAAGATGAAGCGCTGGCTGACCTGGAAAAACAAGCAGATGGAATTGCTCAACAGCTAAAAAAAGATGGCATCAAAGACGAGAAACTGGCACAGCGGGAAATTGTAGCCATGATTGCTTATCTGCAGCGATTGGGAACAGACATTAAAGTAAAGCCAGCAACCAATTAATACCAGCATCCTATGTACAAACATATTTTAGAAAGCGCAGGTAATATCAACTGGATGGCCATTGGCGCCTTAATCACATTTTTTACTGTTTTTGTGGTCAGTGTCATCCTGGTATTTAAAAAAGATAGCACCTACCTGAAAACCATGTCAGAAATGCCTTTGGATAAGGTACATTCTTCTACACCTAATCAAGCCAACTATGAAAACTAAAACAGGTATTTCCATATCCCTTTTCCTCATCGTACCGCTGAGCTGGCTCATTGCACAAACCCAGCAGCCCACAGCCTTTTACAATGATTTCCTTAAAAACGGATGGATATTTTTTACCTCCCTGGTGGTTTTGGGAGGATTTTTAGCCCTGCTGCATTTACTGAAGGTCATTTTAAAAATGCAGCAGATCCAGATATACAGGGAGATGGGAAAAGAGGCCTTTAATGAGGCCGAAAAACAACCCTTTTCAGCTATCATTCAACGATGGTATAAAAACTGGACCCGCGTCGTACCGCAGGAAAAAGAACATGAAATCATGTTTGATCATCAATATGATGGAATTCGCGAACTGGATAACAGTTTACCTCCCTGGTGGGTCGCCATGTTTTATGTTACTATTGTATTTGCCGGAGTGTATATGGTATATTACCATGTAGCAGATATTGGTGTTTCCAGTCAGGAGGCTTACCAGATGGAAATAAAGGAAGCTAATGCAGAGGTAAAAGCATATCTGGCCACACAAGCCAATAAGGTAGATGAAAATACCGTAACTGTATTAACAGATGAAGCCTCTTTATCGGCCGCAAAATCATTGTATGGCGTTCATTGTGTGGCTTGTCATGGTGCACTTGGCGAAGGGGGCGTAGGACCTAATTTTACGGATCATTACTGGATTCACGGCGGTGATATTAAAAGTATTTTCAAAACCATCAAATATGGCGTTCCCGAAAAAGGGATGATATCCTGGCAGGCCCAGTTAAATCCATCCGATATGCAAAAACTGGGTAGTTATATTCTTTCTCTGAAGGATACCAATCCTCCCAATGGTAAAGAACCAAAGGGTATTGAGGAAAAATAAAAAATATGCAAAAAGAAACTATTCCTTCCTTTTACGAAGAGGAAGCATCTTTTAGGGATCATATTGCTACCGTGGACGAAAAGGGAAAACGAAGATGGATTTTCCCAAAGATGACAAATGGCACTTTTACCCGGGCAAGAAAATACCTTGCCTGGGTACTCATTGCCCTATTATTCATCGGCCCATTCCTCAGATATGATGGTCAACCCTTTATGCTGTTCAATGTCCTGGAAAGACATTTTATACTCTTTGGTCTTGTATTTATGCCACAGGATTTCCATCTTTTTGTATTGGCCATGATTACATTTGTATTATTCATCGTCCTTTTTACTGTTATATGGGGCCGTTTATTTTGTGGCTGGATATGTCCCCAAACTATTTTCATGGAAATGGTTTTCCGTAAAATCGAATACTGGATAGACGGAGACGGACCTCAACAGCGAAAATTAGCCTCCTCTCCCTGGAATACAGAAAAAACCATGAAGAGAACCTTTAAATACACCCTTTTCTATCTTATTTCCTTTTTAATAGGAAATGTCTTTCTGGCCTATATCATTGGCAGTGAACAGGTTCTAAAAATCATTCGCGAACCCGTCAGCAACCACCTGGCAGGATTTACCGCCATGGTACTTTTCTCAGGTGTTTTCTTCTTTGTATTCGCCTATTTAAGAGAACAGGTTTGTATTGCCATTTGTCCGTATGGCCGACTACAAGGTGTGTTACTCGATGCAAATAGTATTGTAGTTGCCTACGATCATGTCAGAGGGGAACCCAGAACTAAATTTTCCAGGGATATGAAATCAGGTGGCGATTGTATTGATTGTAAACAATGTCTGTATGTATGTCCCACTGGTATTGATATCAGAAATGGTACCCAGCTTGAATGTACCAACTGCACTGCTTGTATGGATTCCTGCGATGACATTATGTTTAAGATAAACAGACCCAAAGGATTAATCCGATATGACAGTCACAATGGTATCCTTTCAGGCGCAAGGAAAATATGGACAAATAGGGTCAAAGCATATACCTTATTATTAGTTCTTTTACTAAGTGTTACTGGATTTTTGCTTGGAACCAGAGGGAATGTTGAATTGACAGTTATGCGAACGCCAGGCATGCTTTTCCAGGAATCACCCGATGGTAACATCAGCAATTTATATAATTTCCAACTGGCTAATAAAACCAATAAGCCAATATCTGTAAAAATGATTACCAATACTGCAGGGGCATCTGTTAAAATGATAGGAACGCTGAATACCCTGCCACCGGCAGAAGTAAGTAAAGGATCTTTCTTTATTTATTTACCAAAAGATAAATTACATGATCACAAAACAGTGGTAAATATAACCATCCTCCAAGGTCAGAAAGTAGTAGCCTCAACAAGGACTAATTTCATAGGACCAGTCACCTTTAAATAATAACCAATGAAATTATCCTGGGGTACCGGCATTGCCATTTTTTACAGTTCGTTTGTCCTTGTTCTCCTTGGTTTTGTATTTGCATCAACCAAACAAGACCATAGTTTGGTTTCAGACACTTATTATCAGGAGGATCTTCATTATCAGCATAAAATGGAGGATATCCAGCGAACCAGTCAATTAGATCATGCTTTTGAATTAACTGTAAACCAGCATCCTTCGGCTATTTCTATTAACATTCCTAAAGAGTTAGCCCATTTTAAAGGCAAAATGACTTTATTTCATCCTGCCTACGCTTCCCTGGATCAGACTTACCAAATAGAAAAAAAGACCATAAATCCTTTAGTCGTTCCAGTGAGAAAACTGATTAAGGGCAGATGGCTGGTGAAAATTGAAGGGAGAAATGATGGAAAGCAATATTTTCATGAAACCTATCTGATGGCCCCATGATATTTTATTTTTCTGCCTTTTTAATTGGTCTGGCGGGAAGTGTCCACTGCGTTGGCATGTGCGGTCCCCTGGCACTGGCCATCCCAGGTGCTTCAAAAGATAAAGGTTTTACCTTTTTTCTCCGAACCATTGCTTATCAGATTTCCAGGATATCCGGATATGGTGTATTGGGTTTGATTGTTGGTTTTTTCAGTCAGGGAATGCAAATTACCGGTATACAGCCCTATTTCTCCCTATTATCAGGAATTATACTCCTGTTTTTAGGTTTTTTTGGCATAATTCCGGAAGTTAATGCCTTTAGTAAATATCCAATTATCCAGCATTTTCAGGTAAAAATAAACCAGATCATAGGTACTGTCATGACAAATGAACACTTCAGCACCCCATTTGTCCTTGGATTTTTAAATGCTATGTTACCCTGTGGCATGATCTATATTGCCCTGGGTACAGGTCTGAGTAGTGGCAATATGTCTGAAGCCGCCCTTTATCTTATTTCATTTGGATTGGGGACGCTCCCGCTTATGTTTATGATGAGCCTTTCCGGTCAGTTTTTGTCGCTTCAAATGCGCCGGTCATGGCAAAAGACCATTCCCATTATTTTTATGATATCAGGGATAATCTTAATATACAAGGGTATGAACATTGATCTCCCGGTTGATTATAATTTTTGGGAATGGGGATTGGCATCACAGTGTGAGACAGGGGGGAGATGATTGTAAACAGGGGAAAACTGGGATATGATAATGGGATTTAACTCCTGCCGACGTCAGGAGCAAAAAAGTTAACGCCGCGAAACGGCTGAAGTGGGGAATGTTATGGATGTCTAATACATCACATTTTTTTGGGCACATTGGGTTCAGTTAACTTAAGGTTATACTTTTCTCTAATGGCTTCCATTTCCTTTTTCAAAATATCAGGATGTTTCCAGTATTTTACACTTAATTTTTCACGAATTTCTACCATGGTTTTCACAGAATCAAATTTTTTAATTGTTTCCATCTTTAACTATTTTCAACATTTCTCTTGGTGATCTAATCTCGATAATTTTATAACCAAGCCTTAAATTGATCGAATTATAAAGCCTGATTCTATCTAAATTGACGATATGTTTGAAATTCCAACTAGCTAAAACATCTGCATTGTTTAATGTAGCTAAAGCAATATGTAAAGCATAGTTATAACTTTTTATTGTCAAAGCACCTTCTTCTATATATTTTTCTGCAAGATGTATTACTTCATCATTCACAAAAATATACGAAATTTGATTTTGAGGAATCTCTTTTACTTTTTCTCTAACCTTAAATTTTGCTAATTCAAGTTCTTGTAATGTCAAATCAGAAAGCATCATAACTTTCTTACCAAAAAGAAATTCCTGAAACAAAAAGATACTCCACTCTTCAAATTCCTCATCAAAACAACCACCTATTACAAATGTATCAACATATACTACCATTTTCAAAGATAAAAGAATTTATTGACCATTGCTAATTAATTTTCTTTTGTTTAATAATATGTTGAAAATGATGCAAAAATAAATATTTTGATGTTTGTGGGTTTAATCTACTTTGATGACAGGTGATCTGGAACTGGTACCATTTTCATTGATGGATTCGATACAGTAATAATAGGTTTTTTGGGAATCCATGGCTTTCATCCAATACTCATTATTGGAATGGACCATGATACTGGTATATAATTTGTATGGTTCTGTGCCATAATAAATATGATAGGCAAAGGCATTATCTACAGGCTTCCATTTGATGAAGGCGCTGCGTTTGTCCTTTTCCGTTCTTAAAACGATAAATTGTTCCACTTTCCCGGGCTTCTCCCCCATCCCATTTCCAAATATCCGAAAGCCACTCAATGCAAATTTACCTGTGGGCATATTCTTGATTTCCAATTTGATATATCTCGTTTGAACAGGCGACGGCAGTTCAATGTAATCGTGGGGAACGTCAGTTAGATTGCTGGATTTATCCACAAGGACAACCCATTTTTTGCCATCCAGTGAATGCCAGAGTATATACTGATGAAACTGATTGGGCCATTTTCCCAGTCGATTAGGGTTTACATCCTGATCGGCAAAATTTATTTGAATGGCATTTACCCTTGAAATATTGCCGAGATCGGATTGTATCCACTCCCCCGCATTACCCGTTTTTGCGCTCCAGTATGTTTTGGAAAGTTCATCAACCGCGTTATTGGGCAGATATCCCCCCAAAGTAGATGAAACGGCAACCGGCTTATTATAATTTAATAACATCCATCCCGTAAAATAGGGCGATTTACCTTCCCTGCCATATTCATCGCCTTTGATGCCGGCTGCAGGAATAAAATGTGGATAATCGCCAAAAGTTGTATTGCAAAACATTTTATCGTCCGCATCAAAACCAGATGGCCAGATACCCAGTCTTCGCTCGAAGGTATTTTTCACTGAAATAACCGTGGTGGAAATATGCCAGTAATTCCCAAACTTATCATTAAAGGTAGTTCCATGACCTGCTCCTCTTACAAAGCCGCCTAATTTGATACTCAAAGGATCACTTTGCGCCTGAAAAGGACCCAAGGGATGCTCCCCTACCAATAAACCATCGGCATACCCACTAAATTCTGTACCGGGTGCACCATACTGGAGGTAATATTTGTTTTTATACTTCGTCATGTGGGAACCTTCGAGAAAAGGGTCTAAAAAAGTATTATCCATGTGTTCCCCAAATCGTTGCCAACCAAATCGCCAGGGCTCCAGGGCGTACATTTCCCTGCGGGTTCCCACCGGATGTAACGAATTCCTTTCCAGTTCAATACCATACATAGGATATCGGTTACTGCTCCCGTTATACATATAAAATTTCCCATCGTCATCTGTAAAAAACGAAGGATCCCATCCACCTATCGCAAAGGAATCAACCAAAGGTTTCCATTCATTTCCCTTTGGATTAGTGCTCATCCAGATGGTAAAATTGCTGGCATAAGTAGAACCCATAACAATCATGGTATCGCCTAAAATGCCCACGCCGGGAGCACAAAGTTCATCATAAACATGATGCCAGGGGCGTAAAAACCGTTTACTGATATAGTTCCATTTCAGCATATCCTCACTCCACCAATAGCCCCACTGATTCGTTGAAAACAAATAATAGGTATCCTTAAATAATACAATAACCGGGTCAGCGGTAGCTCTGTGTCTGCCCCATTCGCTGAAATTAGGAATAGGCGTATAGCCATAATCCAAATTAATCGGATTACAATACGTCCTATTTTGTGCAGTCAAAGTTCCAGTAAAGAAAAATGACATATTTAAAATCAATACATTAAAAATAAGTGGAGAGATGCCTTTTAAGGGAAATGTGCAGGGATGATTCTTTTTTGTCATGATTTTCATATAATTCTTGCGAAATTAATGAAAAGGAGAGTGAATTTTCGAAAAGTTGTACTGAAAACGGGATGGCAAGCAATAATCACATAATAAGTGGTATATTCGTGTAATAAATCACGTTTTGTACACTTATTTATGGATAGAGCCCTTCAAGGTCAACTTATAGAATGGAAAAATAAGCCCAACAGACTCCCTTTACTGCTTCAGGGAGCCAGACAAGTTGGTAAAACGCATCTAATGAAATGGTTTGGACAACACCATTTCCAACAATCAGCTTATTTCAATTTCGACGAAAGGCCGGAACTTAAAGAATTTTTCCAATAGAAGTAAAAAGTGATATGCATATCAAAAGTCGGAGTCTAACCCTTTATCGAACTAAATTCCAACCGGCTTTTGCATTACGATACTCGCTCAGAAACCTTGAATTCCGCGATGGCATATTAAACATTCCATTGTATATGGCTGATTATACAAAGGAACTCATCGAAATCATCTAACAAAATTACAACCAACCAAAAAAGGGGTAATTTGGTTTATATATCCTTTCTTCAGGACAAGGCTAGCATTGATTTTTAGCTGATTAATATAAAAATCCGAATAACCAAATTGGCATTTTATTTTGATAGCCATATTCTATTTCATCCGATACAATATAGGCGTTTTCAATGCCTGTAATTTGCTTTTTGGATTTATCCTTCCCTCCTATTTCAAATGCGTAAGTATTATCTACTAAAAAATCTGTTTTTTCATGGTAACTAATTTTATGCTTGTACCCTACCTGATTTGCAAAAAATGTTTCTCTAACATTCCCTCTATTTGCAGAAAAAGAAGAAAGAACATACATAAGATTGGTGTTCTCTAAATAAATTTTGGCTGGCTTTTGTAATCTAACACTCCCCTTAGCCTCTTTTAATAAATGGTATGTTAAACCCAGCTCTTGCAGATAAAATAAATAAGACATTAAGGTAGTTCTATGGATTTCTATTTTTTGACTCAGATTAACGATATTAGGAACAAAGGGTACAGATGCTGAAATAATGACTAATAATTGCTTTATTTTTGGAACTAATCCTATATCCATGCCACGAAGTAAGGGAAGTTCAATTTCAAGCATCATATTTATTACTTCCTCTACCCGATGCTCATATAAATCCAATTCTTCTCTATAAAATGGGTAATATCCTTGTTTTAAGTACTTTTCAAAATGAGGGAAAACTTTAATTTTAGCATTGATTAGTCCTGCCAAATGAAGGTGATCTTTCAAAATCGTATATATTTTTTAATTCTTGCGCCCAATTGGGATATTTATGTACTTCATCTAAAAAAAGATGCTTGCCCCCATTCCTTACAAATTCATCCGCTAAGCCCAGAAGGGTTTTGCCTCTAAAAGCAAAAGAATCCAAACTCACATATAGCGTAAGCGCCTTATTATCGGCAAAGTTAATTTTTAAATATTGTAAAAGTAAGGTTGTTTTCCCTACGCCTCTGGCGTCCTTTATACCAATTAAACGAGCATTCCAATTTATTTCTTGCATAAAGCTTCTCACAAAATCGGTTTGGATTTTTTGTGATATTCTTTGGTATCTATTAAATAATTCCTCCATAATGCACATTGTATTGTACAAATATAGGTATTTTTTGCCCATTACAATGTACAAATTTATCAATTAGCGGAATTTACAACTATTTACGAAACAGTGCAATTAAAATTAATTGATTTAACAATAGAAAAAATTGAAGGGAAACTCGACAAGGAAATTGATTTCTTCATCAGAACAATTAAAATTAACGTAAGTAACAAACAGGTTACGTATGAAAAATTCCTGGAAGGCAAAATGTTTATTGTAGTTGCTATCAGAAAAGGTATTCCTTATCGAAAAGCCTAAAGCTAAACCTTCTATTTGCAATAGCAACTCATTTAAAAAAGTTTCTTTTAATAATAGTACATTTGTTAAAAAAGTTAAGCATGCAAAAATTAATGCTACAAGCGATAATAAGTGATCAAAAAGCGCTAAAATGGGAGTCTTCTGCTGTAGATGATAATTTGCCAAATCTAATTTATTTTTGTATGAAAGAATATAAAAGCAAAAGCAACTTGCCCATTTATTGGAATCACCCGATGCAGAGTTGTTGGCATTATATTCAAAATCAAATGAACTTCGCCGGACTTATCCAAGGTGAGGTCAACATGGATGCCCTATTCCAACAAATAAAATAAATAAATAATCCTCAAAATGCTGATTCAGAACTGAGTGTCAGGGATAAATTTTACCAGTAAAACCTTTTTTATTTGGATGTCCCGTTATCGCAGGGGCTAATTGCTGTAGAGGCAAGTTGCATTCGCCCTCTCCTGATACATATAAATTTCCCTATTATTGGAACAATATGCCCTTATCCAATGGAGATGATGAGCTGTTTTCCTAAACCGATTTCAATTAACTTATAATAAGTAGAAATTTGGATATCACTAGATCCACGTTCTATTCTAGAAATATAACTTTTTTTCGTGCCCGTTTTCTCTGCAAGTTCTTCTTGCGTCAATTTAGCTTCAACACGCGCTTCTTTCAACATTACGCCTAATCTAAAAGCAAGCGAACTCGCATCAAACTGATCTCTTTCAATGTTCCCTTTCTTTCCGTACTTCTCATCAAGAAGTTGATCGAATGTTTTAACGTTTTCCATCTTCTTTCTGTTTTAAATATTCAATTTTTAAACGCTCTGCAAGTTTAATTTCATTTTTCAGCGTCTTTTGCGTTTTCTTAACGAACGCATTAGTTAAAACCACCAATGTTCCTTCATCCAGAAAACAAAAGATTCGAATGCTTTTTTGTGATGCAATTACGCTCACTTCATAAATTCCATTCGTACTTTCTAGTTTTTTAAAGAACTTGATTGGAACTTGCCATTCAAAACGAACTAGATCCAAAACATATTCAATTTTCAACTGTACTTTTGAATCCTGAGATTTATAAAAATCAGTTACCCGCTCACCGAAAAAAATGATTTCTCTTGCCATAAAAACAAAGTTAACTAAGTAGTTTACTTGATACAAATTTCCACGATATTTTTTATTCAGTTTAGAATAAAAAATTAGTGAATGGCTAAAAACAGAGGAATGCAAGTAGCCCCAACAAACCATTACCACCAAACCAAA
>Ga0172372_10006670_pt1 | contig 15703 bp, 18 predicted proteins | sample LakKiv5m_2_FD_114544 | JGI IMG/M metagenome (GOLD analysis project Ga0172372, IMG submission 114544) | Freshwater microbial communities from Kabuno Bay, South-Kivu, Congo - kab_092012_9.5m | ecosystem: Environmental > Aquatic > Freshwater > Lake | place: Democratic Republic of the Congo...
AATCATCATCATTTTTAACTTTATTTTCAGACACATCTATATAAAATTGTCCTTGTAACATACCATTCACAGTTATTGTACAATGACCTTGATTATTAACATTTGTAGTCACACTAATTTTAGATCCGGTGCTAATGTTTGTGTTGATAATATAGATAAAATTATTGTCCCTTACATATAATCGATCACCTTCATAAAACTCAAGTTGTAAATTATCTTGGTCGCTAATGAAAACTTGCGTTTTAGATATAGGCAATTGAGAATTTTTAGATACACATACACACATTGTACCGTCATCCATTTTTAAGCCTAATGATCTTTTGATGTACATTTATTCTTTATATATAGAAGATAGGAATTTAGTTCACTATGTTTAACCACATGTACTTTGATATCTTATTTCAAATACTACAACTGCTGGACCCCGAAAGTATTTTACGAACATGTTTTGTTAATAAACATACATATAGGATGTTCAAAGCAAATAATACTACTATAAATAAAATTGTTGTTAATAAAATTTTAAGAAAGTGGCGGATATCTGTAAGTGACGCACCAAAGAATATTAATACAAAGGCTAGTGACATACTAAAAATATATCGCTATTTCAGAAACAAACACAAATCTCAATCAATCGTTGATAAATTACATTACGTTTTAGAAAATAATCTATCAAATGACATACTGTCTTTATTTCTATCCCAAAGATTTAGAATCTCATTAGAGGATTTAGAATATATTCTAATACATTGTGATTTGTCTCAATTACATATTATCACAGATAAAGTGTTAATTTCGTTAAAATGTCTAGAAAAGGTATTTGATACGTTAAAATGCAATCAAAAGATTATACACTTGTTGAATTATATGTTCTATAAATACGCTTTCCCCTATTTCTCTTCTTCAAGCAATGAAACTTTCCATGCCATTTGCTGCTATATGATTAAACAAGATAATATCAATGCAATCAAGCATATATTAAAGAAACGAAGAAGATTTCAAGTGCGATTTGACTATCAAATACTTATAAACACATCCATAAAATATAAAAAGCTTAATATTTTAAAACATTTTCACAATGACTCCTTGAATGATTCAACATCTGATTACGTAATAGATACGTCTATGGTTTATTGGCTATGTGCCAATGGCGAGTTTGAAATATTAAACTACATAGTTGAAACCAAACTTACTAGTGCAATAAATAATGAAATGTACATGGAATGTATTAGTGAAGGTTTGAAAAGTTGCAACAAACGATTGTCACCAAATGTTACTAAATTCTTGACAGAACAAAACCAAATGTATTTAAAAAAACTAAATTTGATTTGAATAACAAAGTAGCAAACAATGCCTATAAATCTTATTGCGAGTATTGTGAATTATAAAAGCAAACTGGCAATAGGAAAGCACAATAATTTACTTTATAGATTAAAAGAAGATTTGGCATTTTTCAAGAACATAACAACCAATTGTTTAGGTGAAGATTCTCTTATTAATAGAAATGTTGTTTTAATGGGTAGAAAAACATGGTTCTCTATTCCAAGTGCACATAGACCGTTAAAAAATAGAATCAATTTAGTTTTAACTAATGACAAGCAATTACGTAAACAATCACCTTACCCATGGCATTACAAAATAGCTACTTCAATTGATTTAAAAAAGGATGTATATTTTGTATCTTTTAACGAATTTCTAGATTTTTATAAGCGAACAAATGCAAATGTATTTGTGATTGGAGGTTCTGAAATTTACAATAAATTTTTAAACAATGCATTTTTGAAACCTGAATTTGTGTACTTGACAGAGATCTCAAATGCAAAGTTTGAAGTAGGTGAAGAACCAGATACATATATGGATCACTTGACAGATGACTATAAATTAATTGGTGTTTCTAATAAAAAACAAGACTTACAACATAATGTATCATATAGATTTTTGACTTACAAACTACATAGGGATTATAAAAGTGAGGAACACAAGTACCTGAATTTAATGAAGCATATTATAGAAAATGGAAATTACAGAGAAGACAGAACTGGAGTAGGTACAATATCAACATTTGGAAACCAACTTCATTTTGACATTTCTCAAAGTATTCCAGTTATGACAACAAAGCGTGTTCCATGGAAACATTGTATTCATGAATTATTATGGTTTTGTAGAGGAGACACGGATGTTAAAGTATTACAAAAGCATGGTGTGAAAATATGGGACGGAAATAGTTCAAGGGAGTTTTTGGATTCACGTGGTCTTCATCATTTTGAAGAAGGTGTTCTTGGCGAAGTATATGGATGGCAATGGCGTTTTTTTGGGGCAGATTACTCTCAAGCATTTGCGGATACGTCAAAAATTGATACAGGCAAAATTGGTGGATTTGACCAATTACAATATGTTGTAAACGAGTTGAAAAACAATCCATTTAGTAGACGTATTATGGTATCTGCATGGAATCCAGCAAGAATGCATCAAATGGCTTTACCACCATGTCATTACTCTTTTATGTTTTATGTTGAAGAAGATTCTCAAAAACAAAAGCATCTTAGTTGTCATTTTGTGATGAGAAGTAATGACGTGTTCTTAGCAACTGCTATGAACATTCTTAGTTATGCTGTTCTTACATATATATTGGCTTTAAAATGTGACATGAAACCCAAGTCTATTGTGTATTCGTGTTCAGATACGCATATTTATCAAAACCATTTAGAGCAAGTAAAGCAACTGTTGGAAAGAAAACCTAGACCATTTCCTAAGCTAGTTATTAATCCAGATGTGAAGCATAAAGATTTCAAGGATATTTCTATAAATGATTTTGAACTGGTTGGATACTTTCCTGATACAGTTATAAGAGCTCCTATGGCAGTGTAGCACAATTTCAAAAAATGAAATATAGTATTAATTTTGATACTATATGTTATTTCAAGGTTGGGGTACAAGCCTCGCGTGGTGGGCAAATATTGACTTTGACGAGGAAACAAAAATTAAAATATGTGAATTGCTTTTCGATAAAAAATATTTAGGTCTCAATATTGTACGTTACAACCTAGGAGGAGGCACAAATCCTGACAATCCTGATTTACATATGAGGCCAGGTGGACTGATGCCTTGTTTGAAAGATTCAAAGAGCGGCCCTATTTGCTTAGACAATGATAAAAAACAAGTATATATTTTAAGAGAAGCTATTTTACGAGGTGTAAATCATATTGAACTTTTTGTCAATAGTCCACCTTGGTGGTTAACTAAAAACAAAAGAACGTATTCTACTAATCCAGGAATATCAAATCTTTCTAAAGATCAATATATTGCCTATGTGAATTTTTTGAACGAAGTTTATTGCTATTTTAAAGAACGTTTTCCAATATGCTCAATTGAACCATTCAATGAACCGTCAAATCCATTTTGGACACGTGACAATGGTCAAGAAGGATGTTTTTTCGGACCTTTTGCTCGAAGACAGATAATTAAGCAATTGAAAAAACTGAACCCCTCAATGACTATTTCATCAGCAGATGAGTTTTCGGCGGGGTTTGGTATACTATGGGAGTATTTTTCTCCAAGTGCAGCCATTGACCAGGTTAATATACACTCATACAAATTAAATTACAAAAGTTGGACATTGAAAATGGATGATTGGAATATTACTAGAAAACTGTTAAGACGTTTAGTGAAAAAGCGCTTTTGGATGTCAGAATATGGATGTGGAGAATCTAATGACTTTTACAAATCTCTTCAATTTGGCAAACATATAATTCGTGATCTTCGAACATTGTCTCCACAAGCATGGATTTATTGGCAAGCTGTTGAACATTATAATGGTTGGGGTCTTTTGGAATGCAACCTTAAAAAGCCTAAACACTCTCCAATTATAATTACAGCAAAATATTGGATATTCATGCATTTTACAAAATCACTAAATGAAGGTGACCAATACGATGTCATTAAAGATAATATATTGTATGTTCACAACCCTAAGACACAAAAACATATTTACATTGTTATAAACTGCTCAAAATCAACACTTTCATTTAGCCCTCATATACCAAATTTACAGATATCTAATTGTATACAAACTAATCAATATTTTAATTATAATTCTAAGATATTACATAATACTCTGTTCTTACCCAGTACTATAACAAGTGTTATTTGCAAATTGTGCGTTCAAAATTAAAATAACGCGCGTTCAAAAACAAATTAAAATTCTTAAGGAAATTTAAACGCAATGTTGTTGTATATTTTCTTTGGAGTTTCCTTGTACATGGCCTTATATTCTACTGAACATATGATAAATAATACGTATTGGTACGAGGAATCGAGAGGAAACAAATCTTTGAATAAATATCCGCCATGTTATAACATTTGTGCTGCAACTAGACATATATATCATATATTTGAAAAATATAACTTAATTAATGATTATTATGTACTTTTGAATGTCTATTCTGTTATTTTATGTCAAAAAACACATGCTGAAAAGCGTAATCAAGAAATGTTATTAGAACGCTTAAGAGATCTTAAAAACTCTGGTGGCAACGAATTAGATAAAAATGCTCAAAATATCGTTCAACAACATACAAGATTACATAATAACCAGATTGGATTTCTTCTTGTGCTAGCCACTAGCATAATAATTAAAGAGTTAAAGAAACTTGATTCAGATTCTCGAATTCTAGATATAGATAAACAGTTAATTTATAAGCACAATGAAACATTTTATACAAATCATTACGATACTGTAAATAAAAAACTGAATTCTATTTAAAGATTTATATTAGTACACGTTAACTTTAAACATGAACTCTTTCACTTTCAGCGTTGAAAATGAAAAAGTTTTCAAAGACTTTTTATCAAAAGTTGGTCCTAAGCATGTTGAATTTGAAATTCGATTCGGGAAAATCAACTATAATCCTACAACAAAAACATCAAATTTTGAATCAAATGTTGACATCGATTTTTTTTACACACTTCAATCAAATTTAAGAAAACATAACATTCCTACCAAAGAACTTGACACTACTGAAACTATTTATAGCAATAATATTAAAGAGATTAAAAACAATATTACACATGAAATACACTATATTCAAAAAAACACTTTTAAAAAATATGATATTTATGATTATGATATTCGACTGTCATTGGCCAATGAAAGAATAATACATGACAATGTTAATAAGGACAAAATTGAACTAGTTCGAAATAAGAAGAGAACATCTTATATGTTTGAATTCGGACATTTAGACCTTACGATAGTTGATAGTACAAAGTACGAGGTAGAACTTGAAATTACAAAACCTCAACTCAATGACATCTTCCATATCTTGGGCATGATTCTACAAACAAGACAAAAAAATTATTACGTAATCTCTAATTATGAAAAAAAACGATTGAGAAACCAATACAAACAACTTTTTGGAACTCCTTTTTTTATTGGAGCACAGGCTGAAACATTACAAAAACATCAATTAACAAACCTTTATAAAACATCATACTCAGTTACTGATAAAGCAGACGGTGAGCGTACATTCCTTTTCATTGATGACTCAAAATGTGTGTACCTAATTGATTCTAATTTGCAAAACATTTGGAAAACAAATCTGAGCTCTACATCTTACTTTAGCTCTGTTATTGACGGTGAACTTATTATAGTTGAAAATCAAATCCATTTTTATGCATTTGATATGTTGGCCTACAATGGAAAAGACGTACGAGGTAATAATCAATTCCTGCTAACGACAAGACTTGAAACATTGTCAAGCATTTTATCTACTATTCAATCAAACGATTTGTACAAGATATTCATGAAGCAATTTATCTATAAAAATGTTTTTTTAGGATCCGAAATTTTGCTTGAAATAGCAGACAACAAACCTTACAAAAATGATGGTCTTATTTACACACCAATGGATGAACCATATCCAACAACTAAAAAGTGGTCACACTTATTGAAATGGAAACCAGCAGAGTTAAATACAATAGATTTCTATGCTATTCAAGAAGGCAGCGATTGGTATCTTTATGTACAAGCTCCTAACAAATCTTCTGAGTCCAAATCTACATCATTAGTTCTCTTTGATATTGAACAATTATGCAATCAAGTTAGCAATGGTTCATACACATATAAAACTATATTTGATCCAAATTTACTCGATCCAATGACCGGAGAACCTTTCAAGAGTAATACTGTAATTGAGTTTCAATGGAACACCAAAGAGCAAAAGTTTGTGCCATTAAGAACGCGGTGGGATAAAACTGCAAATCCAAAAAAACATGGAAATTTTTCATCAGTGGCTTGTGATATATGGCATAATATTCATAATCCAGTTGAAAAAGAAATGTTGTTTAAATTTACAGCTATGAATGATAAAAATGACCTACATTTTTCTAGAATGAGAAAATTTCATAACAGAGTAAAAGAAAATTTATATAACAAGTATTGCAACAATATTGAGTACTTGTTGGAATTGTGTTCAGGTAAAGGTGGAGATCTTCATAAATGGTTATACAACAATATTGCTCATGTCACTGGATATGACATTTCAGATAAACACATTGAAGAATGCCAAAGACGAATCAAAGGATTAAACAACGACAAAACTAAAGACTACACGTTCTTAAAAGCAAATTTGTCATGCCCCTCAACCTGTGAACAATTAAAGTATCAATCTTCACATAAATACGATGTTGCGTGTTGTCACTTTGGAATACATTACTTCTTTGAAAGTGAGCACACTCTCCAAAATCTGCTACATTTAGTAGATAACAAACTAAAAGACAATGGGTTTTTTATTGTTACATTCATTGACAATGAACAATTGAACGCTTTAATGGATGAACAAAAAATTAAATATAGATTTACTGATAACAATGAAATAGCATATTTTCTAAAAACAAATTCTACTCAAACGTCGTATGGAAATTCTCTAAATATTGTATTGAATGGTAATAACATCCTTGGTGAAGGCTCATTTGAATATATTATCAACTATGAGCATTTCAAATCAGTTATGGAAAAACTCAATTATACAATTGTAGAATCAAAGTTGTTCAAAGAATGCTGTGACATATCAGGATTTGAATATTTGAGCACTATCGAGAAAGACATTTCGTTCTTGAATAGATACTGTGTTTTCAAAAAAACAAACCAAAACTCTGATTTAAAAGTTTCCCTTACTCACAACATTTCAAAGCCGTATCCTGCTTCCTTTGATATTGATACTATAGATTTGTATATACATGAACTTCAAGCTATAAAAGTAACACATTTATACGATGTAATCGATATTGTAAATTGCATCGAATACAGATATAATAAATATACTGTTGACAATAAGCTCATAGAATCATACGATGACATTGTTAATTTAACATGTTTTCTCAACTGTTTCAGTCCTATTTTCATTGATAATCCTATTAATTTAGATTCGTATCAGGGAAAAACAAAACAAAATCTTGCTTTTACATATAAAAAACATGTGTTAGAAAAAAAAGGACCTGACAACTCAATTGAAACCATTGAATTCGACAATTGGTATATTCTGTTATGCCAAAATAAGTTATTGTTCGACTTTAAGGATCTACAACAAAATGACAATGTTACTACACCGGCGTATAATTCAACCAGTGACACACCAACCCAGCAAATTGACATTGATTCATTAACCATTGTCAAATTAAAAGAGATTTTGAAAGAAAAAGGATTGAAAGTCACAGGCAAAAAAGAAGAGTTGAAAAAACGTTTGATTGATTCTTTCAAATAATTGAAAACGATTTAAAAAGGTCTTTCTTCTAATAAAAGTGATGTCTAAATATATATTATCACAAAAAAAACTAGCGTCTTATCCAAAGTTACAATTATCTATCAACGAGTCAAATCATCCATCTGAACCAGAAGCTAGATACGGATATGATCCAATAATAAACTTTTATAGAAATGAAATTGACAATATATCTTCCGATTGTTGGAAAAAAGTTCGATGGTTCATTAACGAATACGACTTTTTAGTAAAAGATCCAATTATTAATAGAGCTTTCTACAAATATTGGGAAATCATAAACGAATTCGATATATTTGAACATTACAAAAACTCAGATATCATTTTTCATTGTGCCGAAGCACCTGGTGGATTCATACAAGGAACTAACATATTTTTACAATTAGAAAGATTGGAACTAGATCACATTGACTCAAGCAAAACTGAACCAGATGAAGATGGATTCATTCCTGTTAAATCAAAAAAAAACAAAAAACCAAAAATGAAGTACAAAATCTATACTATATCTTTAAACAAAGATCTACCACAATATAAAGCATATAATCTACCTTCATTTAACAGAAATGTGTTAAACAAGCAAGTTGTCATTACATATGGACAAGATAACACTGGTGATATTAATAATTGGGACAATATTAAACACATAGGTGCAATTGCCAAATCTCCATTCTATCTTATCACGGCTGACGGAGGCTTCGATGAAGGAACAGATTTTAACAACAAAGAACAACTTCATTATGGGCTAATTCTAAGTGAAATTTATGCTGCAATAAGTTTACAAGCAGAAAACGGACATTTCATATTAAAAATCTTTGATTTGTTCACAGAAACAAGTGTTCATTTAATTTACTTATTGTCTTTATGTTACGAAAATGTTTATATATACAAACCAAAAACTAGTAGACCCACAAACTCAGAAAAATATATTATATGTAAAGAATTTAATGTAAATAAAGATTACAAAAACTACCTTTTAAAGATGTTAAATACTGTGCAATATCACTTGTTAAATACAAATCAAAAACACATATCATTTACTTTGTTTGATGATATCCCGGATTATTTTTTACAAAGCATTAAGAACATTAACTCGAAAATACTAGACAAACAATGTCTGCATCTTAAGAACGCAGTGGAACTTTGTTCTAGTAATAATTTTCTAACAGAATATGAAGCACAATTACAAAATGCAATAGAAAATAGAAAACAGACATTTAATGATTGGGCAAATACATATAACTTACATGCTTATATTTAATGGCAATTCATAAAATTTATGAAGCTGCATTACTATACGAGTATAATACATAAATTGAAAACAATTCATTAAAAATAATATAACAAGTATAGCCATAATGGCGTATAAATATGGTGTTAAGTAACTAAGCGCAGTTTTTAGTAACGTCTCTATAATATTGCTTAACTTTTGCTTATTGTATGGTTTATTTAATTCAACATACAATAATGATAAAGTTTGTTTCGTAAGTCTCCCAAAAATGTTTGAAGCCATATAAGATAAAAGGTAATTTTTATTGAAATATTAAACGTGTGTTCAGCTTTATGTTTTTTTTTATGGAGAAATTTTAAAATATGTCTCAAGAAGAATCTCCTCAACAAACTGTTATTACTCTTGACAACAATAACTCTGTTCAATTACTTTGTCAATATGTTGAAGTTGCACAATCAAAAGGTGCATTTTTACTTCAAGAAGCAGAAGTGTTAAAACGAGCAACAGATTACTTACTGAATAACGTTGAAGATAGTGAACTCAATCACACTAATGCAAGACAGCTTTTGATTCAAGGTGTTACTAAAGGTCAACGTCATGGAGCATATACTCTAGGAGATGCAGCTCTTATTTTTAAAGTAATACAATATATTTCTGCGAATCTGGAGACACAGGCACAGGCACAGGCACAGGCACAGGCACAGGCACATACACAGGCACAGCAGCAACCAGCTGCTCATACTGAAAATGATGATCTAGCTGATCTGGCAGAGCCAATTCCATTAAAACCTAAAGAAGTTTAAATTTGTTATTAATTAAATTTAGTATAATTAATACCAAAAAAATGAGTTTAATATCAATGTCGCAGTGTATAATGAACAATTGGTTACTCAATATATTAAACAGTGATAAAACACATTTTTACAGTCTAATAGTTGCTGTTGGTATACTAACTGGTGCCAATATTTGGACATTTTGGTTTACAACTTGTGAGAAAGAAAACAAATTAAACCTTGATAAACTTTTGGAAAAACGAGAAGAGTTATTAGCATTTAGAGACAAACTTGAACAGTTAGAAAAATTAATAGAACATATAAAAGAAAAGTTGACTACATAAGTTTCACTTCATATGTACCATCAAAATTATTTCCTGTTTTTCTTAAAAGTATCCCAGAATTTGGCGGCCAAGAAATCATTAGACCTATGTTTGAACTCATACCTGGTGACGCCGTTATTCGGGCGACATGCGAATGACTTGCTTGTATAGTTTTACTAACATTAAATATAGCATTTGGACCCCCAGAGGGTATAGTAGCCTTGTTAGTGATTTTGATTATAAAACTTCCTACTTTATTTGTAGAAATTTCAGTGTCATTTTCACCTATTAATGTAATAGTAGAAATAACGATTCCTAAATCATCAACGTATTTTTTTGTAGCGGCATCTTGTGGATTAACAGGGTCTTTAACACTTGTAATATTTTGCATATTCATATCTAATGTACTGGTATCAATATTACAATTTGATATTGAAGTACTAATAACATTTGAATTTTGTACTCTACCTCCATCTATAAAAGCATTTCCTTCAAAGTATACAGAGCCTGACATACGGCCAAATCTACTATATTATATTTAAAAAAAAATTCAAATTAGGCGAACTTAAAAAACTGAAATTCTTTTGAACATACTACTATACATGTCCTTTATTAACAAAAGTGTAACATTCTCACAAACAATTTTGTTAAGAAAATTACTTGCTCAAGTATTGAATTCAGTAAACGAATATTATTATAATGCAAGTAAAACAACAAAACCATTCGAAAATGATACGTATCATGTAATACCAAATAATGGTGTCAAATATTACATGTTTATTGTAAACAAAAATTGCATTGAACAAGGAAAAAACTCTTACAATTTGTTATACTTTTTCCAAAACGATAATACAGATCAAAATTTTTGCATTGAAATAAATAACATGTTTAATGAAACGTTGCTTTTAGAAGGATATCTTTACAATACATGCAATAGTAAAAAACATTTCATGGTAACTGATGTTTTATTTAAGAATAATACCGTATTACAAAATGATTACAAAGTCAGGCATGCTTTGCTAAACGATTTAATAAAACCAATGATACAATTAAATGACTATATTACAGTATCAATACATAATGTGTTACAAAATGACAATGAAAAAATGATCAATATTATGTTTCACAATTTTATTTACAACAAACAGTTGTGTTTTATTGAAAAAGTTTATAAATTTACTAAAATAAATTTCAAAACAAAAACTCTTGTGGACGAAAAATGTAATAAAGAACTAAAAGTTGTTGTTAAATCTAATTTACCAGATGTTTATGTTGTAAAAAACATCTCGACTTGTACAAAAGAAGGTATCCTATACATTAAAGGCCTTGAAGAATCAATGAAATTACACGCAATCTTTAAGAATGTTGACACTTGTCAAATTCAATGTATCTTCAACAATAAATTTTATAAATGGCAGCCTGTATTTTAATTTTTATATTTTTTATATACATACATTAATAAGAACAATGACATTTGACGCAACATTTTATATATCTATAATTTCAAGTACTTTACTGACCATAAGTGAAATATTACCATATGTTCAGAAAATTCAATCAAATGGAATATTACAATGTATTAGCGAAATAATAAAGCAAAAGCCTACATCTGAATCAGAACCATTATTAAACAATTTTCAATCAAAAATAATTGCCAAGTTAAACTCTATTGAAAATATGACTATTCAAATGGAAAAAGATATTGAGAAAATCACTATTATTGTTGAATAGGCACTTTATATTGACGAGGACGAATCCATTTATTACATATCCATTTTTCACCGTCTTTAACGGGATTCCCACCATGGAGTGAATCTCTTATAATCTGTTCATTGTCATCTGTTCCATGGAAAACAATTGCTTTGCCTTTTTCAGGTTTAGCTTCATAATTCAAATTTGGAAACGCTGTTTCGCCTCCTGTGAAGTTGTCATTCAAGTATATAAGCACTGTTATTTTACGTGGACCAGCATCACCGTCTAAGCGCTTGCATATATCTGGATTGTCATCACACGCATCATAATGTGGATTAAAGAATCCTCCTTTACCATACATTACAACTTGTAATGGTTCTTGGTTTTCAATATTTGTATTCGTTAATTGAGCAACTTTCTTTGAAATTTTATCAATTAATGAATGTTCACCATCATATAACCATTTCTGCTTACTTTGTCGATGATCTGTGTTAACAATATCGGCTTTTTCTGTATAAACAGTACTATCATATAGACCTTCTTTGCTTAAAGCAATGATTAAATCACATTCTTCATGCGTTAAAAAATTAGGCACTTCTTGAACATTTGCTGGACTGTCCTTGTATTCTTCTTTACATGACCAAAAACATGAAACTAAAGCCACTAGTATAAGCAATAAAACAATTAATTTATTCATGATATAAATCAATAAATTAAATATTTTTTTTCACTAAGTATTATAAACATGTTGTACAATAGTAATTTTGATGACCAAGAATTTCAAGCAGCTCAAAAAAGAGAATTTAACAAGACCATCGATGATCCATGTGCTCTTCAACAAAGACAAGATGATAACAGTAAAAAACTCAAGTTTATTACAACAAATCACAGAGACTTACTTGACGCTAAAACCGATATGAATTTTTTTGGCATTGCTTTAAAAGATCAGTTATTTGTCCCTGAAGAAAAAATGGACGATGATTCTAACCTTAGATACGGAAAAACTGGAGGAGTTCTGACAAATATGAATACGAAAAATTTATTCAATCAACTTCCTTTACCAACTCTACCGTATCGCGGGCAACTCAGTAGAGGAGATGTTGCTACAGAAGATACTTTCCGAAATCTATACGAGACAAAACGAAACTCTTGTAATCCAAGAGACTCCGAGTATTTTCAAAGACATTTTTATATTTTTGATGAATCCAAAGGAATTGAAGTGCCTCAGCCTGAAAAAAGTGTGGAAACACAGTCTCTTGGACCACGAGGTGGTATAAGCACAAGATTTGTGTCCAAAAAATAATTAAAATACGTTTCTATGATTCAATGAATCTCTTTTCTTCTCTAAACAAACAACCATAAAAACAAACCAGTTTTGAAATTGTTTATTTGGAGGATTTGGAGTATCATTACCAAAATTAAATAGTGTACCATCATACGTTGTAATTGATACAGTTACTTTTGACAACGTTGCTTTTGGTATTTTAAAATACTTTACAGTGTTTTCATAAGTACGTTTATCGGTAACTATAAAACCACCTGATGTTACAGGTGAACACAATTGTATTATCCCAAACGCATCTGCTATATTTCGATTTGGTGATACCATTGTATCCTCTAATTCTTCAATCTTTAATAATAAAAATGGCTCACTTGTTACACTATTTTTGTCTGGAATAATTGCTTGAATCATTTCTATACTATGTATGTTCTTGAATTCTCTTGGAAGATGAACAACATAATTACTAACATTGGGATACAAACTCACATCTCTATCTTGTGAAGACACCACAAAATAATACGGTACTTGTTCATATTCAATGTTTGGCTCTTGCTTTGTACTAAGTTGCTCCGGATTATTTAAAAATACTCTGTTTAACTCATTGTTATTATACAAATTGCTATTGTGTTGTTCAAATACTGTTCGTTGATAACGTCTATAGGGTTCACCCATTTCTATAATGAAGTAATAAAAAAATTATATTATTTAAACATTTCGTAAATCTTTAAATATGGACATTATTACTATTCAAGACTGTTGTATATGTTATGAACCTGTAGATAGAAACAAAGCTGCATGTATGCAAACTTGCTGTAAACATGAAATACATAAAATATGTTTTGTACAATGGTTAGCTACAAAAATAGAAAATCCGTCTTGTCCAGTGTGCGGAACTCATTTAAGTCGAGATGACATAAATACTATTTTACCTAAGGAAATGTTTATTAAATATGCATCAAAAATTATTAAAGACAAAAGCAAGTACTTAGCAGCCATTATTTACGAAATACAACCACCTTCTCAAAGCCAAGAACGTTTTTGGTATAAGAAACTTCTGAAACATACGTTTATATGCATAGTGTTGTTTTTAGTAATAGTTGTTATGATTTCATGGACTATACATAAAAATTGAATATATATAATAGTAATACTTTGCACAATGGAAACAACTATCAATATAGAAGCTGATTGTTTCATTTGTTTTGAAACAATGGAAGAAAAAACGCTATTGACATGCTGTAAACATTCGCTTCATTCTAAATGTCTATTTTTATACATTATAGGAAAGCATATTGAGGAAAATAAGATAACATGTCCTATGTGTCGTCAACAACTTCGGTTACAAGATTATTTTACAACTGACTCTTTCACAACTTATATGAACTCTCTTAGTACAATAGATTTTAAAGCCAAATACATAAAATTAAATTGTTATAAGTGTCTGCGCATGCTGTGCTCTAAATATATTGTTAATGTTTGTGGTATAAAGATCCCATTCGTTAATTTAAAGTTAATATTTTTTGTTTTATACTACAAACTGCTATCGAATATATGGACAATTCTTTTAATTGTAACTTTGTATAGTTTAATGTTTATTTTGATACATATTGAATATTCGTTGAAAAATATGGCTAGAAACAATTGATCTAAAACAAACAATAACATGATAAAAAAATGTTGAATAACAATTGATTTAAAACAAACAATAAAAAATGTTGAATAACAATTGATTTAAAAAAAACAATAACATGATAAAAAAATGTTATTGTTTCTTCTTCTATATTACGAAAAACGGATTTTTTATAAACTTGTTAACAAATATGCAAATCTTAATCGTAAACAAAAAGCACATATCCTAAGTATTAAATCATCTATAGTATTATTTACATCGTCATTTATATCAAATATATATCGTTTGCCAGATTCGTGTATAAAATTCTCATTAATAGACTTTATGAGTTATCTTGTATCAGATATGCTAATAGGTTACAAAGAATATCCAGAGTACCTAAATAGTATAACAGGTTTTTTTCATCATTCTATTTATGTATTAATTACACTTTTATCATTTTATACAAACACGTATAGAGAATATTTTGACTATTTTGTATCAGAATTTCCAACCTTTCTGCTGTCAATTGGAAAATTTAACTCAAATTACAGGCATGACGTGTTATTTGGAGAAAGCTTCTTTTATACAAGAATACTTTACCATATAATTTTATCAATCAAATTCAGAAATGTGTATCCTGTGAATAGTTTAGCATTTTTAGTGCTTATATTACATACGTATTGGTTTTCAAAATGGCTCAAGTCACATAAATTAAAGTCTTGGCAATTTATAAAGAAACAAATTTCACCTGATAAGTAGTTGTACCATTTATACCTGACGGGTATGGTCTATATAATAGTTGAGGATTTTCTTCACTTGGCCATAACATGTCAAGTTGATCGCCATGCGCACCTTTTACTGATATGATTCGAACAACTGTTCCTGGCAAAGGTGCGTCTAATCTTCCTATCATAAAAATCCCATGCGTTCTAGTTCTATTGCTATGAGAATAAGGTTTAACAAACACAAGAAATATACCATAATTTATAGTTCTACCAGGATACAATAATGGGTCAAT
>Ga0172372_10006674_pt1 | contig 15699 bp, 11 predicted proteins | sample LakKiv5m_2_FD_114544 | JGI IMG/M metagenome (GOLD analysis project Ga0172372, IMG submission 114544) | Freshwater microbial communities from Kabuno Bay, South-Kivu, Congo - kab_092012_9.5m | ecosystem: Environmental > Aquatic > Freshwater > Lake | place: Democratic Republic of the Congo...
GCCACCCCACGAAAGATATTGCCCCCGCCAATCACCACCGCAACTTCGACACCCATGTGGGTGATTTCAGCGATCTCTTCAACCATGCGAACGATCGTGGCCCGGTTGATGCCGAAGGCGTCATCGCCCATCAAAGCTTCACCGGACAACTTGAGCAAAATCCGTTTGTATGCGGGTTGAATTGCGGCCATTGATTTCTCCATCGAACTCCGAGTTTAACGAGTTGCAGGCATAAAAAAGGGGACTGTGGTCCCCTTTGATTGATGCTGTCAGGCTGACTGTTTAGCGGCGGCGACTTGGGCAGCCACTTCGGCCGCAAAATCATCGACTTTGCGCTCGATACCTTCACCGACCACATACAAAGTGAAGGACTTCACTGTGGTCTTGGCGGCTTGCAACATCTGCTCGACTGTTTGCTTGTCGTTCTTCACGAAAGGCTGGTTGAACAAAGACACTTCTTTCAGATATTTTTGCACTGCGCCTTCGATCATCTTGGCGGCGATGTCAGCGGGCTTGCCAGACTCAGCAGCTTTGGCCGTGGCCACTGTACGCTCCATGTCAATCAACTGGGCGGGTACCTCGGCACTGGTCAGGGCAACTGGCTTCATGGCCGCCACATGCATAGCCACATCGCGCGCCGCAGTTTCTTCGCCAGTGAACTCGACCACCACACCAATGCGGGTACCGTGCAAATATGCAGTTAGTTGTTGGTCGCCACCGAAATATTGAAAGCGGCGAAAGCTCATGTTCTCGCCGATTTTGCCAATAAGGCCTTTGCGCACATCTTCCAGCGTGGGGCCAAAGCCGTCTTGGGCATGGGGCAAGGCGCCCAGGGCGTCGATGTCAGCAGGATGGTGTTTGGCAATCAATTCGGCAGCTGCCTGCGACATGGCCAAGAAGCTGTCGTTTTTGGTGACAAAGTCGGTTTCACAGTTGACTTCCAACAAGGCACCGGTTTTGCCGTGAATGGCGGTGGCCACCACCCCTTCGGCGGTGACACGCGCAGCGGCTTTGCTGGCTTTGCTGCCCAACTTGACACGCAACAACTCTTCTGCTTTGACCAAATCACCTTCGGCTTCGGTCAAGGCTTTTTTGCATTCCATCATGGGGGCATCGGTTTTGGCACGCAACTCGGCGACCATGCTTGCAGTGATCACTGCCATAAATACTCCTCGTTTTTTAGTTCAATAGGGTGCTCATTAAGGGGTGCGAAAAAGGGGCCACGCGAGCCCCTTGTGCGGACAGCCCGGAGGCCATCAAGCTTGGGCATCGACCTCGACGAATTCGTCGTGGCCTTCAGCCACAGCTTTGACCACGTCGTTCACGGCATTGGCACGGCCTTCCAAGATGGCGTCAGCGATACCACGGGCATACAGCGTGACGGCCTTTGAGGAGTCATCGTTGCCCGGAATGATGTAATCGATGCCTTCGGGAGAATGGTTGGAGTCCACCACACCAATCAACGGAATACCCAATTTTTTGGCTTCAGCGATGGCAATTTTGTGAAAACCCACATCAATCACGAAGATGGCATCCGGCAGCGTCACCATGTCTTGGATGCCGCCAATGTCTTTTTCCAATTTTTCCAACTCGCGCATGAACATGAGTTGTTCTTTCTTGGACATGGCATCCAAACCAACTTCTTGTTGCGCTTTCATGTCTTTCAAGCGCTTGATGGAAGTTTTGACCGTTTTGAAATTGGTCAGCATGCCGCCCAACCAACGTTGATCAACAAAGGGAACGCCTGCGCGTTTGGCTTCGGTGGCGATGATTTCCCGCGCTTGGCGTTTGGTACCCACCATCAGAATGGTGCCGCGATTGGATGCCAATTGTTTGGCAAATTTAATTGCATCCTGGAACATGGGCAGTGTTTTTTCCAGGTTGATGATGTGTATTTTGTTGCGGTGGCCAAAGATGAATGGGGCCATCTTGGGGTTCCAGAAACGGGTTTGGTGGCCAAAGTGCACACCGGCTTCCAGCATTTCGCGCATGGATGTAGACATGGATAACTCCTGAAGGTTGTGTCTAAAAGCCAGTTCATCATTGCTCTGATTAAGCAACACCTTTTGGAACTGGTTTGGGATTTGCCTAAGCGTTGGTTACAAAAAGTAAATCTTTACACTAAAGCCTTGAAATTCTAGCATATCCAGGCCGTCTCAACGCCCTGTGTGCTGTCTCAGCCACGTCCCACAAAGGGCATGTTGGTGGCCATCACCGTGTGAAACAGCACATTCGCCGACAGCGGCAAATTGGCCATGTAAAGAATCGACTCGCCCACATGCGCCACATCCATCAATGGTTCAGGCTTGATATCGCCATTGGCTTGTTTCACGCCGCGGGCCATTGGCGCGGCCATTTCAGTGCCCGCGTTGCCGATGTCAATTTGACCGACAGCAATCGAAAAGGGACGGCCATCCAAAGCGGCGGTTTTGGTCAATCCCGTGACCGCATGCTTGGTGGAGGTGTAGGCAATCGAGTTGGGGCGCGGCGCATAAGCAGAAATGGAACCGTTGTTGATGATGCGCCCCCCCATCGGTTGCTGTTTTTTCATGATGACAAAGGCTTGTTGCAAACAATAGAACATGCCGTTCAAGTTGATGTCCACCACATTGCGCCATTGCTCGATGGTCAATTCATCCAAGGGCACAGGCGGCGCACCCACACCTGCATTGTTGAACAACAAGTCGACCCTGCCCCATGTCCTGGTGGTTTGCGCGAAGAGATTTTGGACAGCCTGCGGGTCGGCCACATCCGTTGGCACGACCAAACACTGACGGGCTCGCCCGCTTTCTCGCGCCAAGTCGTTCAGCGGTTGTTCACGTCGACCCGCCAGGGCCACATGCCAACCATCCGCCAGCAAGGCCAACGCAGCCGCCTTGCCAATGCCAGTACCAGCACCCGTAACGACGGCGATTTTGGGTTGAGTCATGGCGAGTCTCCTATCAGGGTCTGCGTTTGGGTTTGTGGATTTTCTTCGGCTTGGCCGAGGCTTTTTTCACCGCCTGGATCAAGCTTGGGGGGTTGGCTACTTTGGAGGATGTTTGCTTTTTGGGTGAAATCCCTTTGCTGCCCTTGGGTTCAGTCGTCATCGACACCGGACTTTTTCGCTTGGAGCCTTTGTCCAGAATGTCAACACCAGGCTCTTGCACCCAGCGAAAATCGATTTTTCGGCCATCCAAATCAACGCGACTGACTTGTACCCGAACCCGTGCACCGATGGCGTAGCGAATGCCTGTGCGTTCACCACGCAGCTCTTGGCGGGCTTCATCAAATCGAAAATAGTCGCCACCCAATTCTGTGATGTGCACCAAACCTTCCACATACATGGCGTCCAAGGTCACAAACACCCCGAAATTGGTCACGGCTGAAACAGTACCGCTGAAGTCTTCTCCCAAATGTTCACGCATGTACTGGCATTTCAGCCAAGCCTCGACATCCCGGCTGGCCTCATCTGCACGGCGCTCGTTGGCACTGCAATGCAGACCAGCCGCTTGCCAAGCTTGTTGAGCTGCCGAGGCTTTGCCAGACATTGCGGGACGATGAGCCTGTTTGGATTGCGCCGACAAACGGCGGGCCAATTTGGCATGGGCCTCACCCGGCGTGGGCAAGGCAGGCAGTTGATACGAGGTTCCATTCAAGATGGATTTGATCACGCGGTGCACCAGCAAGTCGGGGTAACGACGGATCGGACTGGTGAAATGGGTATAGGCTGGGTACGCCAAACCAAAGTGACCGCTGTTGATTGGGGTGTAAATCGCTTGTTGCATGGAGCGCAACAACAGGGTGTGAATCTGCTGCGCATCGGGGCGATCTTTGCTGGCCTGTGCAATGGCTTGGAATTGACCAGGCGTTGGGTCTTCGCTCAATGTGGCCGAAACGCCTAAAGCGCGCAAGTAATTGCGCAGAATTTCACGCTTCTCGGGAGTGGGGCCTTCATGTACCCGAAAAAGCGAAGGGTGTTTGCTTTGCAAAATGAAGTCAGCGCTGCATACGTTGGCTGCTAGCATGGCTTCTTCAATCAAACGATGGGCTTCGGTGCGCACGCGCGGCACAATTTTCTCAATGCGCCCGTTCTCGTCGCAAACAATTTGGGTTTCGGTGGTTTCAAAATCGACCGCGCCACGCTTCAAACGAGATTGCAAAAGGCTGCGGTAGACATCATGCAGGTGCATCAGATCGGGCACCCGGTCTTTGTTTTTGCTCGCTTGCGGTCCACGGGTGTTGGACAAAATCGCCGCGACATCGGTGTAAGTGAAGCGCGCATGGCTGTGCATCACCGCTTCGTAGAACTGGTAGGCATAGACCTGACCCTCGGTGTCGATCATCATGTCGCACACCATGCACAGCCGATCCACATCGGGGTTCAGGGAACACAAACCATTGGAGAGTTTTTCCGGCAGCATGGGGATCACACGGCGGGGAAAATACACGCTGGTTGCTCGATCGTAGGCGTCAACGTCGATCGCGCTGCCGGTATCCACATAGTGGCTGACATCGGCAATGGCCACCAACAATCGCCAACCCGGTGCGGGGCCATTGGACACGGGCTCGCAATACACCGCGTCGTCGAAATCGCGCGCATCTTCACCGTCAATAGTGACCAAAGGAATGTCGCGCAAGTCGATGCGGTTGCGGGCATCTTTGGGGCTGACTTTGTCCGGCAAGGTGGCCGACTGATTCAAACAGGCCTCTGAAAATCGATGGGGCACACTGTACTTGCGAACAGCAATTTCAATCTCCATGCCGGGGTCATCCATCTCGCCCAACACCTCCTGCACACGCCCAACGGGCTGGCCAAACAAGCTTGGGGGCTCGGTCAACTCAACCACCACCACTTGACCGACCGCAGCGTTGCCTGTGGCACTCTTGGGAATCAGAATATCTTGACCGAAGCGGCGGTCCTCTGGAGCCACCAACCACACACCGCTTTCTTGCAACAAGCGGCCGATGATGGGTTGTGTCGGACGTTCTAGGATTTCAACGATGCGCCCCTCGGGTCGGCCCTTGCGATCTAGCCGCGTGACTTTGGCCAAGACCCGATCGCGGTGCAATACTGCACGCATTTCATTTGGAGACAAGTAGACATCGGCTTGCCCATCTTCACGCTGCACAAAACCGTGTCCATCACGGTGACCTTCAACGGTTCCCTGAAATTCTTCAGCTGGGACAGAATGGGTAGTGGTGCTTATTTTGATATGATCCTCTGCTTTCCTGAAGGCCCAGGTGGCGGAATTGGTAGACGCACTAGTTTCAGGTACTAGCGAGTAACTTCGTGGGGGTTCGAGTCCCTTCCTGGGCACCAATCTTAACGGTCACTCATGTTGGCAGGCCGATCAAATCATGGCCTTGGGTGCCAACGATTCGCACCTTTGTAAATTCACCCGTCCGGTATGTTTTGCTGACTTTTTCGGGCGGCAACAAATGCACCACGCCATCAATTTCTGGTGCATCCGCGTAGGTTCTACCCACCCCCCCTTGTTTGCCCATCGCATGGGCCTTGTCCACCAGCACTTGCATGGTCGAACCCATGCGGGATTTCAACTTCTGGGTCGATACGGTTTCGGCCACCGCCATGAAACGCGCCTGACGTTCTTCACGCACGGCTTGCGGCAGCATGCCCGGGAAGTGGTTGGCGCTGGCCCCTTGCACGGGACTGTAGGCGAAGCAACCAGCCCGATCAATTTGCGCCTCTTGCACAAAGTTCAGCAAGTGTTCGAATTCGGCTTCGGTCTCGCCAGGAAAGCCAGCAATGAAAGTGCTTCGGACCACCAACTGCGGACACTTCTCCCGCCACTTCAGCAAGCGCTCGAGGTTTTTCTCGCCGCTGGCGGGTCGCTCCATGCGCCTTAACACATCGGGATGGCTGTGCTGAAAAGGAACATCCAGGTAGGGCAGCACTCGGCCCGAGGCCATGAGCGGAATCAAGTGATCGACCGAGGGGTAGGGATAGACATAGTGCAAACGCACCCATGCGTTGTGCTTCTCAGCCATGTCAGCCAAAGCCTCCACCAACTCCAATGTTCTGGTTTTGACTGGGCGCCCGTCGTGAAAACCCAATTGGTAGCGCAAGTCCACGCCATAGGCCGAGGTGTCCTGACTGATCACCAACAATTCTTTGACGCCAGACTCGAACAAAGCCTGCGCTTCGCGCAAGACATCGCCGATGGGACGCGACACCAAATCGCCGCGCATGGATGGAATGATGCAAAACGTACAACGGTGATCGCAGCCTTCACTGATTTTCAGATAGGCATAGTGCTTGGGTGTGAGTTTGACGCCAGCAGCTGGGACCAAATCAATGAAGGGATCGTGAGGCTTGGGTAAATGCTGATGCACCGCGTCCATCACCTCTTGGGTTGCGTGGGGGCCCGTCACGGCCAGCACACTGGGGTGTATCGCTTTGATGAAGTTACTGCCATCTTCCTTGGCGGTGGCACCCAGACACCCCGTGACAATGACCTTGCCATTTTCAGCCAGCGCCTCGCCGATGGTGTCCAGACTTTCCTTCACTGCATCGTCAATAAATCCGCACGTATTGACAATCACCAAATCCGCGCCCGCAAAGGTTTTGGAAGTTGCGTATCCTTCGGCACTGAGTTGGGTGAGGATGAGTTCGGAGTCCGTCAGGGCCTTGGGGCAACCCAAACTGACAAAGCCCACACGCGGTGTTGACATCAGCGCTTCAATCCCAGCGCTTGAAACATTTGGTCTTGCATTTGTTTCAACATTTGTTGCGATTGTTCAGTGTAGTTGCCCATGACATTTTTCAAAAAAGGATTGTTTTGGCTCATCATTTGAGCCCACAACTCCGGCGTGAGTTGTTTGGACTGTTCGGACATGTGCAATTGAATATCCAAAAAAGCCTGCACATTTTTTTCCAAATAACTGCCCATGAAACCTTGCATGGCGTGGCCATAAAAACGAATGATGTTGGCCAGCGCGGCTTGAGAAAACATTGGAACGCCGCCGGACTCTTCTTCCAAGATGATTTGCAGAAAAATACTGCGGGTCAAGTCTTCGTTGGTTTTGGCATCCACCACTTGCAAGTCTGTCCCATCCACGACCATTTTTTTAACCTCGTTCAAGGTGATGTAGCTGGAACTGAAGGTGTCGTACAAGCGACGGTTGGGGTACTTTTTGATGGTCCGTAAACCACTCAGGCCCGGGTTATCTGGGGCCTTGGATGCACTGGAGGATTTGGGTTTGCTTGACAATGGTTGTCCTGAATAAGAAGTCGCTCGAGAAAAGAGGCGTCTTGCGGACGGTGGCGTGCAGAAAGAGCTTCGGGCAAGTTGGTAGGCGCGATTGGACTCGAACCAACGACCCCCACCATGTCAAGGTGGTGCTCTAACCAGCTGAGCTACGCGCCTTCGTTGCCGAACGACCTCCATTCTAACAGGATCCCTCCCGCGGTCTTCAGGCCGCCAATCGACGCGCCGATTGAACACCTGCGACTGCCTTTACCAAGCTCAGCACCTTGGTCAATCGGGAAGCATCAGGCACCTCGATGGTGAAGGTCATCCAGGCCACATTTTTGATGGATTGGGTTTGCACACCAATGACGTTCATCTTGTCTTTGGCAAACACTTCGGTGATATCGCGCAACAAGCCTTGACGGTCGTGGGCCAGCACCTGGACGTCGACCGGGTAGACCGTGGTCCCTGCCGCAGGATCATGTCCCCCCCAGGCCACATCAATCACCCGGTCTGGGCTGCGCTGGACGAGTTGCAAAAAATTTCGGCACGCCGTCCGATGCACGCTGATGCCTTTGCCACGGGTGACAAAGCCTTTGATCTCATCCGGTGGCGCTGGCCGACAACAACGCGCCAGCTGGGTGAGCAACGAATCCACACCCACCACCAACACACCCCCTGGCGCATGCAGCGGCCTGGGGCGTTGCACCTTGCGCAGCAAACGTTCATCCACAGGCTCAGGGGCCACGGCCGGACGCAACAACATGGCAATGTGACGCAATGAAAATTCGTCCTTGCCCACCACCTCGAACAAGTGCGCGGCGGAATCAAAGCCCAACTGTTTGGCCAAGTCTTCTAGCTTGTAGGCGGTGCGGCCTTCGCGTTGCAACAATTTTTCCACCAGTTCGCGCCCCCGGGCCATGGTTTGCGCAGCTTTCTGGGCATTGAACCAAGCACGCACCTTGGCTTTGGCGCGAGCACTGACCATGAAGCCCAGTTCAAGATTGAGCCAGTCACGCGACGGCCCGCCCTCTTTGATGGCATTGATCTCCACGGTTTGTCCATTGCGCAATGGCGTGTTCAAGGGAACCAGGAAGCCATCAAGTTTGGCACCTCGGCAACGATGGCCCAACTGGGTATGCAAGGCATAAGCAAAATCGATGGGCGTTGCGCCCCAGGGCAACTCGACGATAGCAGCATCAGGCGTGAGCACATAAATTCTGTCGTCAAGGGGCTGGGGATTCGCATCAGGTGCCACTGACAAATCGCGTTCCCAGGCCAGCAACTGACGCAATACAGCCATTTTTTGCGCTTGCTCGGCAGAGGCTGTAATGCCTGTATAGCCCTTGACGCCCGCTTCTTTGTAGGCCCAATGCGCTGCCACGCCATGCTCCGCATGTTCATGCATGGCTTGGGTGCGTATTTGAATTTCCAGCACCTGCCCCTCGTGTCGTACCACGGTGTGCAAGGATTGATAGCCATTGGCCTTGGGCTTGGCGATGTAGTCGTCGAACTCGTCGTCCAACGGCTGCATATGGCCATGCACCCAGGACAAAGCCCGGTAGCAGTCGTCCACTTGCGCCACGATGATGCGCAGCGCACGCAAGTCGCGCACTTGCTCAAAGCTCAACGATTTGCCGCGCATCTTTTTGATGATGCTGTAGATGTTTTTCGGTCGCCCATACACCTGAGCGTCGATACCGTGCCGCTTCAATTGCGTTTGCAAATGGATTTGCACCAACCCAATTTCTTGTTCGCGGTCTAGGCGCTTGCGCTCCAACAAAGCGGCCACTTCTTTGTACACCGCAGGCTCGAGCATTCGAAACGCCAAGTCTTCCATTTCCCACTTGATCTGCCAAACCCCTAAACGATTGGCCAAGGGCGCAAAGACCTGTAAGGACTCTCTCGCAATGGATTCAAATCCCGGCACTTTCAAGGACGCGGTGTAGCGCAAAGTTTGCAAATGTGAGGCCATGAGTAACATCACGACGCGCAAGTCACGCGAGAAGGCGAGCAACATGCGACGCACATTTTCAATTTGCACCTTGGTTGGCATCGGGTCATTGCGCAGGGTACGTGCTTGGCGTTGCCATTGAAACAAGCGCTGCGATTCGACTGCCAAATGCGCCAACTCTTCTCCAAAGGCGGCGGCCAAAAGCTCTTTGGGTTTGTTCAGTTGGTCGCAAGCGCAAGCCAAATACACGGCGGCTTGCATGTCTGGGGTGCCGCCAATAGCGGCCACAAATTCAGCGACTGCTTGGGCGTGGTTGGTCAACCATTCTCCCGTGGGCAATTGCTGGCCTGACAACAAGGGTTGGGCAAATAACCGCGCTTTCTCGACCACGGTCTGGCTGACCGGGCCTGCTTCAGGTCCCGATAAGACCTGTGGCGCAGGCGTTGCAGCAGTTGAAGATTGGGTGGTCATGGTGGGTGTTCAGCCCGGCGACGGGCTGAGTGAGAATCCAAGACTGCACATCGTAAAGGACGAGACTTTCATGACTGCGAAATTGTTAACAGGCAAAACTGCTTTGGTCACGGGTTCCACCAGTGGCATTGGTTTGGGCTTGGCCACGGCCTTGGCTCAACAAGGAGCGCACATCGTGCTCAACGGCTTTGGAGACCCTGTGCAAGCCGAGCAATCGATTCAGGCGCTGGGCGTTCAAACCCTCTACCATGGTGCTGACATGCGCAAACCGGCAGAGATTGAAGCCATGATGCAATCGGCTGCCAAACGTTTTGGACAGGTCGACATCTTGGTCAACAACGCTGGTATTCAACATGTTTGCGCCATTGAACACTTCCCTACTGACCGATGGGACGACATTTTGGCCATCAATCTCAGCAGCGCGTTTCACACCACCCGCATGGCCCTGCCCGCGATGAAAGCGTCCAACTGGGGCCGCATCATCAACGTGGCGTCAGTTCATGGTTTGGTGGGTTCGGCCGAAAAGTCTGCCTACGTGGCAGCCAAGCACGGGATTGTCGGCTTGACCAAGGTCACGGCGCTGGAAACCGCCACCACCGGCGTGACTTGCAATGCCATTTGTCCAGGCTGGGTCTTAACCCCTTTGGTGCAACAACAAGTGGATACCAAAGCGGCTGCATTGAACCTCTCTGACCTGCAAGCCCAGCGGGTGTTATTGGGCGAAAAAGAACCTTCGATGCAATTCACAACGCCCGAAGAATTGGGCGCTTTGGCGGTGTTCTTTTGCACCCCTGCAGCCAACAATGTGCGCGGTGTTGCCTGGAACATGGATGGTGGTTGGGTGGCGCAGTAACACAGGGTTTCTCCCATCATCAAAAACGATGAGGGTGCAGGGCACGATATTCACTTTGGCATTTTGTAAGCGTGAATCCGTTGCCATCGATCACTGAAAACTTTAAGGTTCGGGGCATGAAAAAACCCAACCCCAACCCCGAATCCGAAGCCTTCGCAGCGCGCTTGCGCCACGCCATGAAAGAAGCAGGCTTGAAGTCGTCAGCCACCCAATTGGCCGACGCCTTCAACATGCGCTACTGGGGCGAAGGCATCACACCGCATGCCGCTCGCAACTGGATGATTGGCGTGTCCATGCCCAAACCTGACAAACTCAAAACCTTGAGCGATGTCCTGCAAATCAGTCCGCAAGACCTGCTGTTTGGCCCCAGTCACCCGCACCTGAGCGTTCGAGAACCCCATCAAGCGGCCCCTTTGGGCATGGGGGACACGGAAATGCTGCGTCAATTCATGAACTTGACCGCAGAACACAAACGCATGGTGCGGCATTGGGTGAAATTGGCGCATTTGGCCCAAGCGGCCCATCGACCACCACAGAACACAGATACCGCTGGCAGGCCAGCTGCTTAAGTACGGTGGATCAGTACCACAGCTCGCGCTTCAATGGATTGGCCCATGCCTACGGGTCCGAGCTTTTCAGCGGTTTTGGCCTTGATGTTGACTTGGTTGGGGGCAAGGCCTAAAGCCTGCGCTATGCGGGATTGCATGGCAGGTTTGTGGGCTGCCAACTTTGGCGCTTGAGCCACCACCGTGCTGTCGATATTGCCGATCTGCCAGCCGGCCTCGAAGAGCAAACGACCCGTGGCTTGGAGCAAGTCCCAAGAGTCTGCGCCCTGCCAACGCGGGTCGGTGTCGGGAAAATGCTCTCCAATGTCCCCCAAACCTGCAGCGCCCAACAGCGCATCGGTGATCGCGTGCAACAGCACATCGGCATCCGAATGGCCCAGCAAACCCATGGGATGGGGAATGGTGACGCCTCCAATCACCAACGGCCGACCGGGAACCAAGGCGTGCACATCCCATCCCTGGCCGATGCGTAAGGTGGTCATGCGCCTGCCCTTCGATGTTGCAACAAGGCCTCTGCCATCGTCATGTCCTCTTGGTAGGTGACTTTGAAATTGAAGGAGGCCGAGGGCACCAAAAGCGGGGCCGCACCCAAGGCCTCAAGGGCACTGGCTTCATCGGTGACTTGATCGCCTGCTTGCGCCAAGGCCCCAAACAAGGTGTCCCAACGGAACATTTGCGGGGTTTGCGCCAGCCATTTGCTGGTGCGCGGCAATGTAGAGCTCACCCGACCCTTTGATTCGGCTTTCAAGGTGTCTGGCAAGGGCAAGGCCAGCAAGCCGCCCACCGCATCGTGCTGGCAAGCCAGCAACAGCCTCTCGATCAAGTCTGGCGTCACCAGGCATCGAGCAGCGTCATGCACCAAGACCCAATCATGGGCATCCACGCCAAGGGCCTGAAGCGCCAGCAAACCGGCCAACACACTTTGGGCACGTGTGGCTCCGCCCGTGTTGAAAATCTCAAACTTGGCCTGGGGATGTCGGGTCAATACCTTGGCCATTTGGTCATCATCGGGTGCCACCACCACCACACCTTGCCCCAAGCCCGGCACCGACGCAAAGGCGCGCAAGGTGTGCACCACCATCGGCTCATCCAGTATCAAAGCGTATTGCTTGGGGCCGCCCAAGCCAGAGCGGCTGCCGCGGCCTGCACAAGGGATGACCACGTGAAATCGCGGGTTCTGAAGGTTCATGGATAGCGGTGTGACCTCAAGCGGCAAAGTGCGTTGTGAAGCCCCATTCTAGAATCAGCCTTTGCCGCCCCCGCATGCCAGCATTCGGAGGTGTTTGTCATGTCGGTGTCTCCTTGATTCATGCAACTGCCTGCTCTGCTCTCCGCGCACAAATTCACACTGGCCAAGCCCCCGGGCTCGGCCGATGCAGCCTTGTTGGCTGAGCTGATCACACGTGAAAAAAAGCAAGGTCGGCGGGTGGCCATCATCACCGCCGACGCGTTTGACGCCCAGCGCTTGCTGGACGAATTGGTGTTCTTCGCCCCGGATGCCTCCTGCGTGTTGTTTCCCGACTGGGAAACCCTGCCCTACGACACGTTTTCACCGCACCAAGACCTGATCAGCGAACGCTTGGCCAGCCTGTGGCGCATCTCGCAGGGCGAGGCCGACGCGGTGCTGGTACCTGCCGCCACCGCGCTGTACCGACTGGCTCCGCCTGCTTTTCTGGCCGCCTACACCTTTGCCTTCAAAGTGAAACAAAAGCTGGATGAGGCTCGGCTCAAGGCCCAGCTGAGCTTGGCGGGCTACAGCCATGTCTCGCAGGTGGTCAGCCCCGGCGAATACACGGTTCGTGGTGGCCTGATAGATTTGTTCCCCATGGGCTCCTTGGTGCCCTACCGGGTGGATTTGTTCGATGAGGAAATTGATTCGATTCGCACCTTCGACCCCGATACCCAACGCAGTTTGTACCCTGTGCCCGAAGTGCGATTGTTGCCTGGTCGCGAATTTCCCATGGATGACACCGCCCGGGCTTTGTTTCGCAGTCGCTGGCGCGAGCTCCTGGACGGCGACCCGACCCGCAGCCGAATTTACAAGGACATGGGCCATGGCGTTGCCACAGCGGGCATTGAGTACTACCTGCCGTTGTTCTTTGAAGATACCGCGACCGTGTTTGATTACCTGGGCGAGCAAGCCTTGGTGGTGTTGCACGGCGAATTGGAACCCGTGTTGCAACGCTTTGGCAAGGACGCGCAAGAACGTTTTCGCCTGGCCCAGGGTGACCCCGAACGTCCAGTGCTGCCCCCTGCACATTTGTTTCTCAGCACCGAGCAGTTTTTCACCGCTGTCCAAAAACACGCATCGCTGACGGTGCGGGCCACCACCACCTTCGAACCGGTCGCATGGGCTGACGCCCTGCCCGACCTGACGGTTGAACGTGCCGCAAACCAGCCCTTGGCCAAACTCAGGATGCGCCAGCAAACCAGCCAGCAGCGCATGTTGGTGCTGGCTGATTCGGATGGGCGTCGAGAAAGTCTGCTGGATTTCATCCGTGCAGGCGGCATCCGACCCGTTGTGTTTGACGATTTGGCTGAATTTTTAAGCAGCAGCGAGCCTTTTGGCTTGGCCACCAGCAGTTTGCACATTGGATTTTCATGGCGTGAAAAAGGCATCGACCTGGTGACTGAAACCGAGTTGTTCGCTTCCAGCCCCACGGTACGCCGCCGGCGCAAGCAAGAGCAGGTGAGCGATGTCGAGTCGCTGATCAAAGACCTGAGCGAATTGAATGTGGGAGATCCGGTGGTGCACAGTGCGCATGGCATTGGCCGCTACCGAGGCTTGATCAACATGGACATGGGTCAGGGTGTGGACGACCAGGGGCTGCCCTTGCTGCAAGAGTTTTTGCATCTGGAATACGCTGATGAAGCCACTTTGTATGTGCCGGTGAGTCAGTTGCACTTGATCAGCCGCTACGGTGGCGTCAGCCCTGATCAAGCCCCGCTGCACCGCTTGGGCTCAGGTCAATGGGACAAAGCACGCCGTCGCGCCGCCGAGCAGGTGCGGGACGCGGCCGCTGAATTGCTCAACATTTACGCCCGACGTGCTGCTCGCCAAGGCCATGCCTTTCGCTACACCCCGCAAGACTACGAGACCTTTGCCACCGACTTTGGCTTTGAGGAAACGGCCGACCAGCGTGCCGCCATCCATGCGGTGATTCAAGACATGATCAGCCCGCGTCCGATGGACCGCTTGGTCTGCGGCGATGTCGGATTTGGCAAAACCGAGGTGGCGCTGCGGGCCGCCTTCATCGCGGTCATGGGCGGCAAGCAAGTCGCTATTTTGGCGCCCACCACCTTGCTGGCCGAGCAGCATTTCCAAACCCTGACCGACCGCTTCGCCAAGTGGCCAGTGCGCATCGCCGAGATGAGCCGTTTTCGCACCCCCAAAGAGGTGAAGGCCGCCATGGCCGGCTTGGAAGAAGGCAGCGTGGACATCGTGGTGGGCACCCACAAATTGCTGAGTGAATCGGTGAAATACAAGGATTTAGGCTTGTTGGTGATTGACGAGGAACACCGCTTCGGGGTGCGCCACAAAGAAACCTTGAAAGCACTGCGGGCCGAAGTGGATGTGCTGACCCTGACCGCCACCCCCATCCCCCGCACCTTGGGCATGGCCTTGGAAGGCCTGCGTGATTTGAGCGTGATCGCTACTGCGCCGCAACGCCGATTGGCTATCAAAACCTTTGTGCGCAGCGAGGACAACGGTGTCATCCGTGAAGCGGTGTTGCGCGAGCTCAAGCGCGGTGGCCAGTGCTATTTTTTGCACAACGACGTTGCGACCATCCAAAACCGCTTGGGACGCCTGCAGGAATTGCTGCCCGAAGCCCGCATTGCGGTGGCCCATGGCCAAATGCCCGAGCGCGAATTGGAGCGGGTGATGCGCGATTTCGTGGCGCAACGCTTCAACATCTTGCTGTGCTCGACCATCATTGAGACCGGTATCGATGTGCCCACCGCCAACACCATCCTCTTGAGCCGCGCCGATCAATTTGGATTGGCGCAATTGCACCAACTGCGCGGACGCGTCGGGCGCAGCCACCACCAGGCCTATGCCTATCTGCTGGTGCCTGATGTGCAAAGCCTGACCAAACAAGCCCATCAGCGCCTCGAAGCGATTCAACAAATGGAGGAGCTGGGCTCGGGCTTCTACCTGGCCATGCACGATTTGGAAATCCGGGGCGCCGGCGAGGTCTTGGGTGACAACCAAAGCGGCAACATGCAGGAGGTGGGCTTTCAGCTCTACAACGAGATGCTGTGTGAAGCCGTGCGCGCCCTCAAAAACGGCGAAGAACCCGACTTGCTGAGCCCAGTGAACGTGACCACTGAAATCAATTTGCACGCCCCAGCTCTCTTGCCCAATGACTATTGTGGGGATGTGCATTTGCGGTTGAGCTTTTACAAAAAACTCGCGACCGCCAAAACCCAAGACCAAGTAGACGCCTTGCTGGAAGAGCTGATCGACCGCTTAGGCAAGCTTCCATCACAGGCCCAAACCTTGATCGACACCCACCGTCTGCGTGTGCTGGCACGCCCTTTTGGGGTCGCCAAGGTGGACGCTGCCCCCGGCGTGACCCTGATCACCTTCAAGCCCCATGCCCCGATTGAAGGCATGCGCATCTTGCACCTGGTTCAAAAAAACAAGCACATCAAACTGGC
>Ga0172372_10006675_pt1 | contig 15698 bp, 11 predicted proteins | sample LakKiv5m_2_FD_114544 | JGI IMG/M metagenome (GOLD analysis project Ga0172372, IMG submission 114544) | Freshwater microbial communities from Kabuno Bay, South-Kivu, Congo - kab_092012_9.5m | ecosystem: Environmental > Aquatic > Freshwater > Lake | place: Democratic Republic of the Congo...
GAAACCTTCGGTAACAGGCACAGCAACCGCTGAACTTGTAGTGAAAGTTGCAAAATTTGAAGCAGCGGTGGTGTTGTAATAATAGTCGAATGGGGCCGCAGCTCCACAACGATTGTAATCATAAACAGCAGTATAATAGGTGGTCCCGCAGGCCAACCCCGTAATGGAAACCGAAGTTCCGGTACCATCTAAAACAATTTGTTGCCCAGAGCCTGAGTAAACGGTATTCGCCGTTATAGCAGACCCAGATCCACTTGTAGGGTCAACAATCGGAGCATTTGAAATTACAACCAGCCTGCGCGCGCCTGTTCCCGCTGTCCAAGATAAAGACAAAGAACGCTGACCAACCGATGTTGTAGCCAGCGCACTCGCCTGCGTTGTCGGAGGTGCCGGGGGATCAATTTGGGCAATTGTGGAATACGAAACTTGTGCGCTAGCAGAACAAGTAGTCGCCAAGCGATACTGTATTGACGTGCCCGCATAAACAGGAGGGGTATAAACCAAAGTTGTTGCATTACTACCCCCTACAGCATTCCCCCAAGTAGTCCCACCATCCGTTGACTGTTCCCACTGGTAGCTAAAACCCATGAAGCCAGGCGTTTGACCGGTGGCTGTTAAATTTCCCGGAGCAGAGCCTGAACAAATAAATTGACTAGCGGGAGAAACGGTAGAGGCAGAGGGCGCACCTGAACAAACCAATGGGGGTGAAAAAGTGAGCGTAGTGCCAACTGGAGGAAAAACGGTAGAACTTAAAGTCATTGAACTGCTGGCAGAAGAACTTATAGTAGGGTTAGTCCAACTAGTTGTGGACGTAATTGCACGGAAATTAGAAGCTGGTGATGCAGGTGCAGCACGCAAACCCACCTGGACCGCAGTAGATGTTGAAACAGTCATGGACCCAAATGCCATTACTACATTATTTGTGCCCTCATGCAGCTGAATCTGAAAATTAAGGCTTGCACCAGAAGCGTTGTACGGCCGATAATTCGTCCACTGAATCACACAAATTCTGTTCGGTGCAACCCCTATCGTTTGAACACGCAACGAAGCGTCTGTTTGCCCATTAAGATCAGCCCCAACAGCTGAAATTCGAGAAACTAAATCAATAGGTGATATTGATGTGGTTGAACTTAGAGGAGTATAAGCACTGGTTGAGCCCATGTTTACTGATGGGGTTAGAAGTGAAGAACCCAATGAAATCCATCCGTTGGCATTAACACCTAATCTATCGAAAATATACCCATTGAATAGAAAATCAAACTCTATGGGGAATCCAGGTCCTGTAATTGCGGCACCACCGACTAATGCTGATGGATCAACAAAGCGTTGATCATCGCTCGTCTGGGAGCCCAACAAGAACCCACCGGTAATTTCCACATAGGGGGTGTTCGAATTGTTGTACCCGTAGGCGGAAACCTGGGCGTTGAGGTCGGTGTTGGGCCAGAGGAAGGCAAGGGTACACAAAACAGCCAAAAAGCTACTTTGCAGCCGAATCGCAAACCCTGACAGGCTATTAATGCCGCGAAAGAGGTACTGATTTTTCATGGGTGATGGTTTTATGGACTGGTTTATTGAGCGGTAGGATATGATTAGGCGTAAGATTTGATGAGTAGAATCCACTTAGGTGGTTAAATTTAATAATAAATTTTGATTATCAAAACTTAACTCTACTTTTTTTTGAAGAAATAGGCCTGAGGGCCTCTCAAGCCAACCCCAGCAGGCAGGGCAGGGTATAACCCGGCATAGAACCTCCCTGGGGGCCTGTCAAGGCCTTCCAATCCCGGCTAAAGCCCTGCCAAAGGATGTTACCGCCCCCAGCACCCCCCTCGGGACCCAGGTCCACCAGGTAATCGGTGGCTCTTAAGAGGTCAATTTGGTGCTCAATGACCAAAACTGTATGGCCTTTGTCCACCAAGGCCTGCAAAAGCTCCACCAAGACCCGAATATCCTCCATATGAAGTCCCGTCGTGGGTTCATCAAGAATGTAAAGGGTCTGCCCCCCCTCCCTTTTCCCCAGTTCAGCAGCCAATTTGAGGCGCTGAGCCTCGCCGCCGGACAGGGTCGTCGCCGGCTGACCCAATTGGAGGTATCCCAAGCCCACCTTTTCGAGGGTGGAAAGGCGCTTGCGCAAATGAGGTAGACCATCAAAGAAGGGAACGGCCTCATGAATGGACATCGAAAGGACTTCGTGGATGTTTCGGCCTTTGTAGCGGACCTCGAGGGTATCCCGCTGGTAGCGCTTGCCCCCGCAATTTTCGCAGGGCAATTCCACATCCGGCAAAAAATTCATTTCCAAAACCCGCACCCCAGCGCCACCGCAGGCCTCGCAACGTCCCCCTGCTACATTAAAAGAGAAGCGCCCCGGGGTGTACCCGCGTATTTTGGAGAGGGGCATTTCGGCAAAAATTTGACGAATTTCCGTAAAAAGTCCGGTATATGTGGCTGGATTAGACCGGGGTGTACGACCTATAGGAGATTGATCGATTTCGATGATTTTGTCGAGGTGCTCCCAACCCTCCAGGCCTTTGAAGGGCAAATGAAAGCGACGAGTCCCGGTAATTTGATTGGATAGGGCGGGTACCAAGGTTTCATTGACCAGCGAAGACTTGCCCGAACCGGACACCCCCGATACCCCAATCAAGCAACCCAAGGGAATCCTGAGGTCCACTCTGCGTAGGTTGTGGCCCGTAGCCCCCGTCAAGCCCAACCAAGGGCCGTTGCCCGTCCGCTCCCGCGATTCCCCCACCTGCCTTTTGCCCGATAGGTAATCGGCCGTAAGCCCGCCACCCCCAAGCAAATCCTGCGGGGAGCCTTGGGAAACCAAGCGCCCCCCCTCCGAGCCGGCACCCGGCCCCAAGTCCACCACCCAATCAGCGGCACGAATCATTTCTTCGTCGTGCTCTACGACCAAAACCGTGTTCCCCAGGTCCCGAAGATTCCGTAAGGCCCCAACCAATCGGCGATTATCCCGAGGGTGCAATCCAATACTGGGCTCATCCAATATGTACAGAACCCCGCTTAGCCCCGAGCCCAACTGACTTGCCAAGCGAATCCGTTGGGACTCGCCCCCGGACAAGGTGGCCGTGCTGCGGTGCAAATGCAGGTAGCCCAACCCTACATCCAGCAAAAACTGCAGACGGATTCGCAGTTCTTTGAGAATTTCATCGGCCACCCTGGCTTTATTACCTTGGAAAGACCCCTCCAATCCCCCCAGCCAATCCTGCAGGGTCTGCAATTCCATACTGCACAGGTCCGCAATACTTTTTCCTTCGATCCAAAAATGCAAGGCTTCTTTTTTAAGACGACCACCACCGCATTCGGCACAAGGCTTTTGGCGAACAAATCGTTGTACCCATTCCTGCATGGCGGCGGTTCCCCATTCATCTTGGCGGGTGATCAGTGCCATGAGTCCGTCAAAGGAATGATACTCCAAACCCCGCTCCTTGCCCATGTCAACGGCTACGGGTTCTTTTTGGCCGTACAAAAGGAGCTGCTTCTGTTCGTTTGTTAACTGCGCAACTTTAGTTTGAAGGTTGAATTTGTTTTTTTTGCCCAAGGCCAAAACCACACGGAAGATCCAATTGTCTTTGTATTCCCCCAAGGGTGCCAGACCACCGTTGCCCAAAGTTGTTTCATCCTCGCCAAAAACCAATTCCGGATCCGCTTCCATCTTGGAGCCCAAGCCCTGGCAGCGAGGACAGGCCCCGTACGGCAGATTAAACGAAAATGTATTGGGTTGAGGTTCGTCGTAGGCCAATCCGTTTTCGGGATCGGTCAGCAATTTGCTAAAATACCTCCAGGCCCAAACGCCGGGGTCCTCATCGCCGGGTGTTCCACATAACAAAACTCCTTTGCCCAATCGGGTCGCTAATTCAACACTGGTTTTGAGTCGCTGGTTGGAATCCCTACCCGGTACCAAAACATCCACGACCAACTCAATGTCGTGAACCTTGTAGCGATCCACCTGCATTCGGGGCCGTAGGTCGGTAACTTCACCATCGATGCGGACTTTGGTGAAACCTTGCTTTCGCCATTGTTCAAAAAGTTCGCGGTAATGGCCTTTGCGGCTGCGGACCAAAGGAGCCAACAACATCAAATCCCTGCCTTTGTAATCCTCCGTCAAGGAATCCATGATTTGGGCCTGACTAAACTGCTGCATCGGCTTACCCGAAACCCAGGAGTGGGCCTGACCAACCCGAGCGTACAACAACCGCAAGAAATCATAAATCTCGGTGGTCGTTCCCACCGTGGATCGGGGATTACGCGATGTGGTTTTTTGTTCAATCGCAATTACCGGGCTGAGTCCGTCGATTCGATCCACCGCAGGCCGCTCCAACTTGCCCATAAACTGGCGCGCATAGGCCGAAAAAGATTCCAGGTACCGGCGCTGACCCTCGGCATAAAGAGTTGCAAAAGCTAGCGAAGATTTGCCACTTCCACTAGGTCCCGTAACAACAACCAAAGCCTCGCGAGGCAAGGATAAATCCAAGTCCTGAAGGTTATGTTCCCTCGCCCCCTCGATACGTAGTTCTTGGCTCATGGCAGACCCAAACCCCATTCGGCCACAGGGACCAAAGACCAGCGCGAGGCCTTGTCCGTAAATGACTTGGTGGGTCGGCGCAGGGTGTAGGTCGCTCGTTCCGGATTGCGCAGGGTGGTTTTGCGAATCCAGGGGTTAAAAATCTTGAGTTCCCGAAAAGTCATGCCGTGTTCCTTGGCATAACTTACCCAATTGGCTATCGGCTGGTTGATCGTCCATTCTTCGGTTTCAAAGGGGAGATAAAGCTGCGATGCGGTCAAATGAAACCCGTAGCGTTCAGGGTGCTGCATGATGGTTTTGATGGCCAAAATTCGCGGAAGGTATCGGGATGTTTCGTTGTTAAGGTGCAGTTCCGGGTAGCGGTCTTTGCCTTGAAAATTGGCTTGTTGGCGAAGACCCGCCGTACCCATGTTGTAGGACGCCGCCACCATGGACCAATTGCCAAATTGGTCGTGGGCCCTGCGCAGGTACCGACATGCTGCTTGGGTAGATAGCCAAGGGTCGTAGCGTTGGTCCACTTCCTCGTTCACTTGCAATCCGTGCTGCCTTGCGGTACCGGCCAAAAACTGCCAATACCCCACCGCATCGGCCGAGGAAATCGCATTGGCTAAACCGCTTTCGGCCACGGCGAGGTATTTAAAATCATCGGGGATGCCGTTTTGTTTTAACACTTTTTCGATCATGGGAAACCAACGGGCCGAACGTTTGATGTAAAGCAACATGGTTGCTTGACCGTACGCGTTTTGAAGCAATTCCCGTTCCACCCTTTCGCGGAATTCAAAATCCCACAACGGTACTTTTTCGCCGGCAAACTGCATGCCATCGGGTACAGGCACCGAATAAATGCGGTAGTTGGTCCAAAACTTCTGACGATAAGCTTTTTCTTCTTCGGTTTTGTAGGCACTGGTCAAGAAACCTACCGCCCCGACAACAAGCAACGTTAGCAAAAACCCCACCACCGCAGGGGCGGGCTTCCATTGAAATTTTGGAGCTGGGAACAACATGATCAAAGACCTGAAGGGTTCCCAAATTTACACCACAATTTAGCGGCGTTTGTAAACCGGAAAGGCCGAACAGGGTTCCCCGTAAAAAAGACTTTGGACTACCCCTATCAAACGCTGGGTCAAGGCGAGGTACAAGGCAGGGGTCCAGTCGGCCTTGGAACAGGCCTTGATCATCAATCGGGCATCCCGGTAGGGTTCAGCATCCCATGCCCGTATGCCTTCCAAGGCCAAACGGCATTGGACCTGCTCCGGTGTTCCAAACTCTAGGCCCAATGGGCTGACGGAGGACTGGCCCGGTTGCAGCCGCGCTGCCAAAACCATGACCGCCCAAGGCGGCCATAAAGCGGGAATTGAACAAAACAAAGCAACCCAGCGCCCTTCAAAGGGTGTGGTATCCATCGCCAAGACCTTTGCTCTAAAATCCTTCTCACGCAATACCCCGTTTGGGTCCAAATATTCGGCCAAATCCAAGGGTTGAATCTGGGCCAAGGGCACCAAAAAATCGTTGGGATCCAAAACTTGTATCCCGCTTTCCTGGACTTTGTTACGAATCGGCAAAAGATCTTCGTCCATACCGGTAGCCGAAGCCGTTGTGTTCGGCTGCGATGCCAAAATTAATAAAAGAGATGGCGGTCGTCCTTGATGGTGGCCAATTCACGTTTGGCACCAAAAGGCTCGTTCCCCGCCCGGCCCCGGTATTGACCTTCCATGGAGGCTTTGGCCGAACGAAGATCGTAGTCCTTGGGGAGGCTGCTTAGGCTGTCCACCACAAAAACATAAACACCGCGTTCTCCCGCTACAGGTTTGCCAATGCGGCCTTTGGGGGTTGAAAACAAGGCACCGGAAAGTTTGGGCTCTTGGCCTACACCGTTGATGAAGGAACCCAAGAAGGACGCCCCAAACAAGGGCTGTACCATCGAGCCTACCTTGGCGGCGGCTGCTTCGAGGTTGGGGTTTTGACCCAAGGCCTTGGTCCATTTGCTGCTGAGCATTTCGCTCTTCTTTTCCTTCCGGATACGGTATTCCAAATCGGTTTTGACCTCTTCCAATGGCTTGTAGCCTTTCTCCATAGCCTTGGTGAGTACAGCGACCACAAAGCGGTCCTCCGTTTCAAAGAGGGGACTTAATTCGCCGGGCTTGGCCTTGTAGGCCCAGCGAACAATTTCACGGGCATTGGTAATGCCGGGAATGACCCGATCACCGACCCGGATATTATCGGCGGTGCGCTTGGGTAGGCCTTTGGTATCAACCGCTTTTTGAAAATCCTCGGAACTCTTGAGCCCCGAGGCAAAAGCGGTCGCCTCGGCAAAGCGCTCACGGAATGTTTCGGTGGATGGGGTGATTCGAGCAGCTACAGGAGCCAACTTAACCACGGGCTTTTGGCCTTTTTGGTCATTGATTTGAATCAAATGGTACCCGAAATCGGAGCGAACCACCACCAAATCGCCGCTACGTCCACCAAAACACGCGTCGTTAAAGGGTTTAACCATCATGCCTTCGGCAAAGTACCCCAAATCACCCCCTTTGACCGCCGAACCGGGATCAGCCGAAAAAGTCGTTGCCAGAGCCGCAAAATCGGAACCACTCCGAACCGCCTGCAATAGGCTATCGGCTTGGGCTTTTACGGCAGAGTCGGGACGATTGTCAACCTTGAGAAGGATATGCCTAGCCTTCACCGAATCGGGGCGGCTTGCTTTTTGGGATAATTTGGTCAAGAAATACGCACCGTTTTCGATATACAAATCCGAAACAGTGCCTACAGGAGAGGCGGCCAAGGCAACCAATACCGGCTGGGTTATGGTTGAAACGGCTGTGAAACGATCATCGTAGGGCAAATCAGACCTCAACGAGGCAAACGCGCTATCCTCGGTACTGGTCGCCAGGGCATCACGCAATTCGAGCAGGGTTTGGCGGGCCTTGGCTGAGTCATCGGCCAAGGCACTCACTTCAAAGCTGACATAATCCAAGGCACGGATATCGTCCTTGAGTTTGTAGGCTGCTTTGAATTTGTCGTAAGCGCTCTGGTAATCAGCGTCACTGACTTTGATGGTGGAATCCACCACGGTGCTGTAATCCAAAAGGGCATAGCGACCGGTTGCAGCAATGTTGGTACCCTTGACGAATTCATCGGCAAAAAAATCCGGGATATACATCCCTTTGCCAACCAATGTGGCGTATTTCTTGGTCTCACGGTCCTTTAGAAGGTAATCTTCGAAGGCTTTCCACTTTTTCTGCATATCGGCAGGCTGTTTGGAAAGATTCTTTAGGAATTCAACCACCCTGCTGCGGTCAAATTGCCCGGTTTGTGGGTCAGAAAAGGCCTTTTGGATCTCAGGGTGGAGGTTTTTACCTTGGACCATATCGTACAATTCCTCTTCACCAACCTCCAAACCCAAATCTTGGTAGGTTCCACCCATGATGCGCTCCCGCAATAACTCGTTCCATACCTGGTCACGCAGCGATGCCATGGTTGCCTCATCAATTTGGGCCGTATTGGTGTTGGCTTTGTAATTCTCGACCGTTTCCTGGAGTTTGGCGTCAAACAGAGTCAAACTGATTTTGTCCCCTTCAATTTCGCCGACATCGGTAGGGTTTCTCTGGGAGAAAAGCCCGTTTCCAGTAAAAACATCCATGGCCAAGAAGGAAACCAGCGCCAGGCCAATAAGAGCGACCAGTAAGCCCGCTTTGCTACGTATAGTGGTAATAACCGACATCTTACAAAAATTAAGGGATGCAAAAATAAGCCTTTGGGCCTATTCTTCGGCATCTTTTCCGAGCCGCCGTAGGGTTATCAGGTCAATTCGGGTGGTGCTCACCGCCTCCACTCGTACTTCCAGGCCCTCTTCGACCCAGGTACTCCCCGCTTCGGGTAGGTCGCCTCTGCTTTCCATCACCCATCCGCCCAAGGTTTCGTAAGGACCCTGGGGTATGGCCAGGCCGTATTGCTCGTTGACATAATCCACCTCCAAACGCCCGGAGAACAAAAACTTACCGGACTCCAAGACCTTTTCAACCCTTTCGGGTTCATCGTGCTCATCTTGGATTTCGCCAAAAATTTCTTCGAGCAAGTCCTCCACCGTCACCATCCCCGCGGTGCCCCCCAATTCGTCAACCACCAGTGCCATGGACCGTCTGCCAGCCGTGAGTTGTTTGAGAAGGCGCGATGCGGACATGGATTCCGGAACAATGGCCAAGGGCAATTGCAAATCCTTGAGACGAAAAGGCAAGGACGAGTCCAAAGCCAAGACCGAATGAAAGTGGACATAACCCACCACGTGATCCATATCCCCCTTGTACAGTAAAAGTTTGGATAGACCGCTTTCGTTGAAGGCCTCCAGAACCTGTGCGCGGCTACTATCCAAATCTATGCCCACCAGTTCTGTCCGGGGTACCATGCAGCCTCTAACCTTTATATCACTAAAATACAAGGCTTTATGAAAATATCCCAAATCCACTTCTTGTTCCGCTGCCTCCTCCTGGGAACTAACCTGTTCGTTGAGCCAGTGGCTTAATTCGGCTTTATCAAAAACCTTGGCGGTGCGGGCCTCCCCCTCGTTGCTGATCTTCAAGACCAACCAGCGACTGACTCCACTTACCAAATAAACAAAAGGATATAACAAATAATAAAAAGCCTGCATTGGGCGAGCAAAGGTCATGAATAAGGTATCGGCATTGGCCCGAAAAACCGTTTTGGGAAAATACTCTCCCAACAACAAAACCACCACCGAACTTAGCAAGGTCTGCAGGCCCAACATGGCCACGTCCAGTTCGGCCAAAATAGGAAAAAGGCTCAATAAAAAAGGCTCGATGAGCGGGGTCAAAAACATGCCATAGACCACCAAAGCCAGGTTATTTCCGATCAAAATCGTACCCAAAAATTCATCGGTATTTTTGACAAAACGACCCAAAATAAGGGCCGACGGATGACCCTGCTTCTGACGCAATTCCAATCGAAATCGGTTCGCGTTCAGAAAGGCCGATTCCATGCCCGAAAAAAAAGCGGAGGCCAAGAGGGCCAAGAAAACACCAATCACAATTCAAAATTAAGACCGACCCCCCCAGCGAACACTGCCTTTGAGCTTTAGAATACGGTATTGGCTCAAATCACGGTTGGCTTCCAAGCCCTCGCCCCTCAGCTCCTCCCTGGGCGTTCGGATCCGAACCGGCCCGTTGGTGTAAACACGTCCGGTAGCCTCATCCATCAACAGGTGCTCGGTGAACAAGGTATCTCCAGCAAGGTTATTGGTTACAACACGGCCCTTGGCCTCCAAAACCGACTTTTTGGTATCCCTGCTTCCTCCAAGGGCTCGAAGTCGGCTAACGACCTTTCGGCCTGTTGCATCATAAAAAACAACCTCCAAACCCTCATAAAACTCCAACCTGTTTTGGGAACGTTGCCACGACGCCTTACCGGCCACGGCATGGGCTTTGGCCTTGCCTTGATTGTAAAACCACCAATCCACGTCCTCCATTTGGTCTACCCCTACCTCCAAGGGTCGTCTAAACCGATCGGAAACCTCAGGGTCTGGGGCACAGTGCAAGTTAACCCCCGCCACAAAGGCCAGGAACAGGGCCAACCTGCGCCTCCATTCCCCCGAGACGATGGCCCTGCAGGCCATTAATCCGAGGTTCGAACCGACGTGCTTTCCTGAATCCAGCAACCAACCCGGAAAGAATCACCTCCTTTGTAGGGAGGATTGTTAAAAAACAGGGTTTCTTTTTTGGGAAAATAACCGCTGTACTTGTCGACCAATTGATCGCATTCGGCCTGAAGGGCGGGATTAATTCGAGCGGCTTGCTTGAATTTATCGACCGCAGCCCAATAAACAGCCTGAGCGGCAATACCGCCGCCACCGCAAACATTGTAACTGGCAGCGTACAAATTACCGACGAAGATCAGCGGCTTGCCCCAAGTAGGGCGAAGCGCCTGCGCTTGCAGTGCCAAATCCCTTGCCTTATCGTATTGCTTATCTTCACTGAAAAGTGCCGCATAATCCATGGTGTATTGGGCCTTGACCGAATCGTCGGTAACCAATTGGAGAGCCTGTTGATAATAAGCATCCGCATCTTTGCTGCGATTGCTCTTGTGGAATCGGCGTGCTAATTCAATACCAAGAGCCGGTTGGGGATCGTCGGTGAATTTACTGATCGCCACCTTTTCGTAAAATTCAGATTCCTTGCAGTTTTTGATCCTTAATTGATTATAAATCAAATCTCTAAGGGACTTTTCGGTATTCCCGGCCGCAAATTTTGCTTCAAAGTTTTTGAGAATCTGCTCGCAATTTTCGATGACCGATATCGACAAATCGGCATCCAATGCGGCCTTATTTTCGGTGAATCGCAAACGTTTGGTCGAGTCCAACGATGGGTTGGCCAGGTTGGCATCGGCGATACCCACCAATTGGTTGTAGAGATCAAAAATTTGGTCTTGATTCAAAGCGCCCCCTTTGTATTCTTTGATTGCAACTTTGAAATAGTACCCCAAAACAAAAGGCTCGATCGCCTGACCCCCTATGCGCACCGCCACCTCAAAAGCTTCGCGGATGCGTTGGTTTTGGCCAGGAATGAAATCCAACATATCCACAGCCTTACGGCCCAAGGCATTGGAAGCGCTTTTGGGAAAGAACTTGGCGCGTGCATCGTAGATTAACAACAGGGTATCCAACAACGGAGTCCTTAGAACGGAGTCTTTTTGGGCCTTGAGTCGGTCTTTGAACATGGCGATACCGTCAATGTGCGTCTGCTCGCGCACACACGGTGCTTGTTCAAAAACATAACGCCAAGGTTCCAAGGCGGCACTAAAGTTCTTTTGTTTGTAGAATTCCCGATACAAGGAGATATTCTGTATGGTCTGCACACTGTCCACGCCCCACTTTTTGGAACAATCGACCTGGGCCAGGACCTGATGGGATGAAATCAAGGCCAGTACCCCTCCAAGGAAGAGCATCGAACGCGTCAACACGGTGAATAACGTGGTTTTCATGGGATTCAAATTGTTTGAGGGGCGAAATTAATCGTAAACTCTACGGATAAACCAACGGTCGTTTAGATTTAAAGAAAGGTTGAACCGCACAAAATCTTCACGCAACAGGCCGTTTTTTAAGGTGCCCCACCGTCCCGCTTCCAATCCAAAATTCAAGACACTAGCAGAACGCCTCAGCGGTATCCCCAAACCCAGGTGCAGGCCTGCCTCGGGAATGGATTGATCCCGTAAACGAAGGCTGCCAGGGCTGTACCTCCATCCTGCGCGCAAAATCAAAGCACGGCCCGATGTCGCACCTCCAGGATTAACCAGTCGATACCCCCCCCAACGCAGGGTCCATTGGTCCTGCAAGGAGTCGGCCGCGCCCATGATCCTCCAACGGCTCAAGGGCTCGTAATTGAATTCCAAACCGGTTCCCGCCTTGCCTTCTTTTTCGACCCAATACCCCAAACTCACTTTGAGTGGAACGGACATGGAACCCGGAACAGCAGAAGAGCTGTAAACGGTATCACGGACCCGGGGGTTCCCGGCGATGAGGGTAAAGCGTTCGGCCAAACGGGTTTGATTCATCGCGGCCTCCACAGGCAAGCGCAGACTCAGACCCCAAGTACCCCTCCAGATCTGCTTGGGTTGGCCGGGTTGAAATTGAAGACCCAACTGATGGTAGAGATCCAACACCGACCATTGGTCCTGTACTCGCACATTAAAGGCTTGGATGGAATCCGGAAAGACCCGCCTAAACTCCCGTATACTCTTACCAAACAGGGCATTAGCAGCATATCCAACCCGCCACCGGGGGTTGATTTGCCAACCCCAAGCCCAGGCCAAGCGATTGAAACCACCTCGACCGGTATAGTATTCGTCAACGCGGTATGGGGTCTGACCCCCACCCGGGTCCACCCGACCCTCCCCAGTCACATCATAATTGGTCAGGGCCAATGGCGTGAACGAGAGGGCCGTGCCCATCGTCTTACCGACGGGTATTGCCAAGGCCAAATGATTGAGATTGATGTTGGATTTGAGGAGCCCTTGGTCCTTGGTTTTCAAAAAAGAAAAACGGGCCTGGGTTCCCAATTCCATCCGAGTCAATGCCCCCTGTCCCAAAGAAGCAGGATTCTCGGTATTAATCCACAAGGGATGGGCCAAGGCGGCCTGCATACCTCCACAACCCCCAAAGGCGGAACCTACGTTGGGTTGAAATTCCCCCATCCCAAAGCGAGCATAGGGTGATCCGAAATTGGCAATTTGGGCAAGAAGCCCGGTGCTGAACCCGCAAAAAAGGGCCACAAGGAACCCTCCTACTACGGTGGTCGATCTAAGGTAAAGGCGGGGCATCATGGAGCAAGGCAAATAAACCGTGCAAGGCTAGGTTAGGCTCGGCAAAGATGGGGCCATCGTACCTGATTTGGGCCATAACTTCTGGGGTAGCATCACCACCACAGGCTATAACCCCTGCTCCGGGTTGAGCCTCGCCCCATAGCCGAATATGATGTTGAATTTCGGCCATCCATCCCCCCCCTGCCCCGGCATGAATCGCATCCACCGCGCTCAGGCCAGGGTAGGGCGATGGGCCGTAACCCGGTTCCAAGCTCGGTAATGCCGATGTCTCCCGGTTCAAGGCCCGGTACCGCATACGCAGACCCGGCGATATGAGCCCCCCCAGGTGTTGCGCAGCGCCTTGATCCTTCTGGGTGAGCAACCAATCCACCGTCAGGCAAGTCCCCAAGCCCAAAACCATCCAGGATTGGCCCGGGTGCAGAGACAAGGCGCCGGTCATTTGGATTTTTCGGTCCAAACCCAAGGTCTCCGGGGTTCGGTAACGGGTTTCAAAAGGCCAAGCCACCGGTCCCTCCGGCCAAAACGCAGGGGACAAACCTGCCGAAAGCCACAATTGCTCCCACAAATTGCGAGGCAACGAAACCGAAGAAATGGCAGATTGACGCGGTTTTCCAAAAACCAAGGCTTCTTGGAGGGTATCGTGGACGCGATTAAGCGGCGAACGAAGAACCTTCACCAAGTGCCCGTCCTCGTTCCACAGACCCCATTTAATCAGGGTATTGCCGGCATCTATGGTCCAAATCATGGGTTCTGGGTGGGGGTGGTTTGAGCAGCCTGCCCGTAACACAAACGGTATTCGGGATGGCCAAGTATTCTTTCACAAGAACCGACCGAATCCCATACCCTCAAACCCCCGTTTCGTTCCAAGCCCAGAACGGTAAAAAAAACGGAACCCTTCGGTCCCTCAAATCGCAGGGACTGACCCAGACCCCACAAACGACGTTCGCAAGCTCCCAAAATCTCGTGCTCGTTCACGATGGGCCTTGAAACGGCAATGGCTCGGTTGGTTTGATTAGCAAAACCAGCCCAGGCGCGAAGGATCATGTGCAGTAATGTTTCCTGATCAGGCACCGAAAAGCGATGCCCCGTGGATCCTTTGGTTTGCTCCAAGGCCAAGGAGGTTGCATCAGGTAGCCCCTTAAATGTTTTTTGAGTCAGATTTATGCCCAAACCCACCAAAGCCTCCTGAATAAATGACCCTCTAACCTGGTTTTCGATGAGCAATCCGCCCCATTTACGTCCTTCTGCAGTCACCCAGTCGTTGGGCCATTTGAGCCATGCATCAAAGCCGGGACAAAGGGACTCCACGACTTCGGCCACCAACAAGGCCAAGTTCAAACCCCATAATGGTGCCAACTCCAAGGGCAAACCGGGTCGTAATTGGACCGAAAACAACAAGCCCTCCCCGGCGGGGCAGTCCCAACGACGACCCTGCCTACCCCTTCCCGCATCTTGTTCATCGGCCCAGACCACGGATGAACCGGGACCGGCAAAATAGGGGGGGGTCTCCAAACTGCTTCGCAAGGTGTCCTGGGTGCTGGCCACCAAAGCGTAACGATGCACTTCAAAAGGGGGAAAGGGATAGACCCCCTGGGGACTCCGTAAATCGTTCATTACCTACCTACTTTTGCAAAAATATTCCTTACACCACCCCGTTTCTTTATGACAACAACCGAACCCTTAACGGAGCATCCCCTCGTCCAAGCCGTGGTGGAAGGTCTGGAAGACAAAAAAGGACAGAAAATCTGCATCATGGACCTTCGACACCTCAGCGAACGTATGGCGGATTTCTTTGTTATTGCCCAGGCCGAATCGTCAACCCAACTACGAGCCATGGCCGAGTCGGTCCAAGAAACAGTCAAAAACCAAATAGGCAACCGGGTTTGGGGCAGTGAAGGACAAAACCACGGCCGATGGATTCTCCTGGATTATGCCGAGGTGGTGGTCCATCTTTTTTTGCCCGAAATCCGCGAATTTTACAATCTCGAAAAACTTTGGAACGACGCCAAGATTTCATTTCCACCCAGCTTGCCCGTCGCCTCCAATCCTTAAAATCCATGGCCAGCCCTCGCAAACCCAAAAACCGTCCCAACACTTCCCCAAAAGCTCCCAAAGAATCCAAGAGTTTCTTTGGTGGTCTGTATTGGTTGTACATTGTTATAGCATTAGCCTTTTTTGGAATCCGCCTGTTAAATCCCGGCACCGGATCCAAACCCATCAACTGGAAGGATTTCACGGCCTTGGCGTCGAAGGGCGATGTCCAAAAATTGGTTGGATACCGACAGGAAGATCTCTATGTTATCGAGGTTCATCTGACCCCAAAAGCCATGGAATCTCCCAAATACAAAGAGTTCCGTAACAAAAGCTTTGGTGAACAGACGAACAACCCTTTTTTCTTCAAAGAAAGCTCCCCGGAGAGCTTAGAAAATCGCCTCAAGGCCTGGGCCGAAAAGGAGAAAAAAGATGAAATATCGGTGGAATGGGAATCCCGGCAATCCTGGTTTAGCGATGCTTTGGGGTTTTTGTTACCAACCCTCCTCTTGGTCGGTTTATGGTTCCTCCTTTTCCGGAGGGTAACCTCCGGCGGAGGGCCCGGAGGTCAATTGTTTAACATTGGAAAATCCAAGGCCACCTTGTTCGACAAGAACACCAAAGTCAACATTACATTTAACGATGTCGCAGGCTTGGAAGAGGCCAAGGTGGAGGTTATGGAGGTGGTTGATTTCCTCAAAAACCCCAAAAAATACACCGCATTGGGAGGCAAAATCCCCAAAGGCGTTTTGTTGGTTGGCCCTCCAGGTACCGGGAAAACCCTGTTAGCCAAAGCGGTAGC
>Ga0172372_10006677_pt1 | contig 15694 bp, 15 predicted proteins | sample LakKiv5m_2_FD_114544 | JGI IMG/M metagenome (GOLD analysis project Ga0172372, IMG submission 114544) | Freshwater microbial communities from Kabuno Bay, South-Kivu, Congo - kab_092012_9.5m | ecosystem: Environmental > Aquatic > Freshwater > Lake | place: Democratic Republic of the Congo...
ATGCCTGTGGTGATGATGTCTGGCCACGGCACAATTGACACAGCAGTCGAGGCAACACGTATAGGCGCTTTCGATTTTCTAGAGAAGCCAATTGCGCTTCAAAAGCTGTTAAAAACTGTAAATGAGGCGCTAAAACACAGCGAAATGCTGCCAAAGTCTAATATGAGTTTGTTGAGTCTTGGCAAAAGTGCTGTGATTAACGAACTTCGTCAGCGCTTAGAACAAATAGCGCTCAATAAAGCACCTTTGTTACTGATTGGTGAGCAGGGAAGTGGCGCTGAGCTTTGTGCAAGATTTTTACATCAAGCAAATACGCCATGGCTGGAATTGCTTGAAACGCAACGCCTAGTTGATGCGCCACTGGAGATTCTTGAACAATTAAATGACGGCGTTTTGTTTGTTCCAGAGGTGGCCGAGCTCAATAAGACTCAGCAAAAAGGCTTGATGTTGTTAATTGCAAAAGCTGAGAAATATGGTACGCGGGTTGTGTGTGCTACTGCTCAGCCATTACCAGACATGGTTGCAGAAGGTGTATTTGAAACGAATCTGTTGCAGCTGTTATCTTCCAACACTTTACGTATTCCAAGCTTAGCTGACCACCGTGAAGATATTCCAGATCTCGCTCGTGCGATGGCCTTTTTGTTGGTGGAAACAAGTGGGGCAATTTATCGCGAATTTGAGATTGCCGCGTTGAATATGCTGAGAAATGCTGACTGGCCAGGCAATATTGCACAGTTAGACAGCGCCGTGCGTAATTTAATGCAAACTAGCCTGGGCGATAAAATTACAGATAAGGATGTGCAAAGAGTGCTCGAACAGTTTGCACCTTTGCAACAAACGACTAATCAAGAAGCCTCGTCTGAGAAATTAGCAGGTATCCCAATTAGCTTGGATCAGCCTTTACGTGAAGCACGCGACGAATTTGAGCGCTTCTATTTTGAGTACCACATTCAAAAGCACGATAAAAATATGAGTCGGGTTGCCGAGGCCGCTGAGTTGGAGCGCACGCATTTGTATCGCAAGCTCAAACAATTGGGAATCAAGACGAAGTAGATTTTATCTTCAAGCGCGCCTCTTTAGGCGCCATAGCGAAGTTACTTCTTTTTTTCTTGCCGCATGCAGTGAGTCTTCTGTATCCATCACCTTACTGTGTTTGGGCTTGATATCTAGTTTCTCAATGACTTCTAATCCTGCAGCGCTAATCATATTTGGCAACATCGCAGAATCTCTTAAGCCCAAATGTTCTGCAAAGTCAGACATGATGAGCCAGCCTTCACCATTCTTTGTTAGGTGATCTTTTAGACCATTTAGAAAACTCAGTAGCATCCGACTTTCTGGGTCATAAATCGCGTACTCAATCGGTGAGCTAGGTTTTGCTGGTAGCCAGGGCGGATTACAAACAATTAAAGACGCCTTTCCAGCGGGAAACATATCCGTTTTTTCAAGCTGAATTTGATTGTCTAATTTCAGCCTAGAAATATTATCCTGGGCACACGCCAACGCACGTGCATCTTGATCAGTAGCGACAATCTTTTTGATGCCACGTTTTGCTAATAATGCCGCGATTACACCAGTACCTGTTCCTATATCAAAAGCGAGTTCGGTCGATGGCAATGGCGCGCTGGCAATCAGGTCTAAATATTCACCACGTATCGGTGAAAACACCCCGTAATGTGGGTGAATGTTGGCGTGAAGGGCTGCAATGGGAACGCCCTTTTTGCGCCATTCATGTGCGCCAATTAGCGCCTGTATTTCACGTAATGACACCACAAACGGCTCAGAAAATTGACCATAAGTTTCAATACAAGCTTCTTGAATATTAGGGGCCCGTTTTAGATGAATAACGTAATCTTGACTGACTTCAATCAGCAGCATTCCTAGTATGCGTGCGCGTTGTGCTTGGGCTAAGCGGTGTAAATTAAATGCTTCTTTGGGAGCGGCTGTTATTTGCGTTGGCTTAGGATTTTTCGGGGGTTTTTTTGGTGATTTTTTGTGGTCACAGCGCCTAGCCATGGCTTGTAATAATTGGCGTGCATTTTGGAAATCGCCACGCCATAAAATGGCGGTACCCTCACAGGCTAGACGATAAGCAGTATCTGCATTGATACTATCATCAGCAATCAACACTCTTCGAGGCGCGCTTACCCCCGCCTCAGACTGCCACTTTGATGAGTATGTGGCATTATTTTCAACCCAGCTAATCGACATTAATTGAGTTCAAGCACAACAGGCGTGTGGTCGCTAGGACGCTCTAGCTTGCGAGGCACTTTGTCTATGTAGCTGGTTTTGGCAGCATCAACAAGCATTTGGCTAATTAGAATATGGTCAATCCGCATGCCTAAATTGCGTCTAAATCCTGCCATGCGATAGTCCCACCAACTAAATTGGCCTTCGCTTTTTTCAAATAAGCGGAAGCTGTCGGTTAAGCCAAGTTGAGCGATTCTTCTAAAGGCTTCGCGTTCTGGCTCACTGACTAAAACCTGACCATGCCAAGCGGCGGGATCATGGCAGTCGATGTCCTCTGGTGCAATATTGTAGTCACCGAGCAAAGCTAATTTTGGATGTGCAGCGAGTTCATTTTGTAGCCATGGCGTGAAGGCTTGTAGCCAGTTTAGCTTATACGCATATTTGTCAGAACCCACGGCTTGCCCGTTTGGAATGTAAACACAAACGATGCGAACGCCATTAATCGTAGCGGCAATTAAACGCTTTTGCTCATCCCCAAAATTAGGAATATCCAGTTGCACATTTTCAATAGGATGAGGGCTTAAAATGGCTACGCCGTTATAAGTTTTTTGTCCATTATGCACGGCGTTATAGCCTGCTTCTTTGAGTGCCTCATAAGGGAATTTACTGTCTTCTTGTTTAGTTTCCTGCAAGCACAAAGCATCAGGTTTATTGGCGGCTAACCAATCTAATACATGTGGCAAGCGCACATTAAGCGAATTGACATTCCAGGTGGCAATTTTCATATGAGGTCGCGATTCTATTAAGCTGCTACAGTCATGCCGTTGTGGCGAAGTAAGGCCTCGATATCTGGAGCGCGACCACGGAATGCCACGAAAGATTCAAGTGCTGGACGGGAGCCGCCTTTAGCCAAAATTTCATGCCAAAAGCGTTGGCCTGTTTCTGCGCACAACACGCCATTTTCTTCAAACATACTATAGGCATCGGCAGAGAGTACTTCTGCCCATTTATAGCTGTAATAACCCGCTGCATAACCGCCCGCAAAAATATGTGTGAAGCCATGTGGAAATCGATTCCATTGAGGTGGGCGTACCACGGCAACTTCATCTCGAACTTGCTCAATCAAATCGAGAGTACTTAATTCTCCGTGCGGGTCAAAATTACCGTGCAAACGCATGTCAAATAATGAAAACTCAATTTGACGCACGGTTTGCATTCCAGCTTGGAAATTCTTGGCTGCAATCATTTTGTCGAACAATGTGCGAGGTAGCGGTTCGCCAGTATCAACATGTTTTGTCATGTGACGAATCACATCCCATTCCCAGCAAAAATTCTCCATAAATTGGCTAGGTAACTCCACGGCATCCCATTCAACCCCTTTGATGCCTGACACGCCGTAATCTTCAACTTGGGTGAGCATATGATGCAAGCCATGGCCAAACTCATGGAACATGGTAATTACTTCGTCATGTGTGAATAAAGCTGGCTTATTTCCTACGGGCGCAGAAAAGTTGCAGGTGAGATAAGCCACTGGTGTGGTCACTTGATTGTCGCCTTGTTTACGACGGGTAATTGCTTCGTCCATCCAAGCACCGCCGCGCTTGTTATTACGGGCATATAAATCTAGATAAAATTGGCCCATGGGCTTATTGTTTTTATCAGTAATTTCGTAAAACGTTGCATCTGTATGCCAGACCGGGGCGGTCGATTTTTTAACGAACACGCCAAAGATAGTTTCAACAACCCTAAATAGACCGGCTAGTACTTGTTCTTCAGGGAAATATTGCTTGACCTCTTGATCTGAGAAAGCATATTTTTCTTCGCGTAATTTCTCGGATACATACGCGACATCCCAGGCTTGCATATCTTGAATGCCAAGCGTTGCAGCATACTCAGTGAGTTCCTGCATATCACGTTGCGCAAAAGGTTTGGCACGCTGTGCAAGGTTATCCAAGAATGCTGTGACATCAGCGGGGCTGTCGGCCATTTTTGTAGCAAGCGACATTTCAGCGTAATTTTTATAGCCGAGCAGCTTAGATGCTTCAAGTCTTAGTTTCAAAATTTCGCTAATCAGTGGCGTATTGTCCCAGTCTTTTTTGCCAAATTCTGAAGCACGCGTGGCGTAGGCACGATAAAGCAATTCGCGTAATGGCCGATGCTCGCAATATTGCAGCACAGGCATATAAGAAGGAAAGTGCAAGGTGAATTTGTAGCCAGATTTTCCGTCTTGTTTAGCTGCGTCTTGGGCTGCTTGGATAGCGTCTTCTGGCATGCCTGTTAGTGCACTGACGTCTTCAACGAAATGCGCATAATCATTCACGGTATCCATCAAGTTTTCTTCAAATTTGGTGGTGAGTTTTGAGAGCGCTTCTTGGATTTCCTTAAAGCGCGCTTTTTCTTTTTCAGGAAGTTCAGCACCTCCTAAACGGAAGTCACGTAATTCATTCTCAACAATTTTTTGTTGCGCGCTATTGAGTGTTGCAAATCCTGCACTATTTTTGAGTGCGCGAAATTTTGCATATAAGCGCTCATCTTGCCCTAAGTCTGAGTAAAAGTCGGTGAGTTTAGGCAAGCTTGCGTTATAGGCTTCACGCAGCTCTGGATTATTTACCACTGCATTCATATGACCAACCTGAGACCAAGCTCGTCCTAATTTTTCTTCCATGTCCTCGAGCGGTTTTGCAAAATTATCCCAAGTCGGCGCTTCGCTTGAAGTCGCTAAATTTTCGATACATAGACGGCCTTGGGCAAGCAAATGATCTATCGCGGGTTCAACATGCTCAGCACGAACTTGATCAAATTTTGGCAAGCCAGAAAAATCTAATAGGGGATTATGTTGTAGCACGGTCAGTTCAACTTTCTTCAATATTGCGTCTATGTTTTAGAGAAACAGGGTTACTACTGGAGATTCATTTTTTGGATCAAAGGTTCAATTTTTTCACTGTCTTGGCAGGCTAGAATTTTGCGTGAGGTAGCACTTAATTTGGCAATATCACTTTGCAACACTTGGCGTTTCACCATCAAAATATGAGAAGGGTGCATCGAAAATTGGCGTAAGCCAAAGCCCAACAGCAAGCGGGTCAGTTTAGTATCGCCGGCCATTTCACCACAAACGGATACCTTTTTGCCTAACTTTTTGCCTGCTTTAATAGTCATTTCCACCAGCTGTAAAACGGCCGGGTGTACCGGGTCGTAAAGGTGTGAAACGCTATCATCTGTTCGGTCAATTGCAAGTGAATATTGAATCAAGTCATTGGTGCCAATCGACAAGAAATCAAGTTCTTTAGCAAAGGCTTCGGCACACAATGCAGCGGCTGGAATTTCAATCATGCCACCTACTTGAATATTTTCATCAAAAGCAATTTTTGCCTGGCGCAAAGAATTCTTTGCGCGATTGAGTAATAGCAAGGTTTGTTTTAATTCATTGATGGATGACAGCATCGGAATCAATATCTGAATGTTGCCAAAAGCGGACGCACGCAAAATGGCACGAAGTTGCGTGTGAAATAATTGCGGCTCAGCCAAGCAAAGTCGAATAGCTCGCAAGCCCAACGCAGGGTTGGTGCAGGTGCGTTCAGTATCGCTATTCATTTCTTTATCAGCACCTAAATCTAGCGTTCTAATTGTTACTGGTTTGCCATCTAGCGCTTCTGCCACACTTCGATAAGCGCCGAACTGTTCTTCTTCTGAAGGGACATCACGGCGGTTCATAAATAAAAATTCAGTACGATATAAACCGATGCCTGCTGCACCGACTGCTTTCACTTGAACGACGTCTTCAGGCACTTCGATGTTGGCATATAAATCAATATGGGTACCATCAAGCGTAACGGCTTTATTAGATTTGATGCGTTTGAGTTTTTGTTGCTCAATTTCCCATTGTTCTTGTTTGAGCTTGTATTCAGCCAGCGTGTCTTTATCTGGATCAACAATCACTACGCCTTGGGCGCCATCAACGATTAACAGCTCACCATCACGAATGAGTGAACGTGCTCTTTGAAGCGCTACAATCGAAGGGATATTTAAGCTGCGTGCAAGAATAGCCGTATGTGAAGTTGCACCACCTACATCTGTGACAAAAGCCGCAAAATGGTGGTGTTTAAATTGAATAGCATCGGCTGGTGAGATGTCATGTGCCACCAAAATAATCGCTTTTTCTTGTTCAAGCACTGGCACTTGGCTTGGACGGCCAAGCAATACTTTGATAACGCGCTCCACGACTTGAATAACATCGTGTTTGCGTTCACGTAGATACTCATCTTCAATTTGATCAAACTGCTCAACGATGCTTTCTAATTGTTGCTTGATCGCCCATTCAGCATTTGATTGTTCTTTACGAATAATTTGCTTGGGATCTTCTGACAGCGTATGGTCGTTCAAAATCATCAAGTGAGTGTTGATGAATGAAGAAAGCTCAGCAGGTGAGCGGCTTGGTAATTGTGCTTTGACTGTCTCTAAATCAGTTTTGACTGTTTGAATCGCTTGATCAAAACGTGCAATTTCTTGTTCAACTAAATGCTTGGGAACTTGGTAATGCACCACCTCTAACAGGGCGTGCGAAACCAAATGCGCATGCCCGATTGCAATGCCATTCGATACGCCTACACCATGAATGGAGAAGCTCATTATTCGGGTTCACCAAAACGGTTGTCGATCAAATTAACTAAGGCTTCCATGGCGGCAGTTTCATCTGCACCACTGGTTTCTAGTGTCACAACACTACCCTTGCTTGCGGCCAGCATCATTACACCCATAATGCTTTTTGCATTAACACGACGACCATTACGCTCAATCCAAATCTCGCAAGAGAATTGGCTCGCAGTTTGCGTTAATTTGGTTGAGGCGCGCGCATGCAAACCTAATTTGTTGATGATTTCGATTTCTTGCTTCATTTATTTTGTACACCTTTATTACTTGGACTGCATGCTTCTTCAGTAAAGTGAAACACACCTTCTTGGCCACCACTGAGCGCCTTTTCAGCAAGTTTGTTTAAGTCACCATTTCTGTAAGTAAGGGCTCTCACTAGCATTGGTAAGTTAACGCCTGCGATGCCTTCGACATGATTCGGCTTGAGCACTTTGCCGACAATATTGCAGGGCGTTGCGCCATAGATATCTGAAAGAATGAGCACCCCGTCCCCTTCATCAAGGGTCTGAACCGCCTGTTCAAGCAAAGGCAGCATGGCGCATGGATCGTCATTTTTCTCAATGCCAAACTGTTCTAGATGTGGCGGGCGACTACCCATTACATGCGTTGCGCACTGGATTAAGCTCTCGCCGAGTGTGCCATGCGCAACAATCAAAATGCCAATCATAAAAAGAGTTCCAGTTCTCGATGTCTAATTAATACTTGCTGTTTTTGAGCAGCAAAATACTTGCCTAACTCTTCCACAATGTGAACCGAGCGATGTTGCCCCCCCGTGCAGCCAATTGCAATGGTTAGATAGCTGCGGTTTTCATGAATAAAACTTGGTAGCCAGCGTGCCACAAAATTTTGGATATCTTGGTACATGTCGTGCACCTGTGGCTGTTGTTCCAAGAAAGCTTTGACTGGTGCATCACGGCCAGTCATCGGTCTAAGTTCAGGATCGTAATGTGGGTTTGGCAGACAACGCACATCAAATACAAAATCTGCATCCAGTGGGATGCCATGCTTAAAACCAAAAGAGGTAAACAGCAGTGTCATGGTTTTGTTATCTTGCGATACAAAATCCTTTACCCAACCGCGCAAGGTATTGGCACTTAAATCGCTGGTATCAATATGGTGGCCAAGTTCAGCCAGTGGCGCTAATAATTTACGCTCATATTCGATACTCTCCGCTAATGTCATAGACTCACTGCTTAGCGGGTGGCGGCGGCGGGTTTCGCTAAAACGCTTCACCAGCGATTGTGTTGTAGATTCCAAGAATAAAACTTGAACCGTGATACCTTGAGATTTTAGTTTTTGAATGTTTTCAGGTAAGGCTTCTAATGCTGCACTGCGTGTATCTGTGCTGATCGCGATACGAGCTTGCGTATTTTTAAGATTCTCACAAATTTGTGGCAGCAAGGTTGCAGGCAGGTTGTCCACACAGTAATAACCTGTATCTTCGAGTGCTCTTAATACAACGCTTTTACCCGAGCCTGAGAGTCCAGTGATGATGATGAGTTGCATGGTTAACTCTTTAGATTATTTTTTAATTCTCGGGATTGGCGTTCCATAAATTGTTTTGTGCCATTCACACCTCGCAATAAAAGCATATGGTTGCGAACAGCCACTTCAACTAGAACTGCAATATTTCGGCCTGCAGCGACAGGGATGACTACTTTTTGCACGCTCAAACCCAGCACATTTTCATGTTGAGATTTGATTTCTAACCTATCCAAATTTTGTGGCGCTAATGTGTCTGCCATTTCAAGCTGAATAATCAAATCAAGCGGTTTGGTCGGTTTTACAGCGCTATCGCCAAATAGGGCGCGGATGTTCAAAATGCCCAAGCCTCGCACCTCTAGAAAGTCTTGCAATAGCGGAGGACAGCGCCCCTCAATACGCTCTGGTGAAACCCGATAAAAATCGACAATATCATCCGCAACTAAGCGATGGCCACGCGAAATTAACTCCAGTGCCAACTCACTTTTACCAATGGCAGGACTGCCCTTAATCAATACACCAAAACCTTGTACTTCGATGAACACGCCATGCGCGCTGGTAGATTCTGCAAATGCTTGTGTGAGATAGTGCCCTAAATTATCCATTAATTCAGGACTGCGAATCGGTGAGGCGAATAGCGGAGTTCGGGCATTATCCGCAGTTTTTAAAAGTGCTTCCGGCACTTTTTCACCGTTAGAGACAATAATCGCGGCAAGGTCGGTAGAGAATAAATTTTTAATGGCTAAATTAAGGTCTGCTTCGTTTAGCCCTCTTAAATAATCCATTTCTGCACAACCAAGTACTTGTACACGATTGGGATGCACAAAATTAAGATGGCCAATCAGCGCAAGTGATGGTTTGGAAACCGTTTCACTTGTGAGCAAATTGTCTGCACCAGCTTTACCTGCCACCCAGGTGAGTTTGAGTTTACGGCGGGTTTCTTGATAAAGCTGATGAACGCTGATTTGAGCCATTTTTTTAACCTAAATAATTACTCAATCGCTTGGTGTTTTACAGCACCATTGTTTTTGTGATGGTCAGTGTGTTTTTCTTTGTGCTTTAACACTTGGCGATCAAGTTTGTCTGCCAGTAAATCAATGGCACTGTACATATTTTCATCAATGGCTTCTGCATGTAGATCATTGCCTGGTACGTGGATAGTTGCTTCTACTTTTTGGTTAATTTTTTCCACCGTGAGCGTCACTTTGACATCAATCACATGGTCGAAGTGGTTGCTAATGCGTGTTAGCTTGTTCTGCACATATTCACGCAAAGCAGGAGTGATTTCTAAGTGATGACCAGTTAAATGCAAATTCATGATTGACTCCTTTTGGTGGTTATTAAGCAAGCCTTACAAGGACTTGCGCTGGCTAGCCGCGGGAATGTTGAGAGACTCGCGGTACTTGGCAATTGTACGTCTTGCAACGACGATGCCTTGTTTACATAAGATTTCAGTAATTAGATTGTCTGATAGCGGTTTTTTAGGGTTCTCTTCCGCCACCATTTGCTTAATTAAAGCGCGAATCGCGGTAGCAGAGCAAGCCCCTCCGCTTTCCGTTGCCACGTGACTTCCAAAAAAATATTTGAGTTCATAAACGCCACGTGGCGTGAGCATATATTTTCGGGTTGTAACACGAGAGACAGTTGACTCATGCAAGCCAAGTTCATCCGCTATTTCACGCAATATCAAAGGCCGCATAGCGATTTCACCATGCGCTAGAAAAGCGGTTTGGTTATTCACAATGGCTTGAGCGACCCGCAAAATCGTTGAGAAGCGTTGTTGAATGTTTTTAATCATCCATTTTGCTTCTTGCATTTGGCTGTTCAAATATTGGTTAGAACTTTCCCGATTGCGCTTGAGAATATCCGCATACATTTGATTGATGCGTAACTTAGGTACAACTTCATCATTTAAAGTAGCTATCCAGCGGCCTTTAATCTTTTTAACGAGGACTTCGTGCTGAATAAAGTGTCCTTCTGCTAATTTGCTGAAACCAGCCCCAGGACGCGGATTTAGCTGGGTTAGCATATGCTGGGCTGCTTTCAATTCAGCATCATTACAACGTAGTGTTTTTTTGAGTTTTGCAAAGTCACGAGAGGCCAAAGTCGCTAAATGATGCTCAGCAATTTCTAGTGCCAGTTGATGTGTTTTGCTACTTTCAGCCACGATTTCTTTTGGCAGTAATTGAAGTTGCAGAGATAAGCATTCAGCCAAATTGCAGGCACCAATGCCAGGCGGATCTAGATGCTGAATATGTTTTAAAGCAGTTTGTAGTTCTAGCAAATCAATTTCAAGTTCTGCTGGCAATGATTCAGCAAGTTCTTCTAGCGAGTGTTCAAGGTAGCCATCATCATTAATCGCATCGACAAGATATAGGGATAGGGTTTTATCCCGCTCAGATAAGGGCATGAGCTTGAGTTGGCTCATTAAATGGTCGTGCAGTGTCGGCGCATCAATTTCTTGAAAGACGTAGTCATTTTCATCGTCTGGGGCATAACTTTCTTCCCAGCGCTGGCTGCTACTTTCATCGAAATAATCTGACTCGATTTCAGCTGATGGACCTGACTCAGAAGACACTTCTTTTTGCTGGCTTACTTCTGTGCCCAGGTTTTCTGTACTTAAGTTTTCAGTACTTAAGCTTTCTGAAAAGTAATCTGCCTCTTCCTCACTTCTATCGGTACGCTCGAGTAGAGGATTCTCTTGCAGGATTGTTTCTAATTCTTGATTGAGTTCTTGTGAAGAAAGCTGCAGTAAGCGAATAGACTGCTGTAGTTGCGGTGTGAGCGCAAGACTCTGAGTAAATTTAAACTGTAGGCTTTGTTTCATTACAACTTGAAGTTTTTGCCAAGATAAACTTTGCGTACATCTTCATTTTCCACAATTTCTGATGGAGAGCCTGCCGCAAATACTTGCCCCTGATTAACGATATAAGCGTGATCGCAAATGCCCAATGTTTCTCGCACATTGTGGTCTGTAATTAAAATGCCTATGCCTTTTTCAGCTAAAAAGCGTATTGTTTTTTGAATATCCAAAACGGCGATTGGGTCAATGCCCGCGAATGGTTCATCAAGCAAAATGAAACTTGGACTTGAGGCTAGGCAGCGCGCAATTTCTACGCGGCGGCGCTCACCACCTGAAAGGCTAACTGCTAATGTGTCGCGAATGTGACTGATGTGCAACTCTTCTAATAGCTCTTCTAGGCGCTTTTCAACTTCGGCTTTAGAAAGATTTTGTAGTTCTAGAATGGCACGAATATTATCGGCAGCTGTTAGTTTTCTAAAGATAGAAGGCTCTTGTGGCAGATAAGAAATCCCCATATGAGCGCGCTGATGAATCGGTAAACGACTCACATCTTTGTTGTCGAGAATAATATGACCGCCATCTAAGGGAACTAGTCCTACCACCATATAAAAGCTTGTGGTTTTGCCAGCACCATTAGGGCCTAACAAACCCACAATTTCACCGCTTTTAATGGTCAATGAAATATCTTGAACGACGGTGCGGTTTTTGTATTGCTTGCGTAAATTTTGAACGACTAGTTCACTCATAATCTTGAGATTAGTTGGCTTCAGGAGATTTGTTTTTAGGCTGAATAATGGCTTTAACCCGGCCTGTTGGGGTGGCCGGTGTTGCAGATTTTGGACCGCCACCAATGACTTCTGAGTACTCGGCGTTACCGTCATACATAATGTAGTCACCGTGCACAATGTCTTGGCCACGTTTTACCCAAGCCTTGGTATAAAGTTGTACTTTGTCCATGCGACCATCATATTCAATGCGCATGGCGCTGCCTTCCATGTACTCATCTTTGCCTTCACGTTTTTGCTTGAAGGTCGTTGGGTTGCCGTAAGAGGAGCCATGCTGAAATCCTAGCTCATCTTCACGCATGACCACTTTGTCGCCTTTGATGACTAGCGTACCTTGGGTGATGACGACATTTCCTGTATAGACGGTAACTTTTTTTGCGTCATTGCTGGTGACAGTGTCTGCCTCGATTTCAATCGGCTTATTGCGATCTGCCTTTTCTGCTATTGCAGTGGTGGAAACAAGAGCGAGTATGCATAGCGCTAGAAATTGGCTCAGCCTATGAGTGCTAAAGGAGCGGTTAGTGTAGGTCTTGAAGCGATTGAATAGCATCATGTTAATCATTTCTTTTTGGTTACTTTATCATTTGTATGTGTTTTCGGCACAATTGTTGCTGAGGCTCTAGGACTTTCATAGTGACCTTTGACCCGGCTGCTAAGTGTTAATTCTTCAGTTGCTTTGTCGTAGCTCATCCCTTGAGCAATCACCTTGCTATTGGGGGGCTGAATGATGGTGACCTCTGAGTCAGTTGAGGCCTTTTCTTCCTTGGGCAGAATTTTAAGATGATCTGTATAGAGGCGCATTTCAGCTCTATCCGCATAAGCTTGACGCGTCACGACGACATTGCCGTCAAATACAACCACTTCGCCGTTGCTGGATACGCGGCCCTTTTGGCCTTCAATCTGAGTGGCAGGTCTGTTCTCCCCGTATTGGGTGAATCTTGGCCTGATCAATTCCGTGCTGTCGTCGTCAGGGTAGTGGCGCATTTCAACGGCCGCTAAAACATGGCGAAGATTCCCATGAGCATCAGTTCTCGTTGTTACAAAATTCTCTAGAAAATAGTCCACATCGTGTCGGCTCGATCCATCTATTTTTGGCGCCTGTAATTTCACCGTGTGATCAATCCAAAATGTAATTAAAGCAAGCACCCCAAGTACAATCAGAGGAAATAAAATTGTGCTGGTGCGACTAATCATCGTTTCTGAAATATTTATCTTAAGAACGGTGCCATTTGCCCATCAAAAGTGCCTTGCGCTTTCATGATGAGCTCACACACTTCACGCACGGCGCCATGTCCAGCCTCACGCGTTGTAATGTAATGTGCGTACTCTTTTACCAGCGGCATCGCATGAGGGACGGTGACAGCGAGGCCTGCTCGGCGCATAGGTGGAAGATCAATCACATCGTCTCCCATAAATAGGCACTCTTCAGCAGTCACATTGAGGTCTTTTAAGATATGCTGAAACGCCTCTAATTTGTCTTCTGCGCCTTGATAAACGTGATCTATCTTAATGTTTTCTGCACGCTTGGTTACGACCTTGGAAGTGCGCCCCGTCACAATTGCCATTTTGATGCCCGTATTGTGCAAAAGCTTTAGGCCCAGGCCGTCTTGTGAGTGGAAATTTTTGTATTCCAGGCCATCGTCACCTAGCATTAGACCGCCATTGGTCATGACGCCGTCAACATCAAAAACCACCACTTTGATTTTTTTTGCGCGTTCTTCGATAGAAATGTTTTCTGATAAAGCCAATTTAAACAACCTTTGCATTAAGTAAGTCGTGCATATTGAGTGCGCCAACGAGTTGACCTTGCTGGTTCGTTACAAGCAAGGCATTAATTTTTGTTTGCTCCATAATCTCAATGGCATCCACCGCCAATTGTTCAGGGTGTGCATTTTGTGGATTGGTATGCATCACTTCGCTGATGAGGGTTGTGTGAATATCAACACCATTTCCAAAGGCACGGCGCAAATCACCGTCAGTGAACACCCCTTTTAACATTTTGTCTTTATCCACTACGGCGGTCATGCCCAAACCTTTTTGTGACATCTCAATAAGCGCATCTTTGAGTGAGGTTTGTAGGCTGACGCTAGGAATTTCATCACCTTGACGCATGATGTCTTGAATCCGGAGTAATAACCTTCTGCCTAAGCTGCCGCCAGGATGAGAGCGTGCAAAATCCTCTGCAGAGAAACCGCGTTGATCAAGTACGGAAAGAGCGAGGGCATCGCCTAGTGCTAACATTGCGGTGCTACTTGCCGTTGGAGCAAGACCTAGAGGGCAAGCTTCTACCTCCACTTGCACTTCTAAATGGACGTTGGCTTCTTTTGCTAGGGTTGAGTTAGCCTTGCCAGTGATGTTAATCAGTTTGCAGCCTAGGCGTTTTAGGGCAGGGATAATGGCGATGAGTTCATCACTTTCGCCTGAGTTGGAGAGGGTCACAATGACATCGTCTTTAGTAATCATGCCCAAATCGCCATGACTAGCCTCGGCTGGATGCATAAAGAAAGCAGGTGTGCCTGTGCTGGCGAAAGTGGCTGCAATTTTATTGCCAATATGACCAGATTTTCCCATGCCGCTCACCACAACACGGCCTTGGCATTGTAAAATGAGGGCAACCGCTTTGGTGAAGCTGTCATCCAGTCTTTTTGCAAGTGCTTCAACAGCATTTGCTTCAATTAAAAGCACGGATTTAGCAAGCTCAATAGGCGTTTGTTTGGCGCTTGATTGTTTTAATGATGAATTTCCCATACACGCCAAGTATAAAAGGGAATGACCGACGAATAAAGGATAGAAGTGCAAATAAAGTCGACTTTCTGGCTAGTTTTTTTGAAATCGGCACATATTTTGCATTGTGAAGTTCAAGATGCATGAAACTCTTCCCGCAATTTTAGTATTACTCACCAGCGCAGTCATGGTGGTGGCGCTATTTCGTGCATTCAAATTGCCAGCCATGTTGGCCTATTTTTTGGTGGGTATTTTACTCGGTCCTAAAACTTTTGGTTTGCTTCCAGACAATGAAGCAAATCGTGAACTAGCCGAATTTGGAATTGTGTTCTTGATGTTTAGCATCGGTCTTGAATTTAGTCTTTCACAACTTTATTCAATGCGCCGCATCGTACTTGGAATTGGAGGCATGCAAGTCTTGGTGACGATGGGCGTCATCATGCTCATTTGTCTAGGCTTAGGCCTGGCATGGGAAACGGCTTTGATTGTTAGCGGTGCTTTTGCTATGTCGTCTACGGCAATTGTGTCTAAATTGCTGGTGGAGCGTTTGGATTTAAACTCACGCCATGGCCGAGTCTCTATTGGCGTCTTGCTCTTCCAAGATCTTGCTGTTGTTCCTTTGCTAGTTTTAATCCCAGCCATCGCTAGCCCATCTGGCTCACTCGGGTACACCTTGGGTGTCGCTGCGATTAAAGCCGCAGTGATGCTGAGTTTGCTGTTTGTCATCGGTAAAAACTTGATGAACCGTTGGTTTGGGGTGGTGGCCCGTCAGCGTTCACGTGAACTATTTGTGATGAACGTGCTGATGGTCACCCTTGTGCTTGCCTATGCCACTAAGTTGGCAGGATTGTCTTACGCGCTGGGCGCTTTTATTGCAGGGATGTTGATTTCTGAAACACGTTTCCGTTATCAAGTGGAATCGGATATTGCTGCTTTCCGTGACATTTTAATGGGCTTATTTTTTATCACTATCGGGATGTTGCTCGACTTTAATGCAGTGGCAAGTCAATTTAGTACCATCTTGCTAATCACTGCGGGACTGATTGTTTTTAAAGCTTTGGTCGTG
>Ga0172372_10006681_pt1 | contig 15693 bp, 11 predicted proteins | sample LakKiv5m_2_FD_114544 | JGI IMG/M metagenome (GOLD analysis project Ga0172372, IMG submission 114544) | Freshwater microbial communities from Kabuno Bay, South-Kivu, Congo - kab_092012_9.5m | ecosystem: Environmental > Aquatic > Freshwater > Lake | place: Democratic Republic of the Congo...
AAGTGGGCAGCGAGGCCACCTTGTGGGGTCAGGCCAGCACCGGCGAGCTGCTGGGCATCGATGAGGTGGCTGCTGCTGCGGGCACCGTAGGCTACGAACTGATGTGCGCCTTGGCACCCCGGGTGCCGGTGGCAAGCGACGACTGATGTCGCTCAGCCAAGTCGCTGAGCAGGCATGAATTAATTGGAATCTGACCCCAAATACCCCAAATACCCAAATAATGGTGTGACATCCTTGTGTCTTATGACGTCAGGCTTTCATCCCCGCCATAGGTTTCGAGGGCCTTGGCCAGGGTCTTGCCCAGCTCCACACCCCATTGGTCGTAGGCATGCACCCCCCAAATGGCCGCTTGGTAAAACACCTTGTGTTCGTAAAGCGCAATCAGCGCTCCCAAGTTGTGCGGCGTGAGTTGCTCTAACCATAACACGGTGCTGGGCACATTGCCAGCAAAGCTGCGGTGCGGCGCCAAGGCCTGCGCATCGGACGCAGACATGCCGCCATCGCGCAGCATCTGTGCGGTGTCGGCCTCACTGCGTCCCAGTGCCAGTGCTTGGGTTTGCGCTTGCAAATTCAGCAGCACGATACGTTGGTGTTCCGCTGCCAAGGGCAAGCCCGCATGGCCTTGGCGAACGCCGATGAAATCCATGGGCACCAAATGTTGGCCTTGGTGCAAGAGCTGAAAGTAAGCGTGTTGACCATCGATGCCCAAACCGCCCCATAACACCGGCGAGGTGCCGACGCTGGCGATGCTGCCGTCCAGATGCACCCGCTTGCCGTTGGACTCCATCTCCATTTGCTGCAAGAAAGGCACGAAGCGACCCAGTGGCGCGGCGTAGGGCGCGACGTGGTGCGTGGTGGCGTCTAAAAAATTCCGATTCCACACGCCCCACAAAGCCATCCAAAGCGGCAGGTTGCGCTCTGGCGGCGTGTGCATGACATGCTGGTCCATGGCGTGGCCGCCAGCCAGCATCTGCAAAAACGCATCCCGACCAATCGCGATGGCCAAGGGCAGCCCAATCGCCGACCAGACCGAGTAACGCCCGCCGACCCAATCCCAAAACACGAAGCAGTGCTCGGGCCAAAATCCATCGGCTTGGGCCAAGCCGGGTTTAGCGGTGACCGCCACCAGTTGTTGGGGCAACTGCGATGTGCTGCATCCCGCGTCTTGCAACCAGCGTTTGGCCGAGGCTGCCAGCGTGAGGGTTTCTTGCGTGGTGAAGGTTTTGCTTTGCACGATGAACAAAGTGCGTGAAGCGTCTAAAGGGGCCAAGGTGGTGGCCAAGCACCAGGGGTCGACATTCGACACATGGTGCACCCGCACAGCGGGCGCTTTCAAGTCGGCTGACAACTGGCTCAGGGCTTCGGTGGCCATGCGCGGCCCCAGGTCTGAACCGCCAATGCCCAGGTTCACCACGTCAGTGATGGCCTGGCCCTTGAAGCCTTGCAGCGCGCCGTGGCGCAAGCGCTCGGCGAAGTCGGTGAAGCGAACCAGCTCGCGTTGCACATCAGCGCTGATGGCCGCGCCCCAAGGCGGTGATGCGCTCTGGCCAGCCCGCAAAGCCATGTGCAACACCGGCCGGTGTTCGGTGGTGTTGATGGCGTCACCCTTGAACAGGGCTTGCGCTTGTTCAAGCACATGGCTCTCGCTGGCCAGTTGCAGCAGAGCTTGCATCACCGCTGGCGTCACGCGTTGACGCGAGGCATCAGCTTGAATGCCGGCGGCTTCAAATTGCAAGCTGGCGTTGCGCGAACTGTCTTTCAGGAGATCGCGCAAATGCGGCGCAGGTGCAGCGGCCAAGGCTTGCAAGGCTTGCCACGCGGGGCGTTGTTCGGGGCGGACAAATTGAATCATGCGGCGGGCTGGACAAAGATTGCTCACTGTAGCGCAGGCATGCTGTGCTCAAAACAATTCGGGAGGATGCGCGGGTAAGGCCCAGAACAGCTAAAATCACCTCAATCCAAGGAGCGTTGCAGCTTCACCAGTCCGCTCAGGACATTCACACGAAGCCAGGCTTGGGTCTTTTCTCGCAACGACGCTCACCTGTTTTGCATCCCTCAGGTGAGTCCATGAACACCCCACACATTGCCGTCCCCCCCATGAAGCTCTCCGGCTTGGAGCCTGTGCGCATTGGCGCCACAGCGCGAGCCGACGACGACAGCACACCGGTGCAAGCCACCTTCGTCAACATCGGCGAGCGCACCAACGTCACCGGCTCCAAAGCCTTTGCCCGCATGATCTTGAATGGCGAGTATGAGCAAGCCCTGGCGGTGGCGCGACAGCAAGTGGAAAACGGCGCGCAAATCATCGACATCAACATGGACGAGGCCATGCTGGACAGCCAAGCGGCCATGGTGCGTTTCTTGAACCTCATCGCCTCCGAGCCCGACATCGCCCGGGTGCCGATCATGATCGACAGTTCCAAGTGGTCGGTCATCGAAGCGGGCTTGCGCTGCATCCAAGGCAAAGGCATTGTGAACTCCATCAGCATGAAAGAAGGCCTCGATGAATTCAAACGCCAAGCCAAGTTGATTCGCCGCTATGGCGCGGCCGCCGTGGTCATGGCCTTCGATGAACAAGGCCAAGCCGACACCTTTGCCCGCAAGGTAGAGATTTGCGAACGCGCGTATCGGGTGTTGGTGGACGAGGTGGGCTTCCCGCCCGAAGACATCATCTTCGACCCCAACATCTTTGCCATCGCCACCGGCATTGAAGAACATGACAACTACGCGGTGGATTTCATCAACGCCACGCGCTGGATCAAAGACAACCTGCCTGGTGCCAAGGTCAGTGGCGGTGTGTCGAATGTCTCGTTCAGTTTCCGTGGCAACGACCCGGTGCGTGAAGCCATTCACACGGTGTTCCTTTATCACGCGATTCAAGCGGGCATGGACATGGGCATTGTCAATGCCGGCATGATTGGTGTGTACGACGACCTCGAACCCACGCTGCGTGAACGCGTGGAAGATGTGGTCTTGAACAGAACGCCGCTGTACAAGGACGGCGAAGAACAACTGACACCCGGTGAGCGGTTGATCGAAGTGGCTGAAAGCGCAAAGGGCGCGGCCAAAGACGACAGTGCCAAATGGGCGTGGCGAGGCACCCCTGAGGCGCCTGTGAGCGTGGCGCACAAACTCAGCCATGCCTTGGTGCATGGCATCACCGACTTCATCAATGAAGACACCGAAGTCGCTTACCAGGAAGTGTTGGCCAAGGGCGGCAGGCCTTTGCACGTGATTGAAGGCCCCTTGATGGACGGCATGAACGTGGTGGGCGATTTGTTTGGTCAAGGCAAGATGTTTTTGCCGCAGGTGGTGAAAAGCGCGCGCGTCATGAAGCAAGCCGTGGCGCATTTGATTCCCTACATCGAAGAAGAAAAACGCTTGCAAGAAGCCGCCGGTGAAGAGGTGAAAACCAAGGGCAAGATCGTGATTGCCACGGTCAAAGGCGATGTGCACGACATTGGCAAAAACATCGTCACCGTTGTGCTTCAGTGCAACAACTTTGACGTGGTCAACATGGGTGTGATGGTGCCCTGCCATGAAATCTTGGCGCGGGCCAAGGTGGAGGGCGCGGACATCATTGGCTTGTCGGGCCTCATCACGCCATCCTTGGAAGAGATGCAGTATGTGGCGTCTGAAATGCAAAAGGATGAGCATTTCCGCTTGCGCAAAATCCCGTTGTTGATTGGCGGCGCCACCTGCAGCCGTGTCCACACGGCGGTGAAAATTGCCCCGCACTACGAAGGGCCGGTGGTCTATGTGCCCGACGCGTCGCGCAGTGTGGGCGTTGCGCAAGGCTTGCTCAGCGATCAAGCCGCACAGTTCATCGAAGAGCTCAACACCGATTACGCCAAGGTGCGCGAGCAACACGCCAACAAAAAACAAACCCCGTTGTTGACGCTTGCAAAAGCACGGGCCAATGCGGCCCAACTGGACTGGGCAAACCACCAACACACCGCGCCAAAATTCATCGGCAAACGCGTTTTCAAAAACTTCGACTTGGCCGAACTCGAGCCCTTCATCGATTGGGGCCCGTTCTTCCAAACCTGGGACTTGGCGGGGCCTTTCCCTGCGATTTTGAAAGACGAGCTGGTGGGCACTGAAGCGCAGCGCGTGTTCAGCGATGGCAAGCGCATGTTGAAGCGACTGATCGAAGGCCGTTGGTTGCAAGCCCATGCGGTGGTGGGTTTGTACCCGGCCAACAGCGTGGGCGACGACATCGTGCTTTGGACCGATGAATCACGCAGCCAAAAGGCCCTCACCTGGCATGGCTTGCGCCAGCAAACCGAAAAACCTCTGCGTGAGGGTGTGCACAACCCGAACCGTTGCCTCTCTGACTTTGTCGCCCCCATCGGCCAAGGCGCAGACCATGTGGGTTTGTTTGCGGTCACCGCGGGCGTGGGGGTGGACGCCAAAGAAAAATACTTCCTCGATGACCATGATGACTACAGCGCCATCATGCTCAAAGCCTTGGCCGATCGCTTGGCCGAAGCCTTTGCCGAATGCATGCACGCCCGTGTCAGGCGTGACCTGTGGGGCTATGCTGCCGATGAAGATTTGAGCAATGAGGAATTGATCAAAGAGCGCTACCAAGGCATACGTCCTGCGCCCGGCTATCCGGCTTGTCCCGACCACAGTGTCAAGCAACAGATGTTTGAGTTGTTGCAATGCCAAGACATTGGCATGGGCTTGACCGAGAGCTTGGCCATGACCCCTGCAGCCAGTGTCAGCGGTTTTTACTTGGCGCATCCCGAGGCCACCTATTTCAACGTGGGGCGCATCGGTGACGACCAAGTGCAAGACTTGGCGCATCGTCAAGGCGTGGCAGATCAAGACTTGCAGCGCATGCTCGCGCCCAACCTTTGAGCCCTTCAATCACCTGCGTTGTGGGTCATTAACCACCTGACCAGCCTCAACTTGACCACGGCTTCAGGCGTTAAAAAACCACCTGGTTTGCACCAGGTGGTTTCAAGCGGAGTCCGTTGTGATGGGCGCGTTATGCGATCAACGGCCGTAGGCGGATTCGCCGTGTGAGCTGATGTCCAAACCTTCGCGCTCTTCTTCTTCAGAAACGCGCAGTCCCAACACCATGTCCACCAGTTTGAAAGCAATCACAGACACCACACCCGACCAGACGATGGTGGTGAGAATGGCTTGCGCTTGGATCCACACTTGACCGCCGATCGAGTAGCTTGGGTTGACTGCATTGGCGACATAGTCATAGACGCCCGTGCCGCCCAAAGAAGGGGCTGCAAACACGCCGGTCAACAAGGCGCCGACGATTCCGCCGACACCGTGCACACCAAACACATCCAAGCTGTCATCTGCACCCAGCATGCGCTTGAGACCGTTGACACCCCACAAGCACAGCAGACCTGCGACCAAACCGATGATGATTGCGCCGCCGGGGCCGACGAAGCCGCAAGCCGGGGTGATGGCCACCAAGCCAGCCACCGCACCAGAGGCTGCACCCAGCATCGAGGCTTTGCCTTTGCTCACCGCTTCACCGGCAATCCAGGACAAGGTGGCGGCTGCGGTAGCGACCAAGGTGTTGACGAAGGCGAGTGCGGTCAGACCGTTGGCTTCCAAGTTGGAGCCTGCGTTGAAACCGAACCAACCCACCCACAGCAATGCGGCACCGACCATGGTCAGGGTCAGACTGTGGGGCGCCATCGCTTCTTTGCCATAGCCAATGCGTTTGCCGATCATGTAAGCACCCACCAAACCAGCGACAGCGGCGTTGATGTGCACCACGGTGCCGCCGGCGAAGTCAAGCGCGCCTTTGGCCCACAACCAACCGGCTGCAGCCGTGACTTTCTCCAAGGAAGCTGCATCGGTGATGGCGTCAGGACCGTCCCAATACCAGACCATGTGGGCCATGGGCAGGTAGCTGAAAGTGAACCACAGGGCACAGAACAACAAAACGGCAGAGAACTTCATGCGCTCAGCAAACGCGCCAACGATCAGGGCGCAGGTGATGGCCGCGAAGGTGGCTTGGAAGGCCACAAACGTCAACTCGGGGATGTAAACACCCTTGCTGAAGGTGGCGCCCAAGGATTCAACCGTCACGCCCTTGAGCAAGAGTTTGTCAAAGGTGCCGAAGAATGGATTGCTGGAGGTGAAGGCGACCGAGTAACCGTAGAGCACCCACAACACATAGATCATCGACGACACCACAAACACCTGCATCAGCACCGACAGCATGTTTTTCGAGCGAACCAACCCGCCGTAAAACAAAGCCAGGCCGGGGATGGTCATGAGAATGACCAGCACGGTGGCCACAGTCATCCAAGCGGTGTCGCCTTTGTTGGGCACAGGGGCCGGTGCGGTTTGCGCTGCAGCAGGCTCAGCGGCGGCAGGGGCCGCAGGGGCGACGGCAGCGGCTTCTGCCGCTGGTGTGGCCGGCGCATCGTCGGCCAAGGCTGCGCTCGAGGCGAAGACCAGGCCCAAGCCGAGGGCCAGCGTGGCAAATAGTTTTTTCATGATGGAAGTCCTTGTCGAAAGAATTAAATGGCCGCTGTGCCCGTTTCACCAGTGCGAATGCGCACCACTTGTTCCAGACTGCTGACGAAAATCTTGCCGTCACCGATCTTGCCGGTACGGGCTGCGTTCTCGATGGCTTCAATCGCCTGGTCCACCAAACCCGCTGCAACAGCGGCCTCGATCTTCACTTTAGGCAGAAAGTCCACCACGTATTCCGCACCGCGGTAGAGCTCGGTGTGGCCTTTTTGTCGACCAAAGCCTTTGACCTCGGTGACGGTGATGCCTTGGACCCCGATGGCTGACAAGGCTTCGCGCACCTCGTCGAGCTTGAAGGGTTTGATGATGGCCGTGATCAGTTTCATGGGTTCTCCTTGAGTCATGGGTCTGCGCGATGAGCGAATGCAGCACGTTCAAAAACACGCAGTGCAAATACCTCTTAGCAGTCTCTGTGCCAAGCACACTTTGGGCTGGAGAGGCCGGTCTAACCGGGCTGAATGCCCATGGGATTGGCTTTTTGCACTATTTCGGTGCAATCAAAACAGGAATGCCGCACCCAAATGGGGAGCGCACCAACACAGGGAGACCCAAATGGGGTTCGCACAAGTGCACAGCTGCGCGGTTTTGGGCATGAAAGCGCCCCGCGTCACGGTCGAGGTGCACATGGCCAACGGCTTGCCCAGCTTCACCCTGGTCGGTTTGGCCGACACCGAGGTACGCGAAGCCCGAGAGCGGGTGCGCTCGGCGCTGCAAAACAGCGGTCTGGACTTCCCGACCAACCAGCGTATCGTTGTCAACCTCGCCCCCGCCGACCTGCCCAAAGACTCTGGGCGCTTTGACCTGCCCATCGCCATTGGAATCTTGGCCGCCAGCGGGCAGTTGGACGAGGTGGCCTTGCAGCAGCATGTGTTTGCCGGCGAGCTGTCCTTGTCGGGTGAATTGCGTCCGGTGCGCGGTGCCTTGGCCATGGCGCTGGGCATGGCCGCCGATGATGACGCCAAGACCTGGGTGCTGCCGGCAGGCAGCGCCGAAGAAGCGGCCTTGTTGCCGCAGTCGCGGGTCTACCGGGCTGCACATTTGCGCGATGTGGTGCAGGCATTCCAGTCCCGCAGTCAAGCCAGTGTGCCAAGGCCCTCACAGGGGTGGCAGCGCTTAGAGCCGCCCGCTTGGCCACACCCTGCAACCCCGCATGGCGGCTTGGATTTGCGCGAGGTGCGCGGGCAGGCCAATGCCAAACGTGCCCTGGAGATCGCCGCTGCCGGCGGCCACAGCCTCTTGATGATGGGGCCGCCGGGCAGCGGCAAGACCATGTTGGCGCAGCGTTTGGTGGGATTGTTGCCCGGCCTGACCCAACAACAAGCCCTGGAATCGGCCGCGGTATTGAGTTTGGCCGGACAGTTTCAGCCCCAGCACTGGGGTCAGCGGCCGTTTCGCCAGCCGCACCACAGCGTCACCACCACCGCCTTGGTGGGCGGGGGCGCGCCGCCGCGCCCGGGTGCCATTTCCCTGGCGCACCACGGGGTGTTGTTTTTGGACGAGTTGTTGGAGTTTTCAAGACACAGCCTGGAGGCCTTGCGCGAGCCGTTGGAAAGCGGTCGTATTCTGCTGTCTCGTGGACGCCACCACACCGAGTTGGCCGCGCAGTTTCAATGGGTGGCGGCCATGAATCCTTGCCCTTGCGGTTACTTGGGTTCGCAGCAACCCGCTTGCCGCTGCGCCCCTGAACACATCGCGCGATACCAGGCGCGCCTGAGTGGCCCATTGCTGGACCGCTTGGACATGCAGGTGCAGGTGGCCGCCTTGCCGCCAGCGCTGATGTTGCAAGCCCCCAGCGGGGACAGCAGCGAGGTTGTGCGCCAGCGTTGCCAAGCCGCCCACGACCGCGCCTTGGCCCGCCAAGGTGTGCGCAACCAAGATCTGAGCCCAGCGCAATTGCAAGACCTGCCCATGAACGCCCAAGCAGAGCAGCATTTGCTGCAAACCGCCAGCCGCCATGCCTGGTCGGCGCGGGCCATCAGCCGGGTGAAAAAAGTGGCGCAAACCATCGCCGATTTGGCCGGTGCGGCACAGATTGAGCAGCCCCATGTGGCACAGGCGCTGCACTACCGCAGCCCAGACCGGGGTTGACAGCGCAAAAAAAGCCCCGCAAGCGGGGCTTGTCGCGACGGCGGCTGAATGAGAACCAGGCTTGATTGCTGCAATGAGCCGCCAGTCAAATCAACAACCCTCAAAACGGGATGTCGTCGTCCATGTCGTCAAAGCCTGACTTGGCCGCAGCTGGTGCCGAGGCGCGAGGGGCAGATGCGGGCGCACTGCGGGCGGGGGCGCGGTTGCCGCCGCCGTCTTCCGAGGGGCCACCCATGCCTTCGCGGCCGCCCAAGAGTTGCAGTTCGGTGGCGATGATGTCCACCGTGGCTTTTTCTTGACCAGTGGTTTTATCGGTGTACGAGCCGTATTTCAAGCGGCCTTCCACATAAATAGGACGGCCTTTTTTCACGTACTCCCCAGCGATTTCCGCCAGGCGATCGTAAAAAGTGATGCGGTGCCACTGGGTTTCTTCCACCGTTTCGCCGCTGTTTTTGTCCTTGCGCTTGGTGCTGGTGGCGATGGACACATTGGCCACGGCCTGGCCACTGGGCAAATAGCGCACTTCGGGGTCGCGCCCACAGTTGCCCAGCAAAATAACTTTGTTCACGCTTGCCATGGTGGTTCCTCTAAAGTTGGGTATGGAGATGTCAACAGATTATGCGGCTAGCAGGTCTTCAGCGACTGTGCGCTGTGACCGCGCCTATGGGTGATGGGTGCACATAATGGGCGCCCCAGGCCACCATCAGCCAGACCAGCATCAGGGCGGTGCTGGCCGCAAACACGCCCATCGCGCCGACCGACTTGAGCAATAAACCGCCCAAAGCGCCGCCGGCAAATATGCCCAAGGATTGCAGGGTGTTGTAGACCCCCAAGGCCGCGCCGCGCGAGCCCAGCGGGGCCAAGCGCGAAGCCAAGCTGGGTTGGCTGGCCTCCAACACATTGAAGCCGCAGAAAAACAAAAACAGCAGCAAGGCCAGTAACCCAAGCTGGGTTTGCCCCAAGGTCATCCAGCCCCAAGCCGCTTGCACCAACATCACCAAACCAATGCTGCTTAAAAACAGGGGACGCAAGAGGCCACGCCGCTCCATGGGGAAAAGCGTCAATCCCATCACCACGAAGGACAGCAAAACGGCGGGCAAATACACCCAGCCGTGGTCGTCTTGGGGCACACCGGCTTGGATCAGCAGGGCGGGAATCGCCACCCAAGAGGCCAATTGCACGGCGTACAAAGCGAACACGCCAAAGTTCAGGCGGACCAAATCAGGGTGCACCAGCAAGCCCCACAAGCTGTGTTTGGATTCTGAGGGGTCGGGCAAAGCTGTTTCGGGGGGCGTCCAGAAACGCACGATCAACACCCCGGCCAAGGCCAGCCAAAAGGTCACCGCAAAGATGGCTGACAGGCCCCCCCAACCGGACAACAAGGGACCCAAGACCAGGCTGAGGGCGAACATCAGGCCAATGCTCGCGCCCACCAGCGCTGTGCCTTTGGTGCGCACCTGGTCGCGAGTTTGGTCTGCCAGCAAGGCCGTGACCGCCGCTGAAATGGCGCCACCGCCTTGCAAGCCGCGGCCCCAGGCCAAGCCGGTGACGCTGGTGGCCAGCGCACCAATCACACTGCCCAAGGCCAATAGCCCCAGGCCGATGTAGATGACCCGTTTGCGACCGATTCGGTCGGCGGCCATGCCAAAGGGAATTTGCAGCACCGCTTGCACCAGCCCGTAAATCCCCATGGCCAAACCCACGCTGGACAAGTCGGCCCCGCCTTCGTACTGGCGGGCTTCAAGCATGAACACCGGCATAACCATGAACAGACCGAGCATGCGCAAGGCATAAATGCTGGCCAAGGAGAAGGCCGAGCGGCGCTCGTCGGCGGTCATGCGCTCGGGGGGCGCTGCGGGGGTGAGGGTGGCGTCGGACAAAACAGCTTTGCGATGGTGAACAACGCACATTGTCACCCATGCCCCAGCCGTATCATCCTTGCATGGCCAAAGACAAAACCCTTTTCAGCTGCAGCGACTGTGGCGGCAGCAGCCCCAAATGGCTGGGCAAATGCCCCCACTGCGGCGCTTGGAACACCTTGGTCGAGTCGGTGGTCAGCGACAGCAGCGCGAGCAAAAACCGCTACAGCGAACGTGCGGGTTTGGCCCCCGCCTCGGCCGTGATGGCCTTGAGCGCCATTGAAGCGCAGGACATGCAACGCACCCCTACCGGGCAGGATGAACTCGACCGCGTCTTGGGCGGCGGCATGGTGGAGGGCGGCGTGGTGCTGATGGGCGGCGACCCCGGAATCGGCAAATCCACCTTGTTGCTGCAGGCCTTGGACGGGTTGCAGCGCAGCGGCCAACAAACCTTGTATGTCACCGGCGAAGAGTCGGGCGCGCAAGTGGCATTGCGGGCGCGGCGGCTGGGTCTGGACCACAGCCAGGTGAATGTGTTGGCCGAAACCCAGTTGGAAAAAATCATCGCCACCTTGCAAGCCCAGTCGCCCCAAGTCGCCGTCATTGACTCCATCCAAACCGTTTATTCCGATCAGCTCACCAGCGCACCGGGCTCGGTGGCCCAAGTGCGTGAATGCGCCGCTCACCTCACCCGCTTGGCCAAATCCAGTGGCACCACCGTGGTTTTGGTCGGTCATGTCACCAAAGAAGGCGCATTGGCGGGCCCTCGGGTGCTGGAACACATGGTGGACACGGTGTTGTACTTTGAAGGCGACACGCACTCTAGCTACCGGCTGGTGCGGGCCATCAAAAACCGCTTTGGCGCGGTGAATGAAATGGGCGTGTTCGCCATGACTGAAAAAGGCTTGAAAGGCGTCAGCAACCCCAGCGCCATCTTTTTAAGCCAGCATGCCGAGCCGGTGCCTGGCAGCTGCGTCATGGTGACGCTGGAGGGCACGCGCCCGTTGCTGGTTGAAATTCAAGCTCTGGTCGACAGTGGCGGCCCCAGCCCTCGCCGCTTGAGTGTGGGCTTGGACCGCGATCGGTTGGCCATGTTATTGGCGGTCTTGCATCGGCATGCGGGTGTGGCTTGCATGGACCAAGATGTGTTTGTGAATGCCGTCGGCGGGGTGCGCATCAGCGAGCCTGCCGCCGACTTGGCGGTGATGCTCGCCATCCAAAGCAGCTTGCGCGGCAAGCCCCTGCCACGCGGCTTTTTGGCGTTTGGCGAGGTGGGTTTGGCTGGCGAAGTGCGGCCTGCGCCACGCGGTCAAGAGCGCTTGAAAGAAGCGGCCAAACTCGGCTTCAGCGTCGCCCTGATTCCCAAAGCCAATATGCCGAAAAAGGCCATCCAGGGCCTCACCACCCATGCGGTCGAGCGCGTGGATGAAGCGGTGGCGTTGCTGCGGCAACTTGATTGAGCACAGCTTCTTTCTCGCTTTGCCCCAGGTCCATCTTTGGTCAGATCGGTTCAAGTGCCAAAATGAGGCCATGAACTGGCGAACATTGTGGATCCCGCTGGCGCTGGCGGGCCTGTTGTATTTATCCTTCCGGGCTTTTGGCTGGTGGGGCTTTTCGTTGGCGGCCAGTGGCATTGTTTTTTGGCTGCTGCAGCACACCAGCCGATTGCTGATGAGTCTGCAACGCGCCGCTGATCTGCCTTTGGGCCATGTGCCCAATGCGGTGATGTTCCATGCCCAGTTGCACAACGGCTTGCGGTTGCTGCAAGTCCTTTCATTGGCCGGCAGCTTGGGCCGTTTGGTGTCTGCGCAAGGCCAACAGCCCGAGGTGTTTGTGTGGCAAGACGCGCAGGGGAGCGAGGTGCGGTGCAGCTTCCAAGAGGGCCGCTTGCTTGAGTGGGCCCTCAGCCGCAGTTCAGAGTCAGAGGGCCCATTGGCTGGCGCTTAGAATCGCCGGTCTTCATTTGTGCTTCCCCGAAAGGATTTTCATGAGCGCCCTGCCTCCTCCCATGCATGACCGTGACGGCAAAATTTGGATGGACGGCGAATTGGTTGACTGGCGTGACGCAAAAATCCATGTTCTCAGCCATACCTTGCACTATGGCTGTGGTGCATTCGAGGGCGTGCGTGCCTACGATACCGCCCAAGGCACCGCCATTTTCCGCCTTCAAGAGCACACTGAGCGTTTGTTCAACAGCGCCAAAATTTTGCGCATGAAGATTCCTTTCACCCCCGAGCAGGTGAACCAAGCCCAGTGCACGGTGGTGCGCGAAAACCATTTGAAAAGTGGTTACGTGCGCCCACTCACCTGGATCGGTTCACAAAAGCTGGGCGTGTCGCCCAAAGGCAATCAGGTTCACCTGATGGTGGCCGCATGGACTTGGGGGGCCTACCTGGGCGAAGAAGGCATGAAGCGCGGTATCCGTGTGAAAACCTCCAGCTACACGCGTCACCATGTGAACATCACCATGACCCAAGCCAAGGCGGTCAGCAACTACACCAATTCCATCTTGGCCAACATGGAAGCGCTTGATGATGGCTATGACGAGGCCTTGTTGTTGGATGCGTCAGGCTTTGTGTCTGAAGGTGCTGGCGAAAATATTTTTGTGATCAAAGGGGGGGTGATTTACACCCCGGATTTGTCCGCGGGCGCTTTGAATGGCATCACGCGCAACACCGTTTTTCACATTGCCAACGATTTGGGATTGGACATTGTGCAAAAGCGCATCACCCGGGATGAGATTTACATCGCCGACGAGGCCTTCTTCACCGGCACTGCGGCAGAAGTGACCCCTATTCGCGAGCTCGATCGGGTGGACATTGGCATGGGCAGCCGCGGCCCGATCACTGAAAAAATCCAAAGCGCTTTTTTTGACATCGTCAATGGCCGCAATCCCAAGTACGCCCATTGGCTGACCCGAGTTTGAAATGAAGACGATCGAATTGCTGGCCACAGACTTGAAAAACCACGGCGGCGTGTTCTGCCCCAACCCCAAGGCGGACATGCAGTTGTGGAATACCCATCCCAAGGTGTTCCTCGACCTCGCGCGTGAGGGCCACGCCAAGTGCCCTTATTGCAGCACCGAATACCGATTGAAGGCGGGAGAGCATGTGGCGGGGCACTGAGTTCAGCATGGCGGTTTGAAAGCGCCCCGCTGCACCCCAGGCATTTGGCCCATCGGGCTTGTTGGAAATCCAGCGTGGCTATGATGGCAGGCTGCCCATTCAGACTTCCTATCTTGTGAACTCACCCCAAGACGCCAATTACCTGTTGCACCACCTCACAGGACGAGGCGCGTTCGGCCAGATCAGCATCCGCGGGGGGCGCACTCACAATCTCAAGAACATCGACGTCAACATCCCCCGCAATCAACTGGTGGTCATCACCGGGTTGTCTGGATCGGGCAAGTCCAGTTTGGCTTTTGACACCTTGTACGCCGAAGGGCAGCGGCGCTACGTGGAGAGTTTGTCGGCCTATGCGCGGCAGTTTTTGCAGCGCATGGACAAACCCGATGTGGACTTGATTGAAGGTTTGTCTCCCGCCATTGCCATTGAGCAAAAAGCCAGCAGTCACAACCCGCGATCAACCGTCGGCACGGTCACGGAAATCCACGATTACCTGCGCTTGTTGTTTGCCCGTGCCGGCACGCCCCATTGCCCCGATCACGGTGTACCGCTGCAGTCTTCCAGCGTAGCGCAAATGGTGGATTCGGTTTTGGCTCTGCCGCCAGAAACCCGCATCATGGTGATGGCCCCGGTGGCACGGGAGCGCAAAGGCGAGTTCACCGAGGTGTTCACCCAGATGCAGGCACAAGGCTTTGTGCGGTTTCGCGTTGATGGAAAAGTGATTGAATTGGCCGACTTGCCAACCCTTGAGAAAAAAGAAAAGCACGACATCGACGTCGTTGTTGACCGGCTCAAGGTGCGATCTGACATGGCCACACGTTTGGCCGAGAGTTTGGAAACCGCCTTGCGCTTGGCCGACGGTCGCGCTGTGGTCCTGAACCTGGAGAGCCAAGCCGAGCAGGCGTTCAATGCCCGTTTTGCCTGTCCGCATTGCAATCACGCCATCGGCGAACTCGAGCCCCGCTTGTTCTCATTCAACTCGCCTTTGGGTGCATGCCCCGCGTGCGAGGGCCTGGGTGAGCAAACTTTCTTCGACCCCGCCCGCATCGTGGCCTTCCCCAGCATCAGCTTGGCCAGCGGCGCCATCAAGGGCTGGGACAAGCGCAACGCTTATTACTTCGCCATGTTGCAAAGCTTGGCCAAGCACTATGGCTTTGATTTGGAAACGCCCTTTGAAAACCTGCCAGAGGCCATTCAACACGTGCTGCTGTTTGGTTCGGGCGAGGTTGAAATCAAGTTCAGCTATGTGCTGGAATCGGGCGCCAAAGCAGGGCGCAAAACCACCAAGTTACATCCGTTTGAAGGCATCGTCCCTAACATGACACGCCGTTTTCGCGACACCGATTCGGCGCTGGTGCGCGAAGAGTTGTCGCGTTACCGTGGTCACCGCCCCTGCTTGGAGTGCCAAGGCACTCGGTTGCGAACGGAGGCGCGTCATGTGCGTTTGGGCGAAGGCTCGTCAGCCCGCACCTTGCACGAGGTCAGCCACATCACCCTGGCCGAATGCCAAGCGTATTTCCAAGACCTGCGGTTGCAAGGCAACAAGGCTGATATTGGTGACAAGGTGATTCGTGAAATTGCCAATCGCTTGAAATTTTTGAATGATGTGGGCTTGACCTACTTGAGCCTTTCGCGCAGTGCAGACACCTTGTCGGGCGGCGAAGCCCAACGCATCCGGTTGGCCTCGCAAATTGGTTCAGGCTTGACGGGCGTCATGTATGTGTTGGACGAACCCAGTATCGGTTTGCACCAGCGTGACAACGACCGTTTGATCGACACCTTGAAGCACTTGCGTGACATTGGCAACAGTGTGTTGGTGGTGGAGCATGATGAAGACATGATCCGCGCCGCTGACCACTGCTTGGACATGGGGCCCGGTGCCGGCATGCATGGCGGTCGCGTCATGGCGCAGGGTACGCCCGCAGACATTGAAAACAATGCCAATTCGCTGACGGGGCGCTACCTGTCGGGCGCATTGCAAATCGCCGTGCCGACCCAGCGCCGGCCTTGGCACTTGCAACCGGCAGCCACCCCGCAAGCGGCACCCAACCCCAATGTGTTCGCCAGGGTGGGTGCAGGCCTTGTGCGCCCGAGCGCCAAGC
>Ga0172372_10006682_pt1 | contig 15692 bp, 13 predicted proteins | sample LakKiv5m_2_FD_114544 | JGI IMG/M metagenome (GOLD analysis project Ga0172372, IMG submission 114544) | Freshwater microbial communities from Kabuno Bay, South-Kivu, Congo - kab_092012_9.5m | ecosystem: Environmental > Aquatic > Freshwater > Lake | place: Democratic Republic of the Congo...
AGAATCCCCGTCACCGCGCCATAGGCCCGCGCAAAAACCCAGAACTGCATGGCCTGAAACCCCATCACCACCGCGCCCGAGGCATAGAGCAGGCTATGCACATCAAGCGTAATGCCGCCCAGGCGAACAGGCCCCGGCAAAAGTGCCGCCATGCCAAGCGCGCCCAGCGCGAAAAGCACTGCTCCGGGATACAAAAACAACCAGCGCGGGCAAAAAATCAGCAAAAACCGCAAATGCCGCCAGCCATCGCGCCAGGACCGCAAATGCGGCGGGCGGGACCGTCCATCGGGGGAAAGCGTGGTCGGCACTTCGGTGATGCGCAGCCCGCGCATGGTGGCCTTCACCACCATCTCTGACGCGAATTCCATCCCCGGCGCGCGCAGATCAAGCGCGACAATGGCGGCGCGCGAAAATCCGCGTAGCCCGCAATGGAAATCGCGGATCGGCCCGCCGAAGAAAACTCGCCCAATGGTGGACAGGACCGGATTGCCCAAATAGCGGTGTAAGGGCGGCATGGCGCCAGGGGCAATGCCGCCCTTGAAGCGATTGCCCATCACCAGATCATAGCCATCGCGCAGTTTCGCGATGAAGGGATCAAGCGCGCTGAAATCATAGGAATCATCGCTATCGCCCATGATGACATAGCGGCCGCGTGCGCCCGCAATGCCTGCAATCAGCGCTGCGCCATAGCCTTTTTCGGGTACATCAATCACCCGCGCGCCAAGCCCGCGCGCAATTTCCTGGCTGCCATCCGTGCTGCCATTATCGGCGATCAACACCTCACCCAAAACACCGCTCCGCGCCAGATAGCCCAGCGCCTTTTGGATACAGGTCGCGAGGGTTTCCGCCTCATTCAGGCAGGGCATGAGGATGGTGAGTTCAAGCTCCCCATTAACTTGGGTCGGTAAACGCTCTTGCGCCGGCGCGCTCACGCCTTGCGTCATGTCTCGTTCATTTCGGCGCTTAGATTTGTCATGTGGGTCGTTGCTGCCCTCCGATTAATCCCATAGCGGAGGACGGCACTTGCCGCCAAGCTTGGCAGCATGAGCGGGCTTTGCAGAGTCATTAATCATTTTGCGTCATCATGATTTTTTGGCATTTGATGACGCTGTACCAAGCAACTGCCCTTTCGCGCACCCAGCGCGAGAACGCGTCGGAGAAGGGAAGATTCCATGTCACTGAAGCCGCACCGCCGAATTTGGGGCGTTATGCTTATCCTGCTGCTTCTAGGCTGCACTGACCCAGGGGGCGGCACAGTGATGGGCAGCGCAGCGCGTTCCGCTGGCCCGATCACGGAAGAAAAGGGCCCATGGCGCGAACAGGATCATTGGATCCCGGTGGAAGGTACGAACCAATTCATTCTGATGCGGCTTTGCCGTCCGGCGGGGAGCAATCCGGCGCGCCTTATTGTGGCCAATCATGGGTCTCCGCCCAGTGCCGCGCAGCGCCCCAATATGGCGCCCTGGTCCTGTGAGCAGCGGGCGATTTCCTGGTTCCTGACGCGCGGCTATGCTGTCGCGGTGCCCTTGCGCCGGGGCTATGGCGCGTCTGGCGGCGCTTGGGCAGAAAACTATGGTTCCTGCCGTGATCCCAATTTCGTGGCGGGCGGCACCGAGACAGCGCGGGATATTCGTTCCGCCATCACCTATGCCACCGCGCAGCCTGGGATACGCCGGGATGGTGCAGTCGTGGTGGGTCAATCTGCCGGTGGTTGGGGTTCACTCGCGCTCGCGGCGCGCAATCCGCCAGAGGTTGCGGCGATTGTGAATATGGCCGGCGGGCGCGGGGGGAGGGTGGATAACCTGCCCAACAACAATTGTCGGGCCGATGTGCTGGCGACCAGTGCCGGGCAATTTGGTCAGTCGGCACGGGTGCCAAGCCTTTGGGTCTATACCGCCAATGACAGTTTCTTTGGCCCATCGCTTGCGGGGGCGATGCATCAAAACTATGTCCAGGCCGGCGGGGTTGCGGATTTCCGTGCCTTGCCCGCTTTCGGCCAGGATGGGCATGGGCTTTTCACCGCTGCCGGCGGGCCGCAGATTTGGGGGCCTTTGGTTGAGGCGTTCCTCGCCAATACCCTTCGCTAACAGGAGTAGTCGCCTTGGATCAGGAAGACGTGAAGCTGGAAGGGCAAATCCGCGAAAAGCTGGTGCGCACCAAGGAGCGCTGGGCGGAAGAAGGCCGCCTGCTGACCGGCACCACGGCGGACCCGACGCGCGAACGCCTGCCGCCTGGCCAGACTTTGGTCAAGGATTGGCCAGTGCTTGATCTTGGCGTGCAGCCTGATGTCAGCACGGCCAAATTCCGGTTGCGCCTTGAAGGGCTGGTGAAAAATCGCCTCGCCTTCGATTGGGAAGGCTTCATGGCGCTGCCGCAAAGCGACATGGTTTGCGATATCCACTGCGTCACGAAATGGAGCCGTTATGACAATCGCTTCACCGGTGTCAGCACCGCGACGCTGTTGGAAATGGCGCACCCGCGCCCTGAAGCGCGTTTCGTGTCCATGACATCCTATGATGGTTATACCACGAACCTCACGCTGGAAGCCTTCGCGGCCGCCGATGTGATGGTGGCGCATTCCTGGGAAGGCGCGCCGATCACGCGCCAGCATGGCGGGCCGGTGCGGCTGGTGCTGCCGCGCCTGTATTTCTGGAAAAGCCCGAAATGGCTGACGCGCATTGAATTGCTGGCGGAAGATCGCCCTGGATTTTGGGAGGTGCGCGGCTATCACAATCAGGGCGATCCCTGGCTTGAGGAACGCTATGGTTAAGCCAACCCGTCGCGCCCTTTTGGCCCTGCCACTGATGGCCGCTGCCCCCGCCCCCGTGACCGCCTGGGATTTTCGCTTCGCTTCCTTGGAAGGTGGCGAGCATGATCTGGCCGCCTGGCGCGGGCGGGTGTTGCTGGTGGTGAATACCGCATCCTTCTGCGGCTTCACCGGGCAATATGCCGCACTGCAACGCCTGCATGAAGCGCAGGAAGCCGCCGGGCTGGTGGTGCTTGGCGTGCCTTCCAATGACTTCAATCAGGAAAGCCAGGATGGCCGCAAGATCAGGGAATTTTGCGATGCGCAATTCGGCATCACCTTTCCCATGACGGCGCTTTCCCGTGTACGTGGACCGGAAGCGCATCCTTTCTATCGCTGGGCCGCGACCCGTGCGGGTGGTGAGCCGCGCTGGAATTTCCACAAATACCTGGTCTCACGCGATGGGCGGCAGGTGCAGGGGTTTCCGGCGCGGGTTGACCCGGACTCTCCCGCCCTGAAGCGCGCTTTGGAGCAGGCTTTGGCAGCGGCAGCACCCTCCAGCTGAGGGCGATCTCGGCCTGACTTGCATTGGATTGATGTTAACTGGGTTTATCGGTGACGAAAAAACTCGCGTATTGGTAGTGAAATCCGGTAAGATTCCCGTATGACGAGACGAGCCCCCTCCCGCCTGACTTCTCCCTTCTGCCTCGTGGCCACCGGCCATTGGGGCGGTCGAGCCCTTTTCATGATCTTGGCCCTGCTGCTTGTTCAGGCTTTGCCCAACCCCGCTTCGGCCCAGGGCGAGGCGCCCATCCGCATGCGCGTCGTTGGCGGGCTTGCCGATGTCAGCCAATATGTCCGCTATGAAGAACCCTTCTGGCGGGAGCGCATCGCCCAAGCGACCAATGGCCGCATTGTGGCGGAAGTCGCGCCCTTTGATCGCAGCGGCATCCGCGGGCAGGAAATGCTCTCCCTCATGCGGCTTGGCGTGGTGTCCTTCGGGACAGCCCTGCTTGCGGTGGTGAGCACTGAAGAACCCGAATTCAACGCCATAGACCTGCCTGCCGTTAATCCTGATATGGGAGCGCTGCGCCGTTCGGTTGCTGCGTTTCGTGGGCATCTGACCGAGACTTTGCGAGATCGTTACGATGTCGAATTGCTTGGCGTTTATGTCTATCCGGCGCAGGTCGTGTTTTGCCGCCGGCCATTTTCGCGCCTTGCTGATCTTGCTGGACGACGCATCCGTACCTCCTCGGTTGGGCAATCCGAAATGTTTACCGCGCTTGGTGCGACGCCGGTCGTGATCCCCTTTGCGGAGATCGTCACCGCAATCAGGTCAGGCGTCGTGGAATGCGCCGTGACCGGGACATTGTCCGGCAATGATATCGGGCTGCATGAGGTGACAACCCATGTGCATGGCATGGCGATCACTTGGGGGCTTTCCATTTTTGGTGCCAATCTCGGCACCTGGAATGCATTACCGGCATGGGCGCGCGATACCATCCGGGGCGAAGTCGCCAAGCTTGAAGCCGATATCTGGGACGCGGCGGACCGCGAAACAGGTGAAGGACTTGCCTGCAATGCAGGTCAGCCAAGTTGCCAGAATGGCCGCCGCGGGACGATGGTGATCGTACCGGTCACCGAAGCCGATGAACAGCGGCGCCGCCAATTGCTGACCGATAGTGTTCTGCCTGGCTGGGTGCGGCGCTGCAGCGCGGAATGCGTGGATGCCTGGAACAAGACACTCGCCCCGGTGCTTGGCGTAAGGGCTCGGCCGGAGTAGCGCCATGTTTTCCACGCGCTTTCTTCGCCATGCGGTCCTTTTCGCCGCACTTGGGTTGCTGGTTGCGCAAATTGTGGCGACCGCCTTGATGGTAAACCGCGCAAAGGATGCGCAAATTGCCGCGGCGCTTGATTCCCTGAACAAGATCGGGCGTTCCACTGAAGCGGCCATCAACCGATCCTTCGTGCAGGTTGATGCCATGTTGGCAGGTTTGCCCGCGGTACTGGCTCCATTTCAACGTGATGGACGCTTGGAAGTATCGCAAGTCAATCGCGTTTTGCGTGAATTGAACAACCAGAACTTTACCTACCGCGATATCTTGTTGATCGGCCAGGATGGGCTGCCGGTGGCAACTGCCCTGCCGGTATCGCGCCGCCGTCGCCTGCCCTTGCCCAGCGCGTCTTCCTTTGCCGAGGTCGCGGCGCGTGGCGGCAGTGTTTTGATCGGTGGACCGGTGCTGAATCCCAATACCGGAGAATGGACATTATTTTTTGCACGTAACATCGTGCTGCCGACGCTCGGCCCCGTCATGGCAGTTGCGGAAGTGCCGGTGCCCGTGGTGCAGAGTATTCTCTCAAGCGCCGGTGAAAGCCTTGGACTACGGGTTACGCTTGAACGGGATGATGGCACTTTGCTCGCGTCCGTTCCGCATGATGAAACGCGCATTGGGCATAAACTTGTGCCGCCCGCTGCCGTACTCCCTGGGGCGTCAATCGTCGAGCCTGTCAAAAGCCGCTTCGCGCCAGAATTGGTATTCGCCGCTGTAAGGCCGACCCTCTACCCCGCCCTGACCGTTGCCGTAACGCTTGAGGTGGATACCGCCTTGAGCAGTTGGTATGCGGATCGGAGCCGCGCCTTTGTGGTTTCCGGCGCACTCGGCCTTATGATCCTGCTGGTGGCCAGCGCCCTGATGGTGGGGCTGCGGCAGAGGGAGCGTGTTGAAGATGAACGCGCCACCGCGCGGCGCACCCTCGAGAACGCGCTTGAATCCATGTCAGACGGCTTTGTCATGTTCGACCCGGATGATCGGCTGATTGCCTGCAATAGTCGCTATAAGGATTTTTACAAGATCAGCGCGCCCTTTATTGTGCCTGGCGCGCTGTTTGACGACATCATGCGCGAGGGTGCGCTGCGCGGCCAGTATCCGCAGGCGCAGGGCGATATTGAGACTTTCGTGACTGAGAGCAAGGCTTTTCACCGTGGCAATCACCCGCCGATGGAGCGGCTTTTGCCCGATGGCCGCTGGGTGCTGATCACGGAACGCCGCACGCCGGATGGTGGCGTGGTTGGCATCCGCACGGATATCACACCGCTGAAGCGTGCCATGCAGGATCTGGCCACAGCGCGTGACACTGCGCGCGCCGCCGGGGAAGCCAAAAGCCAGTTCCTTGCACGCATGTCGCATGAATTGCGCACGCCTTTGAACGGCATTTTGGGCTTTTCCGAATTGTTGTTGGATGACCCCCGTCTTCAGAACGATCAGCGCGACAAGCTCCGCACCCTGCATAGTGCCGGCAAGCATCTGCTGGAACTGGTCAATGGCCTGCTCGATTTATCAAAAATCGAATCAGGGCGCATGGAATTGGCCACGCGCGCCTTTCCCTTGCATGAGGTAATCCAAAGCTCTGCCGCGCTGGTGGCCCCAGATGTCATGCGCAAGAAACTGGAATTTACCCTTAATCTTGACCCGCTATTGCCAAAATCCGTGCTGGGTGATCCGACCAGGTTGCGCCAGGTCATTCTTAATCTGCTTTCCAATGCAGTGAAATTCACGCCTTCAGGCGGGAGCATCTACTTCATTGCACGGCGGAAAGAAGGCGAGAGGCTCCGCATTGAAGTGCGTGATACCGGCCCCGGTATTTCACCCGAAAATCAGCGCCTGATCTTTGAGGATTTTGTGCAGATCGCTTCCATGACGCAAGGCGAAGTGCTGGGCACGGGGCTTGGGCTTGCCATCACATCGCGACTTGTCAAGCAAATGGGCGGGGAGATCGGCTGCCAGAGCAATTCCGGCGCGGGTTCCACCTTCTGGATTGAGATACCGCTGGTGATGGCTGAGATGCCCGAGGTGGCGCCGGAGGTGCTACGGCGGAATTCGTCACCGCCAGCCGTCCATAACAGACTTCGTATTCTGGTAGTGGATGACGTCAAGGCAAATCGCGACGTGGCCGGGGCGCTCTTGGCCAGTCTCGGCCATGATATTGCCTTTGCGGGCGGCGGTGCTGAGGCGCTTGAGAAGCTGCCGAAAGAAGCATTCGATCTGGTACTAATGGATTTGCAAATGCCGGAAATGGATGGGTTTGAGGCTGCGCGTGCCATCCGCGCCATGCCCGATCCCGTGGGAAAGGTGCCGATCTTCGCGCTAACCGCTTCTGTCATGCCCGACCAGATCGCAGCTGCGCAGGCAGCAGGCATGGATGAGCATATCGGCAAACCATTGACCCGCCAAGCACTCGCGACCGCGCTTTCCGGCTTGCGCACCCTTCCAAGCCATGAGGCTCAGGGACAGGAAATGCGCGCCGAGCCTTCGACCTTGCGAGAGGCTTCAGCTGTGGATCGGCATGTGCTCGATTTGCTGAAAAGCGAATTGAAGGGTGCCGCAGCCGGGGTGGTCCGCGAATTCATGGCGGAAATGCAAACCATTCGCGATCAATTCGCCGCCGAATTGGGGCAAGCTACGCCCCGTACCGATGTAATTGCGCCAAACGCCCATCGTCTGCTGGGCGCGGCGCGGACTCTTGGCGCGAGGCAACTTGCCCAGCAATTGACTGAGTTCGAGAAAATGCAGCCGCGCGACAGCGGCGTATTCGATACGCGCAACACGGAAGCGCTCGGGCGCTTGGTCGTGGCAACAGATATCGCTTTGGAGCATCTGGAGGCGTACTTCCAGGCGGCGCTGATCGGCGCGGAGGTGAACGTCTGATCGGTGCAATGTCGCGCCGACAGGGCTTATACCGATACTCGCATGACGCGGTCCCTATGCTTTATTGCCCACACCCAGCATGCGCTTGAAGCCAACCCATTGCTGGACAAGCCACCCACCGGTCGCCAGGCTTTCCGGCGCTTCAGGGTCACCAGTCCTTGGATAGTTTTGGCGGCTGAAATCCGCCGTCCGGAACATCCAATCCCAAACCGGGAAAAGCACTGCGTAATTCTTGCCGTGGTCGGCGACTGAAAGCACACCGTGATGGACGCGATGATAGCGCGGCGATACCAGCAGGCGTTCACCAATGCGCCCGAAGGACAGGCGGATATTGCCATGAGAAAAAGCTTCCACCAGGCGCATCAGCAACAGCAATATCGGGAATTGCGCCGGCGATACGCCAATCAATAGCGCAATTGTGCCAAACCAAAGCGCGGCAATCACCTCATCCAGGATATGGTTCCGGTCATCGGTCCAGAAAGTCATCTGCCGCTGCGCATGGTGAATCGAATGCAAGGCCCACCACCAGCCGATAGAATGTTGCAGCCGGTGGCGCCAATACTCACCGAAATCAACGATCACGACGTAGATCAAAAAGGTCAGTAGCGGCGCCTGATGCAGAAAGGGGAAGATCGATTCCAGCGTTGGCGAAACAAAACCCGTATCCGCCAGCATCCCTTCCAGCCGGCTTTGGATGGCGGCCAACAGGATGAAGGCCAGAAGCGGAAAAATGCCGAGTCTGGCAAGCAGGGTATAGATGATGTCGGTTCTGATCGCGTGCCGATCGGTCACCGGTTCAACAGGGCGCCATGCTTCCAGCGGGCGGCAGACGATATAGGTCACGATGATCCCAAAAATGCTGAACAGGGCGAAATCCACCCATTCCAGCATCTCATCGGCGATATTCATCAGATCGGTCGTGTAGAGAATGGGCTGAAGGAAGGTTTCGAAAATCCAACCCGTCAGTTGCGTATGCCAATCATCAAGTGTCTGGAACATGGCTTAACGCCTCCCTTCAGCAGTCAATTGACCAAAACAAAACCCCTTGGCCTGCAAGCCGGCCAGCACGTCTTCAAGAATATTCGCGTAAGGGTCTTTCCGGCTGCGCACGCCCCAATGCATGACCATCACTTCCCCATCCCTGATGCTTCTGATCGCGCGGTCGCGCAGCGCGGCATTGGTATGCGTGTCGCTGTTCAATTCATCGCCAAGAAAGCCATTGGCTGTCCAGCCCTGATGCCGCAGGCCACAAGCTTCAGCCAGGCGGAGCGTATTGGGCGTGGTAATGCCACCCGGCGCGCGCCAAAGCGGCAGCACCACCGCATCCGGCACGGCGGCGCGCAGCCTTTCGATCGGGGCATTCAATTCGCGGCACATGGCGGACTGATCCAGGCGTGTTTCATTCTTTTTGTCGTAGGAGACAAAACGCACCTCGCCCGGCGCGGGATCGCCGCGGAAATACCAATGCCGATCGGTGTGGCTCGCGAAAACATGACCTTCGGCGGCTCGGGCGCGCCAGAATTCGGCCCAGCCTGGTTCTAGGCTTCGATCACCGCGATGCGTCGGTTCATTGGCCACAAATAGGGTCGCGCGTATGCTGCGGCGCTTCAGGATTTCCGCTATCCGTTCCGCTTCACGCCCCCAGCCTGTGTCGATAGTCAGGTAGATTGTTCCAGCGCTGCAAGGTGCCGGTGTGCGCGCGCCAAGGCTGCCGGGCGCCAGCAACGCAACAGCCAGCGCCCCCGCGAGAACACGGCTGATAATCCACCGTGACATCATGGCGTCGCGCGGGGTTGTACGAAAATACCATGTGGGCTGCGCCCGACACGGATGGTGGAAACCTCGCCCGAGGCAGGGTCCAGCCTCGCGATACGCCCCGCCCAACGAAGCGTTGTCCAAACCGCGCCATCAGGGGCGAAGGCGATGCAATCCGGCCCGCCCGGAACCTCATGAATGCGGCGCACGTGAAGCGTATCGGGTTCAATCTCAGCAATGCGGCTTTGCACGCGGCTGGTGGCCCAAAGCGTCTTCCCGTCGGGCGAGGCGAAAATCGTATGCGCGCCGCGACCCACACGAATGGTGCTTTCCACTTGACGCGTTTCAGGGTTGAGCACCACGAAATAATCGCGCCCCATGATGCCAATAATGAGCCGCCCGCGATGCCAAATAATGCCCGCCGGTTCTGGCCCGACTGCCGTTTGCCAGGCAATGCGGCGTTCCTGCAGGTCAATCGCCATGACCGTGCCGTCACCTTGAATCGTGACATAGGCAAAGCGCGAATCAGGGCTGAAGGCGATGTGGGAAGGCTTGTTCCCGGCGCGAATTCTCTCAAGCAGCCTTGGCCCATTCGCGTCATAAATATCCACCTGCCCGCGCCTGAGGCTGGCAACCACCAGCAGGCGCCCATCGGGCGTGAAATCAAGGTGATAGGGGTTGGAAATGCGTTCCCGGCGCAGTACGGCACCGGTTGCGGGTTCGACAAACAGGATCTCGTTGCCGGCAGAATCAGCGATCAGCAATTCCTTGCCATCGGGCGAGAGCACCAGATGATGGACTTCGCGCAGACCCTCGATTCGGTGGACTTCCGCACCGGTGCGCGAATCAATCTTCACAATGCTGGGATCGGTCGAATTGAGCACATAGACCAGATCGGCCCGCGCCGGGGCAGCAGCAACCGCAAGGCCGATCACCCCAACGCCGCCCAATACGAGGCGCAAATGGCGCAGCATTTTCCTAAAGCTCATGGCTTGTCCGCACTTTCAAAGGTCATTGCGGCGCCATTCATGCAGTAGCGCAGCCCGGTGGGCGGCGGCCCATCGGGAAAAACATGGCCCAGATGCCCGCCGCAATTGGCGCAATGCACTTCGGTGCGTACCATGAAGAGCGCCCGATCAAGCTGCGTGCCCACCGCGCCTTCAACCGGCGCGTAGAAGGAAGGCCAACCCGTGCCGCTTTCATATTTTGTCGCCGCGTCAAAAAGTGCCTGGCCGCATCCGGCACAGACAAACTGCCCCGCACGCTTTTCATGATTGAGCGGCGAAGACCCGGGCCTTTCCGTGCCATGCTGGCGCAGGACGCGATAGGCTTCAGGTGCCAGGCTTGCGCGCCATTCGGCATCGCTACGCTCCAGCGGGAAGCTTTTGCGCTCTGTCGGGTTCTGCTTGAAGAATGCCATGGCTTCTCAATTGCCTCCCTGGGGCTTCAGCGATGACGCGAAGGATTTGCGAAACTTGGCGAGTTTCGGCGCAATCACGGCCTGACAATAGCCCGACCAGGGGTTGCGGGCAAAGTAGTTGTCATGTTCGGGCTCGGCCGGCCAGAACACCGTCAAGGGCAGGATTTCGGTTACAATGGGGCGAGGCCATAGCCCAGCCGCAATGATTTCCGCCATCACGGCATTGGCGGTCGCTGCCTGATCAGCGTCATGCGTCAGGATGATGCTGCGATATTGCGGGCCGATATCAGCGCCCTGCCGGTCCTTGGTGGTCGGGTCATGGGTCGCAAAAAACACCCTCAGCAGATCGGCAAAGGAAACCTGCCCTGGGTCGAAGGTGATTTGCACGACCTCGGCATGGCCGGTGCGCTTGCCGCAGACTTCCTCATAGGTCGGGTTGGCCACATGGCCGCCGGCATAGCCGGATTGCACCGAAGTGACGCCGGCCACCTCCCGAAACACGGCTTCCAGGCACCAAAAGCAGCCGCCGCCAAGTGTCGCCTTTTCCATCTCGCCTCCCCGCTTAAGTCCTGGGGGGAGATGCCAGCCTCCCGCCGCGGACTAAATCCAGCCTTCGAATGAGGTCAGTATATCGGTCAGGCTTTGGCCACCTGCAAGGATAACGTCATTGCCCGCCCCGCCCTCAAACCGATGACCCAAGCCATTGCCGATTATGATGTCATCAAGAGCACGGCCAACCAGATAGAGATTGCTGGCGCTCTCGCCCACGATAAGGACCTCGACCTCTGCTGGCATGAGAAGATCGGACATGGTGATGATCGTATCCTGGCCGCCATCCGGTCCCTCAAGGACCACATCCTCGGGGTCAACAATCAGGTAGAGATCATCGCCGGAGCCGCCTGCCATAGTATCTGCATCGGTGCCGCCGATGAGCGTATCATTGCCCGCGCCACCATTGAGGGAATCCCGCCCGGCACCACCGGCGAGGATATCCGCATCATTGCCGCCGGCAAGAAAATCATTCTGTCCGCCCCCTTCGAGCGTGTCAGCGCCATCACCGCCATCGAGTGTGTCATCGCCATCGCCGCCAAGCAGTTCATTGGGATTGGCATTGCCGATGAGGAGATTATGCCCAAGCCCGCCCGTGCCACGGATTGCGGCGCTGCCTGGTGTCAGGATCAGAACCTCTACTTCGGGAGGCAGGTTGAAATCAAACGCAGCGACGACGGTGTCGTTGCCAGAGGCACTGGCTTCCAGCACCAGGTCATCGGTGCTGTCGAGGATATAGAGATCATTGCCCGCTCCCCCGGCCAGGGTATCTGCGCCTTCGCCGCCATCAAGCGTGTCATTGCCCGCGCCCCCATCGAGGGAATCCCGCCCTATATCACCGGAAAGGCTATCCGCCTGATTGCCACCACTCAGTGCGTCATCTTGATCGCCCCCGTGCAGCGTATCAGCACCATCGCCACCTTCGAGCGTGTCATTGCCATCGCCGCCCAAAAGCTCATTGGCATTGGTATTGCCGATCAGGCGATCATGGCCAAGCCCGCCGCCGCCGCGGATGGCGGCACTGCCTGGCGCCAGGATCAGGACCTCAATTTCGGGCGGTAAGTAGAAGTCACAGGATGCGATGATGGTGTCATTGCCTGCGCCATAGCCTTCAATCACCAGATCATCGCTGCTTTCCACAACATACCAATCGCTGCCCGCCCCACCCTCCAGAATATTCAGGCCAGAACCACCAACCAGGGTGTCATTGCCGCTGCCGCCCTGCAGGATGTCATCACCCGCAACACCAAGAAGACTGTCGCTGCCCGATCCACCGATCAAAAAATTTTCTTCGTTGCCGCCCAGCAGGGTTACAGCACCGCTCGCGGCAGAGGCGTCCACAGCTTCGAAGCGGGCCAGCCACGCGCCGCTATTGGCCTGGTTTTCCGCCACACTCAAATTCACCGTAAGGCTGTTGGAAATTACCAACCAATCCAGACCCTCGCCGCCATCAAGACGATCAGATGCTTCCCCATACACAATGGTATCGGCCCCGCTGCCGCCATCAATACTGTCGGCACCCGTTCCACCGATCAGGCTATCTGAACCGGTGCCGCCGAGAAGTGTGTCATTGCCTGCGCCGCCTTCAAGCGTGTCTGCACCATCATTGCCAGCAGCAAAATCATTGCCACCCCCGCCAAGCAGGCAATCGCCCCCCGAGCCCCCATAAAGTGAGTCGTTGCCGCCTTCTCCTTCAAGGGTATTGAAGGCACCTGAAGTATCGATTTCCGCAATCCCCGGTCCGAAGGCGTAAAGCGCATCATTGCCGTCGCCGCCGAGCAGCCAATCATCGCCAGCCCCGCCCCAGAGTTGATCATCACCGGCATCGCCCGCGAGCGTATCCTGCGCGTCGCCGCCTGAAAGCCAGTCATTGCCGCCGCGTCCCAGGAGCACATCCGCGCCGCCAAGGCCCAAGAGCCGCGAACCGGAAGGCAGGGCTTCAAAAAGCTCATCACCCGCCCCGCCGGCCCAAGCAAAAAAACTGCTCGCCTCAAAGGCCCGGAAGACCTGATCTGGTGTCAGATCATCGGAACGCACATCCATTAAAATATCTGCGGCCCCGAGCGATCCATTCTGATCAAGGTCGATGACAATCCAGCCGCCGGTGGCCGTCACCTCGGATGACGGGGTCAACAACCACGCCTGAATATATCCGAACCCCAGATCGTCACCGGGCAGGGCCAGGCCGGATTGCGGCCCAGCAGGAGCCACAAGACTCCCCCGCCAAATGAGCGGTGCCACCCCATTTGGTCCGGTAAGTTGGCCGTCCACGAGGCCAAAGGATAGAATATCACCTTCTGTGAACGAAAAATCCGCAATGGTATCAGCGGCAGTGAAGCCACTGATCAGCTGCGGGTCGGGGGACAGGTTAATGAAGAATAAATCCGCGCCTGCGCCGCCCTGCAGCCAATCCGCACCGGCGCCACCTGAGAGAAAATCCGCGCCATTGCCGCCATCCAGCGTATCGCGTCCGTATCCGCCAAACATGATGTCATCGCCATCCCCGCCGATCAGAAGATTGCGAGAGGTCTCATTATCACGATTGGTGCCGCTTGGGTCATCGGCAAAAAGAACATCCCAGCCATTGCCGCCCCGCAGCGTATCGTCGCCGATATCACCTTGCAGGATGTCCGCCAGGTCACCGCCATCAAGCGAATCATTGCCTGAACCGCCAAAAAGCAGATCCACGCCACCCCAGCCAAGCAAGGTATCGTCGCCGGCAAGACCAGCAAGAGTGTCATCTGTAATGCCGGGTACTGAAAGAAGATCATCGCCGGCCGTTCCGACAAATGGTGCGGTGCCGCTCATGACACTGCCTTGGTCACTGCTGCGACCGTCCAGATAGAGTCGGCAGTCTGTGGTAATAATGCGCTAACAATTATGCATGATGTGTTAAGAATAGCAGCGCCTTTTGGCGAAATTCCATGTTCAAAATACGTAGAATTTTTCTGGGATGAGAACATTTTTTGCTCCTCATCTCTTTTTTGCCAGGGTAAGATTTACATTTGGAAAATGCGCGCGCTTTTTTTTGGGTGGATTGCCTGTCGCCGATGTTTTTGGTTATAGTCCGTTGGGAATAACGGAGGCCCGCGATGCGTCGTCGCCTGATGCTTGTTTTGGCGGCGCTGCCATGCGCGACGGCCCGTGCATCTGTGGTGGACCGCCCCTTGATTGCCGCCGCCGCCAGCTTGCAGCTGGCCTTGGAAGAAGCGGCGGTGCTGATCACCGCACAAACCGGCATCGCGCCCCGCTTCGCCTATGGCGCCAGCGGCAATCTGGTACGGCAAATCGCGCAAGGAGCACCGTTTGAAATGCTGCTCGCCGCCGATGAAATCAGCATTCAGAAAATCAGCGAAGCCGGGCAGGCGCGCGATGCGGGGCGTGTCTTTGCGCTTGGCAGGCTGGCGTTGTTTGCCCCGCGTGGGTCGGTGCTTGATCCCGCTGCCGGCTTGGAAGCGCTCCGCCCCTTACTGGCGGCAGGGCGCGTGCAACGCTTTGCCATCGCCAACCCTGAGACCGCCCCCTATGGCCGCGCTGCCGAACAAGCCTTGCGCAGCCTTGAATTATGGGAGGCGCTGCGCCCGCGCCTGATTTTCGGCGGGAATATCGCCCAGGCAGCGCAATTCGCCATGACGGAAGGGGCGAGTGGTGGCCTGGTTGCTTATTCGCTCGCGCTTTCGCCTGCGCTCAAGGCGCGCGGTAGTTTCAGCCTGGTGCCAGCGAATTTGCATGACCCTTTGCGCCATCGTCTGGCGCTCACCAAGCGCGCGTCTGACGCGGCGGCACGCCTGCAAGCCTGGTTCCTCTCACCCCAGGCAGCGGCGGTTTTCGCGCGCCATGGTTTGGAGAAACCCTGAACCATGGATTGGCCCGCCTTCCGCCTTTCGCTCTGGCTTGGTCTTGGCACGGTGGTGATCCTGCTGCCCTTGGCGCTATGGCTTGGGCGGTTTTTGGCGCTGCGGCGCTTTCGCGGGCGCGGCGTGGTGGAAGCGGCGGTCGCGCTGCCTTTGGTGCTGCCGCCGACCGTGCTCGGCTTTTATTTGCTGACTGCCTTCGGGGCGGGGTCTTGGCTTGGCGGCGCTTTCCAGGCGGCCTTCGGCAAGACCCTCGCCTTTTCCTTTGAAGGGCTGCTATTGGCGAGCGCGATTGCCAATATCCCCTTTGCTGTACAGCCGATTCAAAACGCCTTCGGTGCCATCCCACCCAATCTGCGCGAAGCCGGCGCCACTTCCGGCATGGCGCCTTGGGCCGTGTTCTGGCGCGTGGAATTGCCGCTCGCTTGGCCCGGCATTGCCACCGCTATTGTGCTGACCTTCGCCCATACGCTAGGTGAATTCGGCGTGGTGCTGATGGTGGGTGGCGCCATTCCAGGCGAAACCCGCACCGCCGCCATCGCCATTTATGATCGCGTGCAGGCGTTTGATGATGCCGCCGCCGCCAGCATGTCCGCGCTGCTGCTGGTGATTTGCTTGCTCGCGCTGCTGCTGGTGCAACGCCTCACGCGCGGGATCGGGCG
>Ga0172372_10006683_pt1 | contig 15690 bp, 15 predicted proteins | sample LakKiv5m_2_FD_114544 | JGI IMG/M metagenome (GOLD analysis project Ga0172372, IMG submission 114544) | Freshwater microbial communities from Kabuno Bay, South-Kivu, Congo - kab_092012_9.5m | ecosystem: Environmental > Aquatic > Freshwater > Lake | place: Democratic Republic of the Congo...
CGACCAGACTCAATACTTCGGCTCGGGCAATCTCTAAAGATACCTTGTCAACAGCGCGGACGTGATTTTGGACACGTCCAAAAAGTCCGCCTCTTACTTCATACCCTATTTCGAGGTCACGGGCTTCTAGTATCACGTTCATGAGGTTTCTACCTCAAAACAGGCCACCTTGGAGAGCCCTTTCCATTCTAAAGGTGGAGCTTCGTTACATCCAGCCTGAGCTAGATGACAACGTTCCTTAAAACGACATCCAGAGGGATAATCTTTAGGCAAGGGAACTGAGCCCGCAATCGCTTTCATGCCGGCATGAACCCCTCCTAGTCTGGGCAGGGCTTGTAACAGTCCTTGAGAATACGGGTGTTTAGGTTGCTTGAAAAAGGCATCCACAGGAGCCTCCTCAATCATTCTACCAGCATACATTACTCCAACCCGATCGGCATACTGAGCTACCAAACCCAGATTGTGGGTGATGAGCACCACGGCGGTTTGCTCTTCCTTGCGCAACTGATCTAATAATTCCATGATTTGAGCTTGCACGGTCACATCCAAAGCTGTAGTGGGTTCATCAGCTAAAATCAATCTGGGCTTTAGCATCAAGGCCATTGCAATCATGACCCTTTGCAACTGCCCACCACTCAATTCATGCGGATAGGAATTCAAAACTCTAAGCGGATCTGAAAATCCCACCTGTTCCAATAAACTGTTGATTCTTTTTTTATCAACGGCTAGAGCATGTAACTTAAAACATTCTTCCAGTTGAAAGGCCACACTGTACAGCGGATTCATTGCCGCTGAAGGCTCTTGGAAAATCATTGACATTTCACGACCGCGCATTTTTCGCAAGGTCTCAGCGTTGATCCCAAAGATGGAGCGCTCGCCCCAAATCACTGCACCTGATAACAACTTGCCCCCGCCTTCTGGCAGTAGACCTAACATAGCCAATGCGGTCACGGTCTTGCCACAGCCTGACTCGCCCACCAATCCGAGCATTTCACCTTCGTAGACGTCAAAACTAACGCGGTCGGTCAGCGCTAAATCGCCATCGTTCATGTCTATGCCAATAGATAGGTTGTGAACCTGAACGAGTTTATCCGTCATATCAAGCGCCTCCTTTTGGATCAAAAGCGTCGCGGACACCTTCTCCAATAAAAGCCGCTAGCATCAAAGTGATAAATAAAGCTGCGACCGTAGCTATTGCCAACCATGGCGCAAACAAGTTATCCAAACCTTGTTGCAGCAATTCACCCCAAGAAGGCGTAGGAGGGTTTAGGCCAAATCCCAAAAAGTCTAGGGAGGTGAGCGCTGTTATACCTCCAATTAAACTAAATGGCAATATTGTGACCACTGGAGTTAATGCATTGGGCAAAATATGTCTAAAAAAAATCCGCAGTGGAGAAAAACCCAGTGATCTTGCTACATTGACATAAGTCAATCCTTTTAATTTTAGAAATTCAGCACGTAAGTAATAAGATAGTCCAATCCAACTGAATAGCGACAAAACCATCACTAAAATCCAAAATCCCCTTCCGTAAATGCTGGCAATGACAATCACCACATATAAAAAAGGCAACGACGACCAGATCTCGATGACACGTTGAAGCACAAAATCCATTTTTCCGCCTAGGTAGCCCTGAATGCCTCCAATGACGACTCCAAATAATGCCGTGATTAAAGTCAAAAAAAGTGAAAAACTCATGCAATTGCGAAACCCATAAATCAATCGGGCTAAAACATCTCGACCGCTTTCATCGGTGCCTAGCCAATGCTGACGAGATGGTGCATGGGGAGGACTATGTTCAAGATCGAGATTTGAGTAAAGGGGATCGTGTTGGATGGGAGGAAAAAGGCTCCAAGCGACTTTTTCCAAAAATAAAGGGTCTTTAAATAAAACTCGATAGTCTGCCTCTGTTTTGTAACTGCCGCCAAATTCGGTACTTGGGTAATGATAAAATATGGGGAAGTACAGGGTATCTTCATAGTTAAACACGATCGGTCGATCGTTGACGAGCACTTCGCTAAAAAGACTTAAAAAGTAAGCTACACACAGTAATATAAAAGAATACCAAGCTCTTTTGATCGAGCGAAATTTTCGCAATCGCGATTTTGTGAGATCCGATAGACGCATCACTTGAAGCGAATCCTTGGGTCTATAACAGCATATAGAATATCAGAAAACAGTCGTCCGAACAAGGCTAGTGCGCTTGTAAAAAAGATCAAGGACATCACCACATTGTAATCATGGTTGACAATCGAATTGTAAAAAAGTAAACCCATCCCATCGATGTCAAAGACTTTTTCAATCAACAGTGCGCCAGAGAAAATCAACGTAAAAATCTCCGACAATCGTGTTGCAAGTGGAATCAAGGCATTGCGTAAGGCATGAGTTAGTATGGCGTGATGATTTGAGGAACCTTTTAGCAAAGCCGTCCTCACGTAATCTTTTTTCACTTCTTCTAAAAGGCTATTTTTCATGAGAATCGTCAAAAATGCAAATTCGCTTGCCATGTAGCAAATCATAGGTAGCGTCATGTGGTGTAAAAAATCCATGCTTTTTAAAAACCACCCGTCCAGATCTTCAAAATTTTCCGACACGATCTGTCCAATCGGAAACCAGTCGAAATAACTCCCACCGCAAAAGAATATGATCAATAACACTCCCAACGCATAAGCGGGGATCACGTAACCTACAAAAATCAGCACTGAGCTCAATACATCGAAGGCGCTGCCTGAACGAATGGCTTTAGCTATGCCCAGCGGTATGCAGATGAGATATGACAAGAGAAACGAGGTTAATCCAAAGAAAATGGACACAGGAAATCTTTCGACAATCACATCCCAAACAGGCTCCTCGTAAAAATAAGATTTGCCAAAGTCCAGTTTTAAAAGATTGCCCAGCCAATTGAAGTAACGTTCGTGAGCGGGCTTGTCAAAACCGTAATAGGCTTCGATGTGCTTCAACTCTTCGGTTGTGATCTTAGGTCCGTTGGTTTTGCCCGCAGCCGCTCCACTGATACGACTGATGTACTGTTCTACCGGTCCGCCTGGGACCAATTGGATCAAAGTGAAACAAATCAAGGTGATGCCAAACAATGTTGGAATCATAAACAACAAGCGCCTTAAAACATAGGCACTCATTCGCTATAGTGCACCTCTTTTAGTTCGGCGGGCAGTTCCTTGTTCTCAGCTTTTGCTACCTTTAAGGATTTCTCTTTTAGAGGGTCAACGTACCAATACTTCAAAGCACTGCGCTCATCAGAAAATTTATCCAAAACAGACTTTGGGGTTCCGAATTTATTCCAATAAAGCACTCGATGAAAACCTGCTTGCCAGAGCAACGCATAAGGATGGAGCCCGACCAAGAGAGCATCGATTTGTTTTAAAATGTCATTGCGCTTGCTCAAATCGGCCTCGGTTTTTTGAGCTTCGATCAAAGCGTCTATTTTAGCATCAGCAACGCCGGGCAAGTTTTGTGAGGCGACTTCCATCACTTGAGAGCTATGCCACATCGTCTCAGGGTCTCTTGTTCTAGAGGCTCCCCATGCCGACCAATAAATATCAAAATCGTGATTGTCGATTTTTTTGGCTAACGTTGAATACGACATCTTTTCAATGGTGAGTTCAATCCCAATCAATTTTAAATGCTCTTTATACAAACTCACATGGCGAGTGTCTGAGCTAAACGTGTACAAAGTGAGTTGAAAAGGCTTTCCATCTTTTTCTAACTGGCCCTGAGCGTTGACTTTCCAACCAGCTTCCTTTAAAAGTTCGCGAGCCCTCTCGGGTTCGTATTTGATCAACTCGGCATTTGGGTTGTCATTGTTTGGGTATAAGTCTGGATAGTAGGAGTCCAGCATAAAATACTGGTTGTACATGAACTGATCGTTCATAAGGTCGCGATTTAGCATGTATGCCAAGGCCTTTCTCACCCTCACATCAGCGAACAAGGGTCTGCGCATATTGAAGGCAATGCCTTGAAAACCGACCGGCTCGCGATTGTAGACTTGTTGACGTACCACCCAATTTTTTTGAACAGCCTCAAAATCAGTTTGCATGGCCCAAATTTTTGCCGTGTAGATGGGATAGAAATCGAGATCGCCCTTTTTAAACAACTCCAGTGCTTTTAAACGATCTTCAATTGAGCGATAATGAATTCTGTCAAAATTGTATTTATACTGATTGTATTTTTTAACCAAGCCCCACCAATCTTCTCTTCTATCTAAACTGATACTTCGGCCTTTTCTTAAATCGCCTAAACGATAGGGGCCGGAGACCACTTCAAAATCAAAATTGATGGCATTGAAATCCTTGCCTTCCCAATGGTGTTTGGGGAAAGCCACAAGTCCGGCTGCAATCCAGAAGTTTTTCCAGTGCTGGGTTTTTGCTTTGACTTTAAAGGAGCTTTCATCAATGATTTCAGGCCTCTCTATTTTAGATAAATCCACTCGAAACAATGAGGTCAAGTTCTTAGGATCCATGATGGTGTCATAGTAAAACAACACATCTTCACTGGTGATTTTTTTCCCGTCGCTCCAAGTGGCTTTGGGGTGAAGTTTGAAGGTAAAATTCATACCATCATCCGAGATACTCCAAGACTGTGCCAATATACCGATGGGACGATCTTCTTTGCTGTGTAAATCGACCAAACCCTCAAACATCATGTCCGAAATGGAGCCAGAGAAACTATTGTAATCTAGCCATTGGTTGAGTGACTTTGGAAAAGCTCCGCCCCAAGTGTTCATTTCGCCGCCTTTTACCGCCTCGGAATTGCCGATGGGATCAAACTCGCCTGAAGTCTCCAGCTCAAGTTCAACTTTTTTACTTACAGATTTTTGAACCTCGGGCTTAGGAATCTCGTTTTCGCTGCCACAGCCCAAAATAGTTACCGTCAAGAGCAGGGCTAGAAATCGCGAAATCATAAGGCTTCAACTAAATAAAGGTTCAGGTTAAAACCTTAAACGCAGAAGCAAACCGGTTGGGGCCCTCTAGGTGAACGCGTCCAAATATAACTGATTTTTCACACAGGGATGACTTGTAGATTTTGATCTAAATTGGATTTTAAAATACTCTCAATATAGCTCAACGTTCCAGACGTGCTGCTCGGACAAGTTCCACAGGCGCCTTCGTAATGAATTTGCAGGACGTTGCCCTCTAAGCCCACCACTTCTAGTCCACCACCGTCACCGGCTAAACCTGGTCTAACTTCTTGGTCTAACAGTTTATCTATGGTCAAAACTTGTTGGGCCGGTGACATCTGAGCAAATGGAATCACAGGCTCATGTTGTTCTGCAGACTCTGCTCTAGTCTCTGGCTCATCCACGACAGGCACGTGAGTCTTCAATACCTTCAACACCTCTGGTTCAAGTCCGCCCCATGAAATGTCAATGCGTTTATTGATCGTGATAAAATTTGCCATGTAAAAGACACTGCTCACACCTTCAAGTTCAAAAAGTTGTGTTGCAATGGGGTCTTTTTTAGCTGCTGTCAGTGAAGTAAAAGAACGCGACCCCTCTTTTAATAATTCAACGTCGACCGTGAATTTAAGCGCATCGGGATTTGGCGTTGTAACAACACTTACGACTCTCATCTTTTTTCAACCGAAAAGTTTAATAAAGGCAAAGCTCAGTCTAAATCTGATTGCATGAGGACAATCAATTGAGATCAGATTAAAGAAGAACTGTACCTAACTCTTTCATCTTCAGTGTATAAACTTTGCATGTACTCGGCCAAAAAACGACGATCTAAAATTTGGGGGTGAAACACTCCCTCGGAGATCAATTCGTCTAATTCATCGGTGATTTGCTTGGCATTTTGATAGCGTTTTGAAGCCTCAAAAGATAAACATTTTTCAGCGATTCTACACAAATGAGGATCGGCGGCTGGATTGATGGATCGAATCCTTCCTTTATTGTAGACTCTCATCTGTTCATAAATAGAGATCAACATCTCTTTACGAGTCATATCAGGCCTAGGGGCTCTAAATAAACGCCTGTCGGTCAAGGTCTCGTGCAGGCACACCCCTAGAGAAAATATATCTGAAGTGAGCGCTGGGCTGGCATCTTTTTCCTCCTCAATTAAAGACTTGATCCACTCTGGCGCCATATAGGCCGGCGAACCGCCTTTTAGTCGAACGGCACGCAATGGGCTGTAGGAAATGCCAAAATCGGAGACTTTCAAAACACCATCAAAACTGATGAGAATATTGCCCGGCTTTAGATCGTTGTGGATCACATGCAAGTCGTCTCCTGTCACCAAGTCCTTGGCATAGTGGATGTAGTTCAAACCCATCGCGGTATTCATTAAAATTGAAGCGATAGCATGCTTCAACAAAGACATGGCTATTCGTTCCTGACCTTTGAGTTTGTCCATCACAAGATCGGTGTGACGGCGTATCACATCTTTTAAACTATAACCGTTGACCAATTCTGCAACAATAAAAAAGCAATTGTCGCCCAAGATGCCACAATCGTAAATATGAATGATGTTAGCATGTGAAAGCTTTCCCGTGATTTTAGCTTCATCCATGATGACGGTTCGTTGGCGCTCGCCCATGCTGCTCATATCGATCATTTTAACCGCAACGTAGCGGTCTAGGCCAAAGCCTTTTCTTGTGGCCAAATAAACTTTCGCAAAAGAACCCTTGCCTATTTCTTTGATAAGTTGATAACTTACCTTGCTCTCAAAATTGCTGATTTCTTTTTCGAAACTCATCTCTTTGTTTCTATATATATTTTATATTTTTTCTTTTCGTTTTCTCTTTCAGCATAAACCCTTAGAGGGCCTTTCATTTTCTCCTTGACCGTAAGTGATGCGCCTGAACAGAAAAAGGTTGCGCCCGGATACAGCACTCCTGAAATGTAACACTCCGGTTGGCGGTCTTGAGTTGGATTCAAACTCAGGGCCTCTAGCTCCTCGTGCAAGTCAATCATCCTTTTCAACTCCTCTCGGTAGAGCTCCAACTCCTCTTTTAGTTTATCCAATTTCTCGATCTGATGTATTTCTTTCAAACGATCAAATTGCCAATTTGAAATGGCCCTTTGATGTTGCTCAAACAGCATGTCGACGTGTTCTTTTTTTTCCATCAGTCTGGCATACAAATCTTCTGCGCGACTCAGGGTGTTAAAATCCTCGCCTAGAAAAATTTGAGTTTTGAGTCCTAGTTCACTGCCGATAGAGCCCAAGTGCATCGATTTTAATCCGACAATCCGCCCTCCTATCACCACAGCATTCTGTGCCAAGATGTGATCTAGGCATGAAATGCGCGCATTCAACGCCTCTTTGTAAATTTCAATGGGCCCCACAACTTCAATGTTGGTTTCATTGATAAACTTCATGGAGGCTTTGCCGCCAACGCGAATGTGACTTTTGCCCTGCCCCAAAACACCCAAGGCGAGTTTTAAGTCTTTTTCAACTTGGAGTGCAGCTCCAGAAACGGTTCCCAAAATTTCCAAGTTGCCTCCAGCCTGTATGGCGAAGTCTGGAAGCACATCTCCTTTCACTCTGACATTTGAAATAAAGTTGACATTGCCCACCCTGAAATCGACATTGCGTTCAACCACATAGGTGTCTTCAACATCGATTTTACCATTGCTTAAAGAGACATAGCCGGATTTAGCAGCATAGTATTTTTGTTGTCTTTCATCAAATAAAACACCCGAGCCACACATCACCATGTCTTTTGCAATTTGATGTGAGGACAATAGTGCGCCATAAATATCTGTTCCCGGAACTCCAGGCATGGGTGGGATATGATCTGCAATATGTTGCTCTGCTATCACATTTTCAAATAAGTTCAAATCCGTAAAATCAACGCTGCCATCATCCTTTTCGGTGTATTGCGGACGGTCGCTCATCGCTTTAACCAACAGTTTAGCTTCTGCCGGTTTAGCCGGAATGGGAGCAACTCCTTCTAGAAAAACGCTCTGCAACATCGGTTCTTGCATGAAATTGGTTTCTTCAACTTTGGCAAGCAATTCTTGATCGATCATGGTGTTGATCAGACCCAAAGCGGTTGCCGCCCCTTCTATTTTTGTTTTGACTCGAAACAATTCAGTTTGAAAAGCAATGAGTGTTAGATAAGCTTTTAATTTGGCTGAATCAACACTGATCGATATAAAATGTGAGGGAAAGCACTCCATGTACACAATGTGGTGGTTTGCTTTTACCGCACTGATAAAATGTCTAAAATTTTTAAGCGCGGTAGCATTTTTCAACTGACCTTGCAACATACTTTCACTTTCTTTTGAAAGCCCGCGAGTTCTCAACCAATTCGCGATTTGGTCTTTGTTCATGACTGAGTCACCTCAGTGTATTCGATCCCGACCTGCATTTGCTGATCAACCTGATTCATGCGCGCGACGTTGCCTTTGCCTTTCATGATCAAAGCTCTCGTATCAGCGTTGAACATGGAGAATTTCAGTTTCGCGTTCAAGGCGATTTCGAGGTTCGTCTGAACGGCGATGCAAACCCCGCCTGCTGAAACATCTAAAACACGAGCCTGATAAACTTTTTCTTCGGTATTCAGATCATTCAAAATCACGAAACGCAACACTAAATCGCCATTGTAGCGTGGATGTTTGCGGGTCTCTTCTTCTTCCAATTTAGTATGAAGAGCAAGATGAGCTTGAATATTATCAATCGCACGATTCACTCGGCGTAGCTGCGAAGGAGCGTCCTCGAGTTTCAATCTACCTCTTTCATTTAAAAGAATTCATTCTGATAACCCAAATGGAAGATCAACGATAACTTTCATGATCTCTACAGTTTTTTTTATAATCTTTTTTAGCCACAATTATTCTGAAGTCGTTCCAAAATAATTTAACCTTATTCTGATCAACTTGACACTTAAAGAAGTCCACAAGGCTTGTTCTCATGAGATTCTTCACTACCGTCAGCCTGCTCTCTGCCATTGTCGGTCTAAGTTTATTTTCTTTAGTCTTTATTTATTCTTGCACCATTGCTTCACGACCTGAACTAGTGGATTCATGGGTTCACGTTTCGCCCGAACTTAAAAAACAGATGGTATTTTATTTATTGGGGTTCATTTTTCTGATTGCCATTTCTCGTATCCCCTACCAGCATTGGATCTATCCCGCCATTTTTCTCTACGTTGGCAATCTCATCATCCTCCTTTCATTGACGCAGATGGGCACTGTTCGCGGCGGGGCTCGGTCTTGGATCAATTTGGGATTCACCATGTATCAGCCTTCTGAAACCATGAAGACGTGTTGGCTGCTTTATCTTGCTTCCTACCTCAGGTACCGCAGAAGTTACCGCACCTTCAGTGGGTTATTGCCGCCCTTTATCATCACTGGGATTCCCATGGCTTTAGTGCTCATCCAACCTGACTTGGGCACAGCTTCCATCTACATCCCAACCCTGTTTATCATTTTATACTTGGTTGGAGCGAAATTGCGACACTTGGGTTTTATTGTTTTAACCTTGGTATTGCTCTGCATTCCACTTTGGACCTTATTTTTGCAAGATTACCAGAAGGCTCGCATCTACGCTTTGATGGATCCAGACAAATACGCCTTATCGACAGCTTATCAAATGCGACATTCTCTATTGGCCATTGGTGAAGGGCATTGGACTGGCAAAGGCATCGGCATGGGGAGGGTCAATCAACTCAATTTATTGCCTGAAGCACACACCGATTTTATCTTCTCCATCATAGCGGAAGAGCTTGGTTTGATTGGTGCATTGGGACTGCTGGCTTGTTATTTAACCCTTCTTTTTACCTGCTATAGATTAGCAGAGCGAACTCGGGAGCCTTTTGGGCGAACGATTGTGATAGGCGTAGGAACCTTGCTCACGGTGCAAGCGCTCATCAACATCTGTGTCGCCATCGGCATTTTGCCCACCACTGGGATCACGCTTCCCTTTGTCAGTTCGGGTGGGTCGTCCTTTATATCGAGTTGTATCATGATTGGGCTGGTGCTTTCTGTGGCACGCCACCACGTTCCCGTTCTCTCCAAGGATGACTTTCGTTAAGCGTTATCCTCTGGGTTTACCCCTTGCTTGAACTGCATTGCCATCACCGGCACTAAATTCAAGTTTAAAACAGATTTTCGGTCAAAAAATTGATAACCTTCAAGTTTAAAATTCACCTTCACTTTCACATTAAAAGCACACCACATCACTTTGTAACGTGTGAAATCACGCCGTTGCTTTGACACCAGTTTGAGATTTAACTGCGGTAACGCTTGCTGCAAAAGCTCAAAACTGAGTTGTTCTGTGCTCGCTTCGACTTGAGGTGGCTCCCATTGACGGGGGAATCTGCCTTTATCAGGTCTTTGTCGCAACAGCCAGTGTCCATTCTTCTCAACCCAAGCATAACTCACAAATAACGCTTCAGATTTTCTACGCTCTTTTTTTGTGGGGTATTGCAGCGCCTCTTGTGGATCTGACATGGCACAGCTTTTTTGTAAGGGGCAATTTTCGCAATCGGGTTTACGCGGTGAACAATGCGAAGCGCCCAACTCCATTAAAGCTTGAGCTAAATCTCGGCGTTTTTGAATTCGATTCATCACCGGCATGAGTTGATTTTCAAAAAATTCATCTTGAGACTTGCTGGGGCTCATCTCCGAGTTTTTGTAGTATCTAGATAACACTCTCCTCACATTGCCATCAATTGGCAAGGCCACCTTGTTGAAGGCAATCGCTGCCACAGCAGCACTTGTATAAGGTCCCAAACCTGGGTAAGACATCAAGGTTTCAGCATCATCAGGGAGTTCCTCGATATTATTTGATACTAAATGCTGCGCTAAACTCAACAGTCGACGTGCTCTTTGATAGTACCCCAACCCCGCCCACATGTTTAGAATGTCATGTTCACTTGCAGCAGCTAATGAGGTCCAGTTGGGCCAACGTTTTACCCATCGATTGTAATAGGGCAAAGCTGTGACCACTTGAGTCTGTTGCAACATGAACTCGGAAAGCACGACTTCATAGGGGCGGTAATGCTCACGCCAAGGCAAAGGTCTGGCGTGTTTTGAAAACCAAGTCAAGAGCGACTTTGCATCAAAACCGGCCATTGAACGATTCAAGGGTCTAAAACAGTTTCCACTTTTTGCCACTGAACAGGTCTTGCACCTTCTCAAGTGCCGGTGGTAAAGAAAACACAATCACCGACTGCCCCGCTTCAATCACGGTACCGGGATTGGGCACAAACACCAAGCCATCAGGTTGCTTGATTGCCGCTATCACAGCATCTTTTGGAATCAAGTCCTTTTCCATCAGTTTAGCGGGAGTTTTTCCCAATACAGGTGAAGTGTCTTCAATCAGATACTCTAAAACCTCAGCCTCGCCCTCCATCAACTTAGCCGCCGACAGCACCTTGCCGCGACGCAAAAACTGTAGCACCTTGCCAATCGTAATCAATCTAGGGTTGATCAAAATGTCAATATCAGAACGGTCCAAGATTTCCAAATAGGCGGGTTTTTCAGTCAAAACAACGGTTCTTTTTGCACCGTACTGTTTTGCCATCATCGCGGCCATAAAGTTGTCCTCATCTTTAATGGAAAGGCATACAAAGACATCGACCGTTTCAATCATGATCTCCTGCAACGTGCCTTTTTCTAGGGCACTGCCTTGGACAACCAAAGTCTTCTTGAGCACCTTTGAGAGCTCGTAGCATTTTTGAGGATCACTTTCAAGCAAGATGACTTGGCTGTATTTTTTCTCCAAAACTTTTGCCAATGAAATAGAAGCTGTTGAAGCGCCAAAAATCACGACTTTGCGCGTTTCTTTCCATTTTGGCGCCAACAAGGGCAAAAACATGTTCAAGGTCGCACTTGAAAACATGGCTAAAATGCGATCGCCAACCTTGAGCTGATCGTCATCTCGAGGAATCATGGTGCGCCTTTTGCGCGTGATGGCCAAAATAGAAAAAGAGTCGTAAGCGAGTATGTCGCGAAGTTCTTTGATACTTTGACCTGACAGCTTGCTATCGGGATGGATTTCAAAACCGCGAATTTGCATTTCGCCATCACCGATGTAGGCCACGTCAGTGCTGCCGGGCACTTCGATCAAACGTTGAATCATCTCCACCACAATGTTGGTGGGATTGATAAATTCAATGCCATAAGCCGCCTTGCTCAATCTTGAGTCCTTGAGCGCAAATTCCGCATTGCGAACACGCGCCACCGTTTTGGTCACGCCATACGTCGTTGCCAACAAACAACCGATGATGTTCACTTCATCCGTGCTTGTCACCGCAATCACCAGATCCATGTCCTGAACTCCGACACGCTCAAGCGCTTCTTGAGAGGACGCCGAACCACACAATGCAAAAATATCCAAGTTGTCGTTCATGTCTTTGATCAACTTGGGGTCGCGTTCAATCACATAGATGTCGTGCTTTTCGCGACTGAGCTGTTCTGCTAAAGTATAGCCAACAATACCAGCGCCTAAGATGAGTATGCGCATGAGCGACTAGCTCTCGATAGTGCCCAGTACGGTATTGACGGCCACTTCATCACCTTCTTTGGCTAGAAAGGTGATTTTACCTGAAGCAGGCGCAGGCACCGTGAAGGTGGCCTTGTCCGTCAATAATTCCATGATCTCTTGATCTTCTTGCACAACCTCGGATTCATTCACCAACCATTTGATCAGCTGTGCTTTTTCATCGCCATCTTCGGCAAATTCGGGGAAAACTATCTCTGTTTTCAAGTCACCACTCCCAATGTTTCTCTGAGTTTGTCCACTTCCTTTTTGGTCAGCAAACGCCCCTTGCCTTTTTTGATGGTATCGTCACGTAAACATGAGATGCCAATCTGGTGGATGCGTTGCAAGGGGTGGCCTACATTTTTAAATAGTTTTTCCAACAATTGATCGCGATGATCTTTCACCGAGACTTCATAATAAACCTGTTCACCGACTTTTTCGATAAACTTAAAACTCTCCAAAACAACCTGACGGTCTTCGACGCGCATGCCTTTTAGCAACCGCACTTGCGACTTCTCTTCAATTTCATTCTTAACGCGAATTCTAAACACGCGCAACATCTCACGGTAGCAATTGCCAAAGGCTTGAATCAGATCACCATCGTTGCTGAGCAAGATCAATCCCGAGGCGTCTTTCTCCAATCCGGCAACGACTTTTAATCTTTCCAATTCGGGAAAGGTATCAAAAATAGTGCCGCCTTCACGTCGCCCATCGTTATTGCACAAAAAACCACGTGGCTTGTGAAACAGCGCGGTGATGATTTCAGGTGGTTCCAAGACTTCGCCTTTGATCGTAACTCGATCCACACCCGCTACGACTTTCTGTCCCAACTCCGCTTTTTTGCCGTTGACATAAACACGACCGCTTTCAATCCAAGCTTCGGCCTCTCTTCTAGAGCCTTTTCCTGAAGATGCAATATATTTTTGTAAGCGTACGGGTTCGTTGGACAAGGTCTTGATGGCAGGCGCCTAGTGAAAGAATTTCACACACATGGATGATCCAACTATCATATTCAACCCTGAGCTCTTGCTACCCCCTGAAGGCGGCCATCGCGAAGAGATTTTTATGCGCGAAGCACTTCTTCTCGCCATTGAAGCATGGCACGAGGACGAGGTTCCTGTTGGGGCGGTGGTGGTTTTAGGCGATGAAATCATTGGAAGGGGCAAGAACAATAAAGAGAGAACGCAAAACCCGATCGGCCACGCCGAAATAGAAGCTATTCAAAACGCCGCCAAGCACTTGGGCAGTTGGCGACTGGAAAAAGCCGAGCTTTTTGTGACGTTGGAACCCTGTTTGATGTGCGCTGGAGCCATCATCCACGCTCGGATTTCAAGTCTTTTTTGGGGTGCGCACGACCCTAAAACCGGAGCCTGTGAAAGTTTGTATAACACGTTGAGTGACAGTCGCTTAAATCATCAAGTGGCCATGCACTCGGGCATCCATCTGGCCGCCTGTTCTGAGCTTTTAAGTGCTTTTTTTCGCAACAAAAGACGGTCGAAAAAATAATTAAGCACTTGTGTTGAGTTTGCCTTGTGATTCACGCCTTTAACATCTTGCGCTCTTATAAATTCATAAAAGAAATAAATGTCCACAAACGACTACCACATCAAAGATATTGCCCTAGCTGAGTGGGGCAGAAAAGAACTCGATATCGCTGAAAAAGAAATGCCCGGCTTGATGTCCGTTCGCAACAAATACATGGCGGAGCAACCTTTAAAGGGCGTTCGCATCACAGGTTCATTGCACATGACCATTCAAACGGCAGTGCTGATCGAAACACTGGTCGCATTAGGTGCCGATGTTCGTTGGGCTTCTTGCAATATTTTTTCAACTCAAGATCACGCTGCTGCGGCAATCGCTGCCGCGGGCATACCTGTCTATGCTTGGAAAGGTGAGACTTTAGAAGAGTACTGGGATTGCACCTTGGCAGCACTCACATGGCCGAGTGGAAAAGGTCCGCAGCTCATCGTCGATGATGGTGGTGATGCAACCTTGCTCATCCACAAAGGTTACGAGTTGGAAAATGGTTCAAATTGGGTGAATACTGAAAGCTCAAATCACGAGGAATCGGTCATCAAAAGTCTTCTCAAACGTGTCCATACTGAAGATCCTCAAAGATGGCATCGTGTCATGGAAGATTGGAAGGGCGTTAGTGAAGAGACGACTACGGGCGTTCACCGCCTTTACCAAATGATGGAAAAAAATGAATTGCTTGTCCCCGCGATCAACGTGAATGACTCTGTGACCAAATCGAAATTCGATAACCTTTATGGCTGTCGCGAATCATTATCTGATGGCATCAAACGCGCCACCGATGTGATGATTGCTGGAAAAGTTGCCGTTGTCGTCGGCTATGGCGATGTGGGCAAAGGCTGTGCGCAATCTCTACGTGGCTTTGGCGCTCGCGTGGTTATCACTGAGATTGACCCGATTTGCGCTTTGCAAGCTGCGACGGAAGGTTATGAAGTGACTATGGTTGAAGATACACTCGGCAGAGGTGACATTTATGTGACCACTACGGGAAACCTTGGCGTGATCACTGCCGAGCACATGGCAAAGATGAAGGATCAAGCCATCGTTTGCAATATTGGACATTTCGACAACGAAATCGAAGTGGGTCGCTTGGAAAAATGGCCCGGAATCACGAAGATGAACATCAAGCCTCAGGTCGATAAATACACTTATAGCGATGGTCACAGCATTTTCCTTTTAGCCGAAGGGCGTTTGGTGAACCTTGGTTGTGCTACGGGTCACCCATCTTTTGTCATGTCGAACTCTTTTACCAATCAAACTCTTGCTCAAATTGACCTTTGGAGAAACAAAGACATTTACAAAGTTGGAGTCTATCGTCTTTCCAAAGAGCTTGACGAGGAAGTTGCACGCTTGCATTTAGAAAAAATTGGCGTCAAATTGACCACTTTAACTCAGAAACAAGCCGATTATTTAGGTGTTCCGGTCAACGGACCTTACAAACCAGAACACTATCGTTACTAATCTTGCGTTTGCTCAACCGTGCAGGTTGAGACCGGATCCACCAAGCCCCGAGTTCTCTTGGGGCTTTTTTTTTGAGGTCGGCACAGCTCTTGTCGCCAATTGTTCACGCAATAAAGCCAATTTAAATTTCTTTGTAACTACTCAGGCCGCTTTTTTGGCTGAGACTGAGTCCGAGAGGGGGATAGTGGGCAGCCAAGGCTTCCCACTCAGAGCTGAAGAGATCGCCTCGCAAGGTTCAATTCCATTCTTTCC
>Ga0172372_10006684_pt1 | contig 15690 bp, 14 predicted proteins | sample LakKiv5m_2_FD_114544 | JGI IMG/M metagenome (GOLD analysis project Ga0172372, IMG submission 114544) | Freshwater microbial communities from Kabuno Bay, South-Kivu, Congo - kab_092012_9.5m | ecosystem: Environmental > Aquatic > Freshwater > Lake | place: Democratic Republic of the Congo...
AGGAGCGGGTCCGCGAGGCCCGCAAGGGGCAGCGGGAGAAGGTGCGGGTGCGGGGCCTCGAGGAAGCCCGCGCCCACGGGCTCGCGCTCGACTTCGCCGCCGAGCCGCCCAGCGCGCCGCGGCGCACCGGGGTCACCGTCCTCGACAACTACGACCTCGCCGAGCTCGTGCCGGTCATCGACTGGTCGCCGTTTTTCGCCACCTGGGAGCTGCGCGGCGGGTTCCCCCGCATCTTCGAGGACCCCGTGGTGGGCGCCGAGTCCAAGCGGGTCTACGACGACGCGCGCCGACTCCTGGACGACATCGTCGAGCACAACCGCCTCCACGCCCGCGCGGTGTTCGGAATCTGGCCCTGCCGGCGCGTGGGGGATGACGTGCACCTCGACGACGGCACCGTGTTCCACACCCTCCGCCAGCAGAACGAGAAGCCGCCCGGCATCCCCAACCTCGCGCTGGCCGACTACCTCTCGCCCGAGCGCGACTGGATCGGGGGCTTCTGCGTGAGCATCCACGGCGCCGACGAGCTCGCCGCCGGCTTCAAGGCCCAGCACGACGACTACCACGCCATCCAGGTCAAGGCGCTCGCCGACCGGCTCGCCGAGGCCTTCGCCGAGCACCTCCACCAGCGGGTCCGCCGGGAGTTCTGGGGCTACGCCCCGGACGAGCGGCTCGACACCGACGCCCTCGTCCACGAGCGCTACCGGGGCATCCGCCCCGCGCCCGGCTACCCGGCCTGCCCCGATCACACCGAGAAGCAGACCCTCTTCCGCCTCCTCGACGCCACCCGGGCCATCGGGGTGGAGCTCACCGAGTCCTGCGCCATGTGGCCGGCCAGCGCGGTGAGCGGCTGGTACCTCGCGCACCCCAAGGCGGCGTACTTCGGCGTCGGCAAGGTGTACGCCGACCAGGTGGCCGACTACGCGGCCCGGAAGGGCTGGTCGGTCGAGGAGGCGCAGCGCTGGCTCGGGTCGGTGCTGGGGGACTAGCCTCGCCCCCACCTCACCTCGCGACGACCACCGAATCCCGCACCGAAGCCTCCGCCGGCTCGGCGGAGTTCCCCATCCCGACGAACGAAACGGTGAGCGAGGTCGGCGTCACCTCGCCGACGAGGTACCCATGGATGCCCTCGGCGTTCACGGCCTCGGCTGCGTCGCCCTCGTCCTTCGTCGGCGGGAGCTCCGGCCAGGCGAGGTACTCGAGCTGCTCCCCTTCCGGGTCGTCCGCCGCGAGCAACTCGGTCTCCAGGTGGCCGTAGCCCGCCGCGGGGGTGACCAGGTAGAGCACGCCGTCGTCGGCGTCGAGCCCGTACTCGCCGGAGGGCGCGGGGACGCCGTCGTACTGGAGGGGCAGGAAGCGCTGGTAGATGTGCTCGTGCCCGGTGAACACCGCGTCGACGACGCCGTCGAGGAGCTGGGTCAGCGGCCTCGTCTCTGCGGTGTCGTCCCCGAACCGGCGGCCCACGTCGTAGGGCGGCTTGTGAAAGGCGGCGAGGACCCAGTCGGCGGCGCGGTCCTCGCCGTCGATGAGGTCCAGGCTCTCGGACTCGAGCCAGGCGTACTGCTCCTCGCCCGGGTGACCTCGCTGGTCATCTCGGAGTTGATCGCGAACAGGCGGGTGCGGCCGTAGTCGACCCGGTAGTACTCCTCGTCGCCGTCCCCCTCGGGCAGGGCGAACCAGTACCGCCAGCTCGTGGTGTCGGCGCTGCTGTCGATCCCCGGCGTGTCGTGGTTTCCCAACGCGGGCACGATCGGGACGTGGGCGAAGAGCTCCCGCCCGCCGGCGAAGAAGAGCCACCAGAGGCCCGGGTAGTCGTCGGCCGCCAGGTCGCCCGGGACGAAGATGTAGCGGGCGTCCGGCTGGGCCATCGCCATCTCGTCGGCGATCTGAGGCCACCGCTCGCCGGAGACGCCCCTGTCCTGCACGTCGGACGCGACCAGGAACGTGTAGGTGTGCTCGTCTTCCGCCGCGGTCCGGAAGGTCGCGAGCCGCGAGGCGCGGCCGAGCGCGTCGCGCACCCGGTAGACGAAGCTCTCCCCCGAGGGCAGCCCCGAGAGCACGACGTGGTGGATGGTGTCCACGGTGGTGCCGACCACGTAGGCGAGGTGCTCCTCGTCCGGCCCGTAGGCGACCACGCCCAACCCGGGCTGGCCGCTGACCCAGTTGACGACGATCCCGTCGCTGGGTCGGGCCGCGTCGTTCCAGGTCAGGTAGGGGCCGACGGACGGGAAGTCGATGTCCCAGGTGTACTGGCGGCCGCCGGCATCGTCGACGCGCTCGCCGTCGTCGAAGACCATGTGGACGGCGCGTGCACCCTCGGTCGGCTGGATCTGCGCCGTCCAGACCTCGCCGTCGTGCGCCATCTCCGCCTCCATCACGGAGTAGGGCGGGTTGGTCTCGTAGTTGCGGAGGGTGGACCCGACGACCGCGTGACGCGGCGCCCAGCCGTCCACCCCCCACGTGACCCGCAGCGCCGCGGCGTCGGACAGGGGGCCTTGGTAGCGCACGGTGAGGCCGTCCTCCAGCCACGCGTCGGGAGCCAGGTAGGGGTCGAGCGCGTCGAGGTCGACCTCTTCGATGCGGGCGGCCGGGGCTCGAAATCTCGGAGGACGTGCGATCGCGGAGGAGGGCGACCTCGGCCCCCCCGCCCCCTACCCCCCCGCCCCCACGCACGCGCAACACGCCCCCGGGTCGGTGCTGCCCGGCGCGGCGCACCAGCCGTCCACGCCGTAGCCGCCGTCGCGACAGGCCTGGGTGCAGTCGGAGTCGGCCACGCAGCCCCCGCAGCCGGCGTCGGGGTCGGCGGGGGCGGGGACGCCCTCGGGGAGCGCCAGCCCGATGCGGTTGCGGCACCAGCAGGCGTCGGAGGCGCCCCCGAAGAGGAGCGCGTCGAAGCTGGACCCGTCTCGGCTGTACAGGAAGGGGGTGACCTGCCCGTAGGCGTCCCAGTCGCCCCCGGTCAGGCCGAAGATCTGCCCCTGATCGCACCAGGCCACCCCGTCCGCCGAGGTGAGCGCGAGGGTCCCGCTGTGCCCCTCGTGCAGAAGCACCCAGGTGTCGCCGACCCGATCGACGTCCACCGCGCCGGCGTTGAGCACGAGCGGGTTGTCGGCGTGGCGGGCGAAGGTGCGGCCGTCGGCCGAGGTGGCGAGGCCGGTGTGACGGTTCGAGCCGTCGTTGCCGTCGTAGTAGAGGCGAAGCTCCCCGTCGGCCACCACCGCCGAAGGGCGGCCCACCTTCCAGTCGTCCCAGGCGCCGTCGGGGCCGACGTCCAGCACCCGCCCTTGGGGGCTCCAGGTGAAGCCGTCGGTGGAGGTGGCGAGGTGGATCCGGTCGTCCTCGCCCGTCTGGGCCACGGTGTAGTAGAGCAGCCACTCGCCGCCGAAGCGGACCACGGAGGGGTCGTTGACGTGGTTGGCGGACCCGTTGGCCACGATGGGGGCGGGCCCGTCGCGGTCGGGCCAGTGGACCCAGGTGTGGCAGTCGGTGGACGTGGCCAGGAAGACCTGGTCGTGCCCGTTGGACCCCTGGCCGCCGTAGTACATCAGGCAGAGCGTGTCGGACACCCGCACGACGTCGGGCGCGTAGATGTTGTCGGACCCGTGGTCCGGGTCGCCGTCCACCGGGGTGAGCGCCGGGGCGGCCGGCGCGCTGAAGCGCGGGATCACGGAGGGGTCGCCGCAGGGGTCCGCGGGGCTCGTGGGGTCGGTGGGGACGGTGGAGTCGGTGGGGTCCGTCTGGGAGGTGTCGGTGGGGTCGGTCTGGCCCGTGTCGGTGGGGTCCGACGTGCCGGTGTCCACCGGTGGGGAGTCCACGGGCGGCGGAGCCCCGGAGTCCTCCGGCTTGTCCTGGCCGCACGCGCCGAGGAGCGTCAGGCCGAGCACCTGGAGGAGAGCGCGCATCGGGCGAGTCTACTCGCCCTTGCCGTGGCCGTGGTCGCCCGCGCCGTGGCTGTGTTCCCCCTTGCCGTGGGTGTGGGGGCCCTGCCCGTGATCGTGGGGCGCCGACGCGGCCTCCACCGCGTTGAAGCCCAGCGAGAAGCTCGTCTCCCCCACCTTCAGGTCCACCATGACGGAGCGGATCCCCGCGCCTTCGGCCTTCCCGGTCAGGAGCCCGGTGGCGGCGTCGAACACGAGCGGCACGGTGGTGCCCCCGTCCTGGAGGGAGCCGATGGTGGGCGTGGTGACCGGGACCCGGTTGGCGTCGCTGAGCCAGAGGCGGTGCTCGCCGTCCTTGGGCGCGTACTCGAGGTGGTAGTCCCCCCACATCCCGACCTGCCCGCCGTGGAGCGAGGTGTGGTCGTGCGCCGCGAGGCCGACGGTGGGCGTCTCGAAACTCACGCTCTCGGCCGCGCCCTGGGTCACGAGCGTGAGGACCGCCGTGGCGGGCTCGCCGTGCACCAGCTTGGCCGGGGCGTGCAGGTGGTCGCCCATGGGGGAGAGCGCCACGGTGACCACGCCCTTGGGCCCCTGCACCACCGCGCTCCCGCGGAGCCCGTCCACCGGCACCGGGGCATCGGCCGCGTCGTACACGTAGAACATGAGGCCGACGGGGGTGAAGACCGCCTCGACCTCGCGCTGTCCGAGGGCCTTGAGGATGCCCCCGTGTGGGCTTGCGTGGGCGTGGCCGGCGGCGGCCGGTTCGGCGGCGGGCGCGGGTGGGGCGGGGGCTTCGACCGGGGGAGCGGGCGCCGGTTCCGAGGCACAGCCGGCGAGGAGTACGGCGAGGAGGAGGGGGCGCATGATCGGCTCCGGGGCCGGCGGGGCGGGCGTCAGGGGGAGAGCTCGTCGGTGGAGGGGCGGGAGGCCAGGGCCGCGACCGCGTCGCGACCGTAACGGAGGAACACGGTGGGGGTGACCACCATGTCCAAGAGCGTGGACGACACCAGGCCCCCGAAGATGACCTGGGCCACGGGGATGAGGATCTCCTTGCCGGGGGTGCCGCCGGCGAAGGCCAGGGGGATGAGCGCGGTTCCGGCGCACAACGCGGTCATGGCCACGGGCACGAGCCGCTCGAGCGAGCCGCGGATCACCATCTCGGGACCGAAGACCTCGCCCTCGTGCCGGACCAGGTGGAGGTAGTGCGAGATCATCAGGATGGTGTTGCGGGAGGCGATGCCGCAGAGCGTGATGAAGCCGACGAGCGTGGCGACCGAGAGCGGCTGGCCGGACGCCCAGATCGCCGCCACGGAGCCGATCAGCGCGAGCGGGATGTTGAGGAGCACCTGGAGGGTGAGGGCATGCGAGCCGAAGTGCGCGTACAGCGCCCCGTACATGCCCATCAAGGAGAGGAGCGAGAGCAGCGCGATGGTCCGACTCGCGGACTGCTGGCTCTCGAACTGCCCGCCGATGGTCCAGTAGTAGCCGGTGGGGAGGCCCAGATCCTTCAGGGCGGCCTGGATGTCGGCCACCACGCTGCCCACGTCCCGACCGGCCGTGTTGCCGGAGATGGCGATGCGCCGCTGGCCGTCTTCGTGCACCACCTGGTTGGGTCCGCTGCCGGCGGACACCTCGGCGAGCTGGCCCAGGGTCACCGCGCGCCCGTCCGCGACCACCACGGGCGCGATGCCGATCCGGTCGATGTCCTCGCGCCACTCGGGCGCGTACCGGACCACGAGGTCGAGGCTGCGCACGCCGTCGAGCACCTGGCCCACCCGCACGCCGCCCAGGGCGGTCTCGAGGTCCCGGGCGAGGTGGCCGGGGGCGATGCCGTAGCGAAGGGCGGCCTCCCGGTCCACCTGCACCTGCACCTGCGGGGTGAGCACCTGCCGCTCCACCTGGAGGTCCACCAGCCCGGGGACGTCCGCCAGGCGCGCCTCCATGCGCGCGGCCTCGCTCCGGAGCGTGGCGAGGTCGGGCCCGAAGAGCTTGATGGCGATCTGAGCGCGGACCCCGGAGAGCACGTGGTCGAGTCGGTGGCTGATCGGCTGTCCGAGGTTCACCACCACCCCCGGGATCCGGCCCAGGCGGGCGCGGATGTCCGCCAGCACCTCCTCGCGCGGGCGTCCCTCCGCCTCGAAGTCCACGTCGATCTCGGTGTAGTGCACCCCCTCGGCGTGTTCGTCCTGCTCGGCGCGGCCGGTCCGTCGCCCGGTGCTGGCCACCTCGGGGACCTCGAGGAGCAGGCGCTCGGCGAGCGTGCCGATCGCGTCGGACTCCTGGAGGCTGGTGCCGGGGGTGGAGAGGAGGTTCACCGTCGCCGTCCCTTCGTTGAAGGGCGGGAGGAAGCTCGTCCCGAGGAAGGGGACGCTGGCGGCGGCGAGCAGCACGGCCGCCCCCGTCACCCCCATCACGGTCTGCGGCCGGGGGAGCGCCCAGGCGAGCAGCCGGCGGTCCAGGGCCTTCAGGCGGCGCACGAGCCAGCTCTCGCCGCGCTCCGCCGCCGTCCCCAGGTGCGGGAGCAGGTACGACGCGAGCACCGGGGTGACGGTGAGCGAAACCACCATCGAGGCCAGGATCGAGGTGATGTAGGCGATGCCGAGCGGGGCGAACAGCCGGCCCTCCACGCCGGACAGCGCGAACAGCGGGAGGAACACCAGGATCACGAGGATGGTGGAGAAGACGATGGAGCTTCGGACCTCCACGCTGGCGTCGAGGATCACCTTCAGCGCCGGGCGGGGCGCCGCCGCGGCCCGGTTCTCGCGGAGGCGCCGAAAGACGTTCTCGACGTCCACGATCGCGTCGTCCACGAGCTCGCCGATGGCCACCGCGAGGCCGCCCAGGGTCATGGTGTTGATGCTCAGGCCGAACGCGTGCAGCGCGAGGGCCGCCACCACCATGGAGAGCGGGATCGCGGTGAGCGTGATCGCCGTGGTCCGCACGTTGAGGAGGAACAGGACCAGGATGAGGGTGACCAGGATCGCCCCGTCCCGCAGGGCCTCCTCGACGTTCGCGACCGCCGCCTCGATGAAGTCCGCCTGACGGAAGAGCGGCACCACGTCCACGCCGGCGGGCAGGCCGGCCCGCAGGTCGCCGAGGGCGCGCTCCACTTCGCGGGTGAGCGCGATCGTGTCGGTCCCCGGCTGCTTCTGGACCGAGAGGATCACGGCGGGCTGCCCGTTCACCCCTGCGTCCCCCCGCATCGGCCCCACCCCCCGGCGCACGTCCGCGACGTCCCCCAAGGTCACCGGCGCCCCGTCGACCCACTTGACCACGGTCCGGGCGATGTCGGCCGGATCCGCCGTGCGGGCGAGGTTGCGGACCACCCACTCCTGGCTCTGTTGCTCCAGGAACCCCCCGGTGGTGCTCCCCTGGGCCTCGGCGGCGGCGTCGCGGACCTCGCCGAGGGTCAGCCCCCGCTGGGCGAGGCGGTCGGGGTGCACCTCGACGTGGACCTGCTCGACGCCCCCGCCGATGCCGATCACCTGCGAGATGCCGGGGATGGCGAGCAGGCGCGGCCGTATCGTCCGCTCGGCGAGCGAGCGGAGCTCGGGGCCCGGGACCTGGTCCTCGGGCGAGACGAGCCCGATGAGGAGGATCTCGCCCATGATGGAGCTGACCGGCCCCATGGTGGGGACGACCCCCTCGGGGAGCTGACCCTCCAGCTGGGTGGTGCGTTCGGCCACCTGCTGGCGCGCCCGGAAGATCTCCACGTCCCAGCCGAACTCGACCCACACCACCGAGAGCCCGACGGCCGACTGCGAGCGGACGCGCTCCACCCCGGGGGCGCCGCTCATCGCGGTCTCGAGCGGCCGGGTCACGAGCAGCTCCACCTCTTCGGGGGAGAGGCCACCGGCCTCGGTGAGCAGCGTGACGGTCGGCCGGTTCAGGTCCGGGAACACGTCCACCGGGAGCCGGGCGGCGGTCCAGCCACCCCAGGCGAGCACCGCGGCCGCGATCGCGAGCACGAACGGGCGGTTCTGGAGGGACGCTCGGATGAGCGCGTTGAACATCGCTCAGCGCCCAGCCTGTCGGCGCAGCGAGGCGGTCCCGTCCAGCACCACCCGCTCACCCGGCGAGAGCCCGCCCAGGATCTCGAGGCTGGCGCCGGAGCGCCCCCCGATCCGGAGCTCCCGGGCTTCGAAGGTCTCCGGACCGGTCTTCACGAAGGCGAGGCGGGTGCCGTTGCTGTCCACCAGCGCCGCGGCGGGGAGGACCAGCGCGTCCCGGGCCGATCCGCGACCCAGCCAGGCGGTGGCGCCCATCCCCGGGCGCAGCCCCAGGTCGCCCGCCTCGACCGCGAGGGTGACGGTGACCATGCCGGTGGCGGGGTCCGCCTCCTGTCCGGGGTCGAGGACCACCGCCGCGAGCTCGCGACCGGGCGCCGCGGAGGGGAGGACCTTCGCCGGAGCGCCGGCCACCAGGCCGAGCGCGTAGCGCTCGGGCACCCCCGCTTCGAGCCAGAGGCCTTCGGCGTCCACCACCCGGAACAGGGTGGTCCCGGCCTCCACCTGGTCCCCCGGGCGAGCGCCCACCCGCCCGAGGCGGCCGTCCACGGGGGCACGGATGGGCACCGTCACGCCGCCCGCCAGGGCCGCCAGCGCGGACTCGGCTTCCCGCAGGGCCACCCGGGCCACCTGGACCGCTCCGAGGCGGGCCACGCGGTCTCGCGCCGACACGGACTCCCCGAGGGTGTCCAGCGCGGCGGCGTCCCGCTCGGCCAGGGCGAGCGCGGCCGTGGCCTCGGCGACGCGGGTGGCGGCGTCCCCGCGCTCCTGGGCCAGGGCGGCGCGGTCCGCCGTCCCGGGGAGCTCGCGGAGCAGGGCCAGGGTGTCGCCCGCCCGGACCCGTTGACCGGGGTTGGGGAACCCGCCCGGGGGCGCGAGCACCACGCCGTCCACCGGCGCGCCGAGCGTGGCCGCCTCGCCGGGGCGCGACACGAACCGGCCGACCGCCGGAGCATGGTCCCGGAAGCTGTCCCGGTGGAGCACGACGGTGCGCAGGCCGACCAGGAACTGGCTGTCCAGGGGCATCGTCAGGGTGCTCCCGGAGGGGGCCGCTGGCGCCCGGGAGGCCTCACCGTGGTCCTCGCCCCCGTGCGCCGCGACCTCTCGGCTGCTGAACCCCAGGCCGAGCATGCCCAGGACCGCTGCGGTGGTGGCGCCGCGGCCTCGTCCCAGCCCCCAGCCGAGCGCCACGCCGGCCAGGAGCAGCGCTCCCGCGAGGAGCCAGGCCCGCAGGCCCTTCGACCCGACGCCCGCGTCGTGCGCCGCGGCCTCGGGCGGGCTCAGGTCCAGGCCCGAGATGGAGATCAGCTCCACACGGTCTTCGGCCTCGGCGCCCTCGGCGGCGGGGCGGGGGGAGGTCACCACCAGGGCGCCTGCGTAGGTGCCCCAGCTCGGGAAGGCCAGGGCCCCGTGGTAGACGCCCGGCGCCCCGGCGTCGCCGAGCTGGCCCTCCACCGTGGCCGGCCCGGAGAGCGTGACGGCCGCGGCGGCCCCGTCGATGGGGGCGCTGGTGGCCCAGTCCGCCAACAGCAGCGTGGCCTCGGCCGCCGGGCCGCCGATCTTCCGGGGAACACGCAGCACGGCCTCCAGCGACCGCGACGCGCCCACCGCGGCCGCGCTGTCCGCGGCGGGAGCGGCGCGCGAGAGGGTGGGTTCGGCGTGGTCCTCGCCGCCGTGGGCGAAGGCCGGGGCGGCGACGAGCAGGAACAGGGTCAACCTTCCTCCACGGGGAGCCGCCCGGCCAGCTCCCAGAGCGCGAGACGGGCGCGCTCGACGCGCCAGCGCGCGTCGATGGCCCCGCCCAGGGCGGACAGCGCGAGGTCCCGCTCGGCGACGTAGGCGGCCAGGGCGAGCTCGCCGGCTTCGTAGCGCCGGGTCGCCGCTTCGAGCGCCCCCTCCAGGCCGGGGATGGCCCAGGCGGCCGCGACCCGCTCGGCGACGGCCAGCTCGGCGCGCGCGTCGGCCAGGGCGACGCCGGCCTCGAGGCTCTCCTGGTCGGCCCGCGCCGCGGCGAGGTCCGCCTCGGCCCCGGCCTGCTCCACGTGCCGCGCGCCGGGGGCGAAGAGCGGCAGCTCGATGCCCGCGCCGACGATGGGGCCGGGGTGGCCCTCGAAGGACCAGCCGCCCACGACGCGCAGATCGGGCACCCGCGCCAGGCGCTCGGCCGTGAGCCCGGCCAGGGCCGCGCGCGCCTCGAGCCCGGCGGCGAGCACGGCCGGGACGGCGTCCGGCTCCACGGTCGGGGGGTCCGGGACCCGGGGCCAGTCGCCCACCGTGGCCGTGTCCGCGCCGACCAGGACGGCGAGGCGGCGGGTGGTGGTGTCCGCCTCCCGCCGAAGGGTGAGCGCGAGGTCCAGCGCGCGGGCGGCGTCGGCCTGGATGAGCGCCGCGTCCACCACCGAGAGCTCGCCGGCGCTCACCCGCCGCTCTGCGGCGTCCCTTACGCGCAGCGCCAGCGCTTCGGCGGTCCCGGCGAGTTCGGCGCGCTCCCGGGCCCGCACCGCGTCCAGGTAGCCCGCCCCGGCGGCGGCCCCGACGGCGGCCCGCCCCGCCTCCGCCCGCAAGGCCGCGCCCTCTACGGCGCTCCGTGCCGCGGACGCGCGCACGAACACCTGCCCGGCCAGCTCCACCGGCACCCCGATGGTCACGGTGGTCTCGCCCGGGATGCGCTCGAGCTCGAGCTCGGGGTTCCCGGTCCAGGCCGCCTCGCTGCGGGCCTCCGCCACCGCCCGGTCGGCCTCGGCCTCGACGATGCGGGCGGCGGCACCCTGCGCCACGGCCGCGCGCACCGCCTCCCCGAAGTCGAGCGCGAGGGCCGGGGCGATGGTGAGGACGAGGACGATCATGCCGGTCGGAAGGTCGCAGCGATCGCGAGGGGGTGCCGTCCACTAATCCCGGCGTCCCGCTCCGCCTAATGGGGGGCCTCAGCGCGGCGCCGCCCAGCGCTCCCAGGCGCGGTGGGCCGCCATCCCCGCGAACATCGCGCCGAGCACGATGAGGACGTCGGCGGTGCCCGTCGCCGCCGAGGTGACCGCCGGGCCGGGACAGTACCCCGACAGGCCCCAGCCGGCGCCGAACAGGGCCGCCCCTGCCAGGAGCCGGACGTCGACGTCGCGGCGGGTGGGGATGCCGAAGCGACCGCCCAGAGCCGGGGCGCCCAGCCGCGGAACGAGGCGGTAGGCGAGGGCGTGCACCCCGATGGCGCCGAGCATGACCAGCGCGAGGGAGGGGTCCCAGTCGCCGGTCAGGTCAAGAAACGCCACGACTTTGTCCGGCCGGGTCATCCCCGACACCATGAGGCCGACGCCGAAGAGGAGGCCGGAGAGCCCGGCGACGAGGGTGGGGGTCACGACCCGCTCCGGACCATCATGCCGACCACGGACGCGACGAGGGCCCCGGTCGCCATGAAGGTGGCGACGCTCGCCAGCGAGCGCGGCGAGGCGCGGGACAGGCCGCAGACCCCGTGACCGCTGGTGCAGCCGTTCCCGAGGCGCGATCCGAACCCGACCAGCAGGCCCCCGAGCGCCAGGAGCGCCGGGGAGCGCTCCAGGTGGCTGGCGAAGGCAGCCGGGTAGACGAGGACCCCGCCGAGACCGGCGAGCACGAGGCCTGCCACGAAGGCGGCGCGCCACGCGTTCTCTCCCTCCTTGGGGTCGAGCAGGCCGCCGAGGATGCCGCTGATGCCGGCGACGCGGCCGGAGGCGAGCAGGAGGATCGACGCGGCGAGCCCGATGAGGGCGCCTCCGGCGAGCGTGATCAACGAGTCAGCGAGCACTACGCACCTCTGCGGTGGAGACCGGCTCGGGAGCCGGCATCAGCTCCTTACCCAGGACGAACAGGGCCATCACGAGGACGAACCCGGCGAACCCGCGCCGGAGCGCGTCCGGGGAGACCAGGCTCCCCAACCGTCCGCCCACGAGCGAGCCGACCACGGCCGAGGCGGCGACGACCCCCACCAGGTACGGGTCGATCTGCACGTGGCCCGCGTGGCCGGCGTACCCGGCGAAGGACTTCAGGGCGATCACCAGCAGCGAGGTCCCGACCGCCCGGCGCATGGGCAGGCCACCCAACAGGGTGAGCGCCGGCACGACCAGGAAGCCTCCGCCGGCCCCCACCAGGCCGGTGACGGCGCCGACGACCAGGCCGTCGAGCACGATCATCCAACCCGCCGGCCGGGTGACGGGGGCGGCGGCGGAGCGACCGCGGAACATCGCCACGGAGGTCGCCAGCATCATCGCCGCGAACAGGACCAGGAGGACGGTGGCGGAGAGGAACCCCGCCACCACCCCACCGGCGTAGGCCCCCAGCATGCCCGCGGCGCCGAACACGAGGCCGACCCGCCAGTCCACGTTCCCGTCGCGGGCGTGCTGTCCGAGCGCCGCCAGGGAGGTGACGCCCACCACCAGCAGCGAGGAGGCGATGGCCGTCTTCGGCTCGACGCCCAGGGCGTAGACGAGGATGGGAGTGGTGAGGATCGACCCGCCGCCCCCGAGGAGGCCGAGCGAGACCCCGATGAGCAGGGAGAGCGCGATCGCGAGGGGGAGCATGATCAGCGCGCCCCCGAAGCGAGCTCGCCGTCGACGCGACCGCAGGCCCGGTTGGCGGGGAGGGCCTGGTCGATGAACCGGGGGTAGGCGAGCTTCAGGTTGCGCATGACCTCGATGAAGTCCGCACGCGAGCGGCCTTCGCCCAGGCGCGCGTTCGTGGCCTTCTCCCGCGCGATCGTGGAGACCGTGTTCCCATGGTAGTCGTGTCCAGGGTACACGAGGGTGTCCGGCGGCAGGGTGAAGAGTCGGCCGGTGACGCTGTCGTAGAGGCGGCCCGCGTCTCCCTCCTGGAAGTCGGTGCGCCCGCAGCCACCGATGAGGAGCGCGTCCCCGGTCAGCACGCGGTCCTCGACCAGGTAGCTCACGTCGCCCATGGTGTGGCCCGGCGTGTAGAGCACCTGGAGGGCGAGCCGCCCGACCTCCACCACGTCCCCGTCCACCACCCGTCGGTCCGCGCAGTCGGCGCCGGCCGCGGCGTGCACCACGCTGCGGCTGCCGAGGCGGTCGTGCAGCGCGGCGGCGGCGGTGAGGTGATCGGCATGGACGTGCGTCTCGAGCGTCCACCGGAGCGTGAGGCCGAGCTCGGCCAGGAGCGCCAGGTAGACCTCCACCTCCTCCAGGACCGGGTCCACGAGCGCCGCCTCCTTGGTGGAGGGGCACGCCACCAGGTAGGTGTAGGTGCTGGTCCGGGGCTCGAACAACTGGCGGAAGATCATTCGTTCCTCTCGATCCGGGCGGAGGCGCCGCGGTCACGGGCGGAGGATTCGCAAGACCCGTGCCAGCGCCACCCTCCCGGGAGCAGGCCGATGATGTGAGGTTCATCACCTTTGTTTGTTTCAAATGTTTCGTTTAGAGTGAAACAGAGGCGAAACATGAAACAGCTCGGAGCCTGGCTGGCGGACGTCGGAGCGGAGGCGGCCTTCCGCGCCCTCGTGGAGGCTCTCCCCGAGGCGGGGGTGTTCGTGGTGGACGGGCAGCGCGACGTCCTCCTCTGGAGCGCCGGGGCCGAGCGCCTGGTTGGCTTCCGGCGTGACGAGGTGGTCGGTCGGCACTGTCTGGCGGCGGTGCGTTGCGTCGCCTGTCTGGGGGCCTGTGGCGTGGCCGAGCGCGGGCGGGTCAGCGACGTTCCGCTCACCCTCCAACGTGCCGACGGCGGTTCGGTGAGGGTGCGCAAGTGGGGCTCCGCCTTCTTCGACGCCGATGGCCGCTTCGCCGGGGGCGTGGAGGTGCTGCTCCCCGCGTCGGAGGAGTTGGCGCCCGTCCCGGAGCCGGCCGAGGTGGTGGACTTTCACGGCATCCTCACGCGGGATCCCGGGATGATCGAGGCGATCCGGGTGGTGCGGAACGTGGCGGAGACCGAGGCGACCGTGCTCGTGCGAGGGGAGAGCGGGACGGGCAAGGAGCTGGTGGCGCGCGCGATCCACGAGGAGAGCCGGCGGCGCGCGGGCCCCTTCGTCGCGGTCAACTGCGGGGCGCTGACCCCGTCGCTGCTCGAGAGCGAGCTCTTCGGGCACGTGCGCGGCGCCTTCACCGGGGCCCTGGCCGATCGTCCCGGCATCTTCGTCCAGGCGCACGGAGGCACCTTGTTCCTCGACGAGGTCGGCGAGATCCCGCTCGACCTGCAGGCGCGCCTCCTCCGCGTGTTGCAGGAACGGGTCGTCACGCCCGTCGGTGGAACACGCCCGGTGCGCGTGGACGTGCGGATCGTGGCCGCCACCCACCGGGCGCTCCGCGAGGAGGTGCGCGCCGGACGTTTCCGGGAGGACCTCCTCTACCGTCTGCGCGTGGTGCCCATCTTCCTTCCTCCCCTCCGGGATCGACCCGGCGACGTCGAGCTCCTGCTCGGTCGCCTGGTGGCGCGGCTGAACGAGCGAGGTTCCCGGCGGATCCTCTCCGTGGAGCCCCAGGCGCGGGAGGCCCTGCGGGCGTGGCGCTGGCCCGGAAACGTGCGGGAGCTCCAGAACGTGGTCGAGCACGCGTTCGCCGTCGGTCGCGGGGAGGTCTTGCGGCTGGCCGACCTGCCCCCCGAGCTCCGGGCCCCGGTCCCGGCCGTTCCTCGGCCCGCCCGCGATCCCGCGGCGGAGATGCGCGAGGCGCTGACCAAGGCCGGGGGGAACGTCGGCGAGGCCGCCGCGTCGCTCGGGATGAGCCGCACCACCTTCTGGCGTCGCCGGCGCCGCCTGGGGCTCTGAGCCCCCCCGGCACGCGACTTGCAAGTGACGGAGGCATGATTTCCCGTCTCCTCGTCCCGCTCGACTGGTCCGACTGCTCTTCCGATCTGGTCGCTCGCGCGGCCGATCTGGCCGTGCAGCTCGGCGCCTCCGTACACCTCCTGCACGTGGTGGAGGTGCCTCCCGGCCTCTCGCCGGACACCCTCGTCACCCCTCCCGGCCGCTCCGGGCGGCTGACCGTACGCGAGTGGCTGGGGGCCGACGCCGCCTCGCGCCTCCCGCCCTTCCGCCGCCAGCTCGACGCCCGCGGGGTGGCCAACGACGCCGAGGTGCGCTTCGGCCCGGTGGTGGAGACCATCCTGGCCGCCCGTCAGTCCGTGGGCGCGGACCTCGTGCTGATGGCCACCCACGGCCGCACCGGGCTGCGCCGGGCGCTCGCGGGGAGCGTGGCCGAGGAGGTCCTCCGGCACGCCGACGTCCCGGTGATGGTGGTCCGCAACCGCCCGCACCCGGGATGTGAGGCCCGGTCCTGCGAGGTGTGCCAGAGCGGGCGCTCGGACGCCGAGGAGCGCCTGGACGACGAACGCTCGGGGTAGCGCCGCCGCTCCGGTTGGCGGGAGCCCGTCCCTCGGCTACCTGCACCCCATGGCCGTGGACGTGCTCACCGAGACCCTCATCCGGCGACCCGTCGGAGAGGTGGCCGCGTTCGCGGGCGACCCTTCGCGCGCGCCCGAGTGGTACGTGAACATCAAGTCGGTCGAGTGGCAGAGCCCGCCGCCGCTGGCGGTCGGCTCGCGGCTCGCCTTCGTGGCGCACTTCCTCGGCCGCCCGCTGACGGCGATGATGATGCGCCGGGCCAACGCCGCCGACCTGGCGAAGCTGAAGGCCCTGCTGGAGGGCGGCTGAGGTCGTGAGCGCGGATCTCTGTGCGATGCCGACGGAGGCCGTGGCCGCGCGCCTCGGCACCTCGCTGGAAACCGGCCTCGGGGCCACCGTCGTGGCGCAGCGGCAGGCCGAAACGGGCCCCAACGCGCTCGCCGAAGGGAAACGACGCCCGGTCTGGCGCATGGTCCTGGACCAGTTCAGCGAC